>Ga0209394_1001062_pt1 | contig 17529 bp, 15 predicted proteins | sample JNZ201metaG_FD_184122 | JGI IMG/M metagenome (GOLD analysis project Ga0209394, IMG submission 184122) | Hot spring microbial communities from Jinze hot spring, China to study Microbial Dark Matter (Phase II) - JNZ 20120812A (SPAdes) (version 3) ... | reverse complement strand
ACATTGGATTGATGAGACCGCATACTCTATTTTATCACCGAATATTTTCCTGGCATTGTGCAATGCTCTCGGGTCATAGACCACTACTCGTGCCTTTTCATCGAGTAGTTTGTTTATTATTTTGATAGGTGGTGCGTTTCTAATTTCTTGCCATGAAAATATATGCTAAGTAACTAACAGTTTTCGACGAAGATAGGCTAACGAATTTCAAGTATGACAACTCACCAAAATATATAAGAATCTCTAAGTCCGGACTTTACCCTGGTGTCTTTTATTATGTGTCATGTGGCTGTGATGGAATTTTTCCACGAATATGTTGAGCCTGAAGAGTTTTATAAAAAGGGTTTTAGAAGTTGGTAGTAAATACGTTAATGGTAGTATCAGACCATTTATTGAGCGCTTTCTTAATCCCAGGGAATATATAGGAATAGATATTGAGCCCGGAAAGTATGTCGATGTACTTTTGTCGGCCGAAAAAATTGTGGAACATTTTGGTGAAGAAAGCTTTGATGTCATAGTATCTACAGAGGTATTAGAGCATGTAAGAAGCTGGAGAGTTGTTATCAATAACATGAAGAGGGCATTAAGAGAAGGGGGTATAATGTATATCACGACGCGCTCCTTTGGTTTTCCATATCATAATTTTCCTCATGATTTCTGGAGATATGAAATTGAGGATATGAGGAAAATTTTTGATGACTTTAACATTATAGTTCTGAAGCGAGATTCTTCAGCACCTAGAGTCTTTTTAAAGGCTAGAAAGCCTAAAGCATTCAAACCTAACGATTTATCAGGCATAGCGTTATATTCAATAATACTCGGAAAGAAAACTAGAAAGATACTAGTATTTCAGAAATGCCATTAAGGAGAAAAATTTCGCTTGAATTAATAATTAAAGTATCGCATTTAGGAAGATATTTGATCAATAAGTTATCTTCCAAGTACATGGTGTAATTTCATCGAGCTTTTACATCTCTAAGCCATTACCAATATGGATTAAGCTTAGACGTCAAAAACCTTAAGCGAGATCTGCAGCGCGTTCTCATATTGGATATTCAAAATTAATTTCTGCTTCTCTTAATGGTGGCTGTTTTTTATCTTTCTCACTTATGATTACGCCCTCTTTTATGGGCCAAGAGATTCCGATGTTAGGATCATCCCACCTAATGCCTCTTTCATGCTGTGGGCTGTATTCCTTCGTGACGAGGTAGAGAAAGTATGTATCTTCTAGTGCTTGAAAACCATGCGCGAATCCTGGAGGTATCCATAATGCATGTCCAGGTTCCAGTATTACACCAACATATTTTCCAAACCATGGTGAATTCTTCCTAATGTCGACGGCGACATCAAATACTTTCCCGCAAATAACATAGACAAGCTTCCCTTGCTCCATCGGTTTAAGTTGATAGTGAAGCCCCCTCACAACACCCCTTTTGGAGAAGCTTAAATTGGCTTGAACAAAGTCGTACGAAATTCCATTAGCGAGAAAATCAGCCCGCTTATAAAGTTCCGTAAAGAAACCTCTTTCATCAGAAAAAACTTCACATTCGATAAGCACCACTTCTGGTATATTCGATTTTTTGAAAGACTTGAAAGGCATAACTAATTCACCTGCCTTCATAAGACTTCATATTTCTATAATCTTCAATGAAATGTTTGATGCAATCCTCAACTGGCGGAAGCGAAATTCCTAGAGATGAGGCTTTTAATATATTAAGACTTGAATCTTTCGGTCTTTTCGCAATAAGTCTCGCATGTTCGAGTGATGATCTCTTTACAAATTTTTTGTCAACTCTCAGAATCTCAGCTATGATTGATGCAAAATCATATCTAGACATTCTTTCTCCAGCTAAGTGAAGAAAACCAGTAAGGTTCATGTCAATAATGTCTATAATTTTATCAGCAAGATGTCTAACACATGTCGGCGATAAATATTGGTCAGAAAATGCTAAAATTTCTTCCCCTCTATCAAGCTTTTCCAGCACATTTATGCCGAAGTTCTTTTTACCCGTTGGACTATAACCATAGATGCCGCTTGTGCGCAAAATTAGACTCATAGTAGGTAATAGGCTATTTACAACCACCTCACCTAAAAGTTTGGTGAGACCATAGTAATTTATTGGATTTGGATAATCATCTTCACTATACATTCCTTTACTACCATCAAACACATAATCTGTTGAAATGTAAACCATGTGTGAACCACATTCACGAGCAACCTCGGCCAGAACTTTTGTTGCTAGATAATTCGTTCTATAAGCAAGCTCTTTATTCATTTCACACTTATCAACGTCAGTGCATGCCGCAGCATGTATTATAATCTCTGGTTTGAGGAAACTCACTTCTGAGTAAAGTTTATCCGATTGAAGAAGATCCAATTTAATCCATTTAACATCTGTTATATATGGAGATGTATGATGGTAAGCTGCGTAAACATCGTATTCTTCTTCTACGAGTCTATTAATAATGTGATAGCCTAACAAACCTGTAGCCCCTGTGACAAGTACTTTCATTGACTTCACCAAGGAGCATCGCTCAAAACATACTTTTCGTCTATTACAGACATCCACCACCACTTATTCTCAAGGTACCATTTGACTGTTCTTCTTAATCCTTCATATAATGTTACTTTTGGTTTCCAGCCGATTTTCTGAATTTTGTCACATTTCATGGCATATTTCATGTCTTCACCAGGTCTGTTTTTACTATAAATTATGAATTTCGCTGGATCATATCCCATAATTTTAATTATCTCCTCAATGATGTCCTTAACACAAGCATGCATATTAGCGCAAATATTATATATTTCTCTATCAGATCCCTTCTCAAGTACAAAGGTAATAGCTTCTACACAATCCTCTACGTATATCCAGTCTCTAATTTGCATACCACTACCATAAATTACCGCCGGCTTACCATGTAGAAGTCTTATGATCGTTCTCGGTATCAATTTTTCGGGGTGCTGATAAGGGCCATAGTTGTTACATGGCCTAACAATTCTGTATCTTAAACCATATGTTCTTCCATATGCTAGTATAAGTAAATCTCCAGCCGCTTTTGATGCCGCATATGGACTAGATGGATTAAGGGGGTAAACTTCATCCGCCTCTTTATCATTCCAAAGATCGCCATAAACTTCATCCGTTGATACATGAAGGAAGAGCTCAATATCATATTTTCTTACATTTTCCAGTAAGCTGAAGAGCCCTAAGATATTTGTTTTAATAAATGACGCTGGCTCATTAATTGACCTATCCACATGAGTCTCTGCAGCAAAATTAACTATTACGTTAGGATTATAATCTATAATAATTTTAGCCAGCTGGCCTTCATCAAGTATGTCTCCATGAATGAATTTAATATAACTTAAAACCTCATTAAGGTTCTCAAGCCTTCCAGCATACGTTAGCTTATCGTAAACAATTACTTCCCATCCCTTCTTAACAGCACAACGCACGAAGTTGCTTCCTATGAAGCCGGCTCCGCCTGTAACTAAAATCCTCATAGACGATTATCCAAATATTAAAGCATTATATAACTATGATCGGATACTAAGAAACTTACATCTCCATATAACTCTCGCGCACAAGTAATTCTACTGAAAGCACCAATAACGCTATCTACAAGTCTAGCTCTATTTAATTCCACTTCAGAGTTATCGAGTATTAGAGACCTTGCTATATGTCCAGATAGAATTTTTGTGGATTTTTCAATCGATACGTAATGCTCTATGGTGGCGCTCTTATCTACCAATGCTCCATCTCCTATATATGCTGGACCATAAACATTGCCTCTTACGATGGCGTTCTTCTCGATGGTAACCCTTCCGACGATATCACCCTCAACTATTCCCTCAATGCGCGGCGTCATTTTATCCAACAATAAATAGATTGCGTCCAGCAGCCCTTCAGGTGTTCCAATATCCTTCCACCAGCCGCTAACGATCGAATATCCAACGCTATGCCCCCTATCAATGAACCACTGTATGAGTTCCGTTATTTCATATTCGCCGCGCCATGAAGGCTTTAAGCCTTTGAAAGCTCTAACAACAAGGTCTGGATCTCTGAACATGTAGACGCCAATAACGGCTAGATCGGATAAAGGCTCCTTGGGCTTCTCAACGAGCTTAACAATTTTGCCATCTCTCAGGAGAGCAACTCCAAAATGTTTCGGATCCCTAACAGGTGATAAGAGTATGTACGCATCCAGGCTGCTTTCAATGAACGTTTTAACGTGTTTCTCAACCCCCTCACCAAGCACATTATCTCCCAAATAAACTATGAAATCCTTATCGAGAAAACCTTCTTCAATAGCCTTATAGATCGCATGAGCTACCCCAAGCCTCTTCTCCTGAACAATATAAGTGAACCTCGCATTAAATCTAGAACCGTCACCAAGAAATTCCTTAATCATATCTCCAAAGTATCCGATAACGATTCCCAAATCCTTTACATTAGAGGCAACCAAGTCTTCGATAGGATACTGAATCATCGGCTTACCAAGCAACGGAATAAGATGCTTAGGCCTAGAGAATGTAAAAGGCCTAAGACGAGATCCTTCGCCACCAGCTAAAATGAGACCTCTTAAAACGTTATTCATCAAAGGTCATTTCGAGTATTTTTGGCCTTTTATTAACTTTTTATTTTTATTCCCTCGATAGAAGATTTTTGATTAAGAAGCCAAAACTTCTGTGAAAGATCTTCCTTCCAAGAAGTGTAATCATGCTCAAAAAGGTAATGTCCGGTGGAACGTCTATGCTAATTATTATTGCATTTTCAGAGGCAATACAAATCCGTGGAAACGATGTTCCTCTAAGCTTCGTGCCTATTTCAAGAATCTTCTCTGTCTTAACTTAGTCAATATCTGGAAAAAGCCAGCATTTTTACGAGGTAATTGAGCAGGGAAAATCATGAAAAAGAGCATGCTCTGCTTTAAAAGGGAAAATCCTAAAAATTTAGGAAATTTACTTCTCTAACTAAAAGCAAAATTAACCACCTCATTAATACAACTATTCATTACTTATTATATTAACGAAAAGTTTGCTAACTTTTTGAGTTCGTAATAAAATTTCTTGGCTTAATGAGCAATGATGTTGTATACTGCTGATCTTAATATCTATCTACTTAAACCGAATTTATATGCACTTAATGAGGGCTCCTATAACATTTTTGGGTTGAGGTAACCTAATTTTCTGCCTAGACCATGGGCTAATGCCAAGCTTATTGTTTTGAGGAAAGTAATTATACCTTCATGGAAGCATAATGGGATCGCATAAATTATTAATTGACGTAAATAAAAAACTATATCCAACTTTCCCTCCATCAAAAGAACCGTTGAGTTTCTAACGATGTAGTAGTATCTCCACGCTGGTTCGTAACTCTCGATTACACCTATAAGTGGTAATCTAACACGAATTGAGAGTGGGGTGCCAATTTGATGATCTATTAATCTTTCGCCTAAACAGACTATTGTTAGGAAGCCTTGATTTCTAATCCTATCAAAGAAGTCGAAGTCAGCTTGGTCTAAAAAGAAGTCTTCTCTAATTCTAATGTGCTTAATTATGCGTGCATTAATTAAACAGCCTGAAAATATCCCATATCTATCTTCAATTAACCTTAACCCCCCTTCATTGGACCATTTTTTCCCGACATCCGTAAAGCGCCCAATCTATCAATGATGTATGGATTTAACCTTGCTAATACTTTTAATACTTTTGCCACAGCATTTCGATAAACAACTGTATCCTGGTCAAGAAGAAGAATCCATGTTGGGTTAAACTTCTCACAGGCATATTTCATGCCAAGATTTAAGGCATGAACTCCCGAATTAAATCTTAACCTCAAAAGAGTAATATCAATTTTCCTTTTCAAACTTTCACATAAATATTGAATATGTTCGATGTTATTTGAATTATTATCTACCAAAATGATTTTATCCACCTGTCCGATTATTGATTTCAAAACCTTCGCAAATCTTTCAATTTTAGGATTAAATAACCATATGACCGCAACTACATTTTCATTACGACTATATTCGTAATTCATACTACGTTCCAACTTATTGCTAATTTTGTGTGAATGGTTTTTATTCCCTTCTGCTATTTTAGACATGATGGGAGACTCTAATGGGCTGATCTTAAGCGCACGCAGCATTATCGCTATATTTGTTAGCATGTCCTTTAAGTATAAGTCCTATGAAAAGGAAAGAGAGCAACAATAAGCGACAATAGTGTATCTATAAAGCTCTTCTTCTATGTGCTATCGAGTATAAAAACTAACGTGTTAGCGCATTATGTTCTTGCTTTTGTCTAAGCATAGAATACATTGTTACTTTATTCTCTTACGTGCATCTGAGATTTACGCTAAACTACTAATGACAAACTTTTTCTACCAAATTTTAAGGCGAATTGTAATGGAAAAGGCAATGGTTACTAGCTGATGCAAGGCTTAATGAAGAATAAATAAATTATCTTACGCATATCTCATTCTCCTTTCTCATAACTATTTTTCTTACAATTTATTATAAATAAGATTTAGAAGTAGTTTTAGCTTTCTCTTAATTCTCAATTTAAAAATGATGGGTATAATGCTGTTAAAACCATATATTGTTGCTTTCTTGATCACTTTGTCCCTATTTCTTGGTATCTTTTTCTCCCTATATATTATACTTTGATTAATTCTCAAGGCTTCTTTAAGAGATATTTTAATTAATTCTAAATTTTCTGTCATTTTTAGAAGGTTTTGTCCTTTCGCACTGTTTACCATTATTATTGATACTCCTCTTTCATCTCTAAGACTTCTGGGTACCCCCCAAAAATCACCAAGCGTTATATCACTCAGCCTTGGAATTTTTTGAAAAGGGCAATTATAGCATACCCTATTCAGATAAAGATCTTCTATGAAACCTAAATAGAATGGATCTTTATCGTGCTCCGCAATATAAAAGCTGCCATTCTCGAATGATATTTTTACTCTGAATCTTGACCACCCCTTCCCTTTATCCCTGAAGGTTATATATCTTATCTTTCTTCCACCAGAAATGTATTGAAGATAACCTTTAAAGACTATAATTGAAGGGACGCCGTGGCATATTAAATCTACAGTATATAGTTTTGCATCATTTACGTTTTCTATTTCTACCAAGCGTTTCAGAGCAGCAATCTGACATGGTGTTCCCGAAAATAATACTGCTCTATCACTTTTAAGATCATTTAAAACTTCTTGTAAAATTTTTCCAACATAGCTTGGAAGATACTTTGATCCCCTCATTTTCTTTACATGCAATTCATCTATAGCTCTTTCATGACGGGGCAGAAATATTTCATCATCCCATACAACACCATATACAACACCATTCATTTCTAAAATCGTTCTTGCCAATTCAGTGAATATTCCTCCAGATGAACTGCTTAATCTAACAAGTTCGTCTCTGCTCCAACCTGCGTACACCAGAATCTCCTTTCTGATCTTTCTATTAATAGGAGGGGAGACTAATGGACAACACTTTTCACAAAGACCGCAATTAGTGCATTTTTCATTTTTAGAAGGTAAATAAAATCCTTCAGAAGAAATAGTAATCTCAATGGCATCTCTAGGGCATATATTATAGCAGGCAAAACATCCTGAACATAAGTTTTGTGATTTTTCTAGAAAAGATTGCAAGATCCTACAGCCTCCAACGCTTTCCTTAAGAATTCGTATGAACGAGAACGCTCATTTTCCAATGCAGTATGTACTGAGTCCCAATTTATGTTCTCGTTAAAATTTAATTTTAATAAACATTTTGGTTCATAAATCATTCTGTCTATTAGTCCGATTCGATATAAGAAGTCTGAGATTCTATAAGATGCAAAAGAGGGATTTATGGCGTAAAATGGTTTAGCAAAAAGAACCGCTAAAACTGTACCATGATAAGAGGAAGAAATTATGAAATCAGCATTTCTACAAAGCCAAATAAACTCTGATGGACCATAAGTATAAAATGAGAAAGCCTCTTTTGTGGGTGAAAAAGTTACCAGAGTCCAATTATACTTTTTAGCAATTTTCTTAACCTGTGGAATTATCTCAGCTGATTTATTCAGATCATAGACTAATATGTAAGGTCTCGTTGGAGGAATTTTTGGCAATGATTCTATCTTCATAAATTCTTCTGGCGTTAAAAGGCATGTTGGATCCAAAACCACCATAGGATTTATTCCTAAACTTTTCTTAAGGGCATTAGCGCTTGCTCTATCTCTGACAGATACTCTATGAAAATCTCTAAGATATTTTCCAAAAATTGGTAATGCCCATTTTGATATCTCCTTCCCAATAGAGGGGCCATATGCAATTTTAATTGCTCTCTTCACAAATCCCAAAAGGTATACTGATAGTAATTCTTCATCGCAAAGCTGAGGAGACCAAATCATGTCAGAACCTACAATAAAGACGTCATAATATAGATCCAGATTGGACATTTCATAAATATTTTGAAAAATTGAAGAAGTAAAACGAAGATGTTGTGTCTTGAATTCTTCAAACTTTTGGAGTCTACGATTTTGAAGAAAATTTTCAATCCTTCTTCTACTAATTAAATTATTTATCAGCCTTATTGGATATGTCATGTTAGGATTCATCAAAAACGAGTTGCATAAATGTGCGATTTGCCTTATGCGTCCCTTTATGCTTCTTGATGGAATGAAGTTTATTATTTCCGCAGTAGCTTTTTTAACAACTTTATCTGAAGCAAGTATGGAATATAAAGCATATGCTTGTAGCGTGGATCCAAGATTTGGATTAACCTTCTCGGCTACCGACGTTAAAAGCGCTATTTTCATGACTTTATACCTGATACAAATCTTTGATGAAAGGGTTCCTTATGAATCTTGTATAGTATATACATCGAAATACTTTAAAGAGATTTGCAATCGTAAGTTCTTTTTAACGAATTCGCTGAAAATTGGGAAATTTTCAATGTATTGCTGCCGGAAAATCTTATAATTCCAATAATTTTCATTTGGAAGAACAAAATATTTAACATTAAGTGTTCGCAACTTTAATGAAATTTCTTCTAAATTGTCAGAATTAATGAAAATGTCTTCAAATTGGCAATAACCATAGAAAATACTTAGATCTATTACCTTAATATCAGCATAGGTTGCAAGATAATATACCTGATAACCCAAAATACGAAAATCTTTCGTTTTATTAAATGAGTTAAAATATGTTACTACATCTTCGGCAAAACTTGGAGGTTTGAATCTTACTTGTTGTCCTTTTTCAATGGCTTCCCGCATTGGAGTTAACAAAAGTGAGAAAAACTGAAACAATATGCAAATAACTATTAGGAAAATCAATGCCATGAAATATAATCGTCTCTTTGATAAATGTTGAAGTAGGAACCTATCAATTAAGTAAAATGTAATATATGCAAAAAGCACAAATAATAAGTCAAATAATGATGCGCTCGTACCTATTGGAACATATAATAAGCCAATATTCTCTAAGCTCGTGAATGGACGTGTCCAATGGTTAGAAATTCTATAGAATACATACATAAGCGATACTAAGAAGTAAACTGAAGTAAACAAGCAAAGTTGGTGAGACTTTTTAGCGTTGATTTTATTGAGATTCATATGAGAAAGAATGATTAATATTGGCATGAAAATAAAGATCCTACGTACAAAAGAATAGTTCCCTACGTATGAAACAACATACGATGGATAATATTCAAAATATCGACAAATTATAATACTGAAAAATAGAAGTAGTAGAAGAATAAGCATTTTTTCTTTGCTTGATAATTTTCTTCTTAAACACCCTCCAAGCCCAAGAATTACCGGCGGTACATAGGGTAATAAGAAGTATCTTAAAAGGAAATCATCTATTCTCATTAATATGACTAATAATTCGGTAAAGGTTGGTTCCTTCGGATTTTGAGGAGTTAAGTTTACGAACTTCAGATATATCGCAGGATCTTGTTGAACTATGTAAAACCAAAGTCCAGAAGTGTAGCCGGTTATAATGAAGAAACTTACTGGAAATGACAAAATTATCAAGAGTGGCGAAATTTCCCGCATACTTTTAAGTTTAGATACGTCATTTGAGTCTAACCTAGATAATAAGAAGCACAAAGGAATTAAAAGTGGTATTAGTAACAATAAAGGAACTTTGGACTCTTGAGCGATATAATAAGACGCTACTAACCAAAGTACTACAAATAATGCTTTTGAGACCCGCGCAGGCAATGGTAATAATAATAAGAAAAACAAGAGCAGTAAAAAACTTAGGACAATGCCAATTTCTTTAACTAACATAAGGAGGGAGATGGACATTCCAAAGAGTATTAACCAAGTAGTTTTATTGGAGCGTTTTGTCAAGCCTAACATATATATGTAGAAAAATGATGACCAAAAGAAGATTGTTCCAATTAAATCAGGATTCAAGGGAAATGACATTAACATCGCAAAAAGGAGCGGGGATGAAGCGTAGGCCACTATACTTCTATAAGCGTTCTCCGTATCAGTAACGACATTTCTAGCGAGCTCAAAAATAATTAAAGCTAATAGAATGCAATATATTATTGGATATATGCAAGAGAGTTCGCCCGAGATAGATAATGTATAAGCATTTAATAATGGCATGAAAGGTGGTTTCATCCTCATATAAAATGGTGATGTAAGATAATCAATTTGTAAAATATCACCACGTCCAGCAATCGATTTTGAAATTGGAATCCAAATTGCCCATACATCCCATGTTGAGGATAGTTTTGTGTTCATGGATAAAAGAGCTATTACGGACATTACACTTGCTGTAAACACTAAAGAGAGCATTTTTGTCGTTAATAGTTTAGGTGGCTTTTTCGCCTTTAGTGAAAAAGCAATTTGACCTCTTGTCATATGTGAGGACTTTTTTACATGAATAAATATAAGAATCGGAACGGATAATAGGATTAAAATACTTAAAAGGAAATAGGCTTTGAAATATAGTTTAAGGGCATGAGGTATTAAACCTATTAATATGGATCCGCAACAAAATATATAGTTCCAGAGTATAACTCCTGCAATTATTTTTTCAATCGTCGTGGCGTTAATATTTTTAAGCTTTGAAAATATCATAAAGACAATTATACCTGGTACGAATAATGTAATCTCTGCTAATAATGTTAGGAGCATTATTTCATCCCTATCCGTGAAAGAACATATAACGCAGTTGTTAAGCCTACAATAAAGAAAAATGTGTTAAGAATAAAAAGCATGGCAATCTGTATAAAATAATTGTGATTCTTTTTAGATATCTTTTGATAAATTCTTTGAGTTACAGTCCTTTGTAGAATTAGATTTCTTAATGACCTTAACATGAAACTAGGTATATACCAAAAGATATATTCCAAGAGATACGTCAAATTTTGGCGATTCTTATATATAAACAATGCTTTATTCCTATACATTAGGAGATATTGTTTAAACAATCTGCCTGTCCAAGAGGCTGATCCGTAGTGATACACCACCGCTTTTGGCGCGGTAACAACCTTAAAACCAGATTTCCTAGCTCTATAACAAAGATCGACATCCTCAACATAAGCCCAATAAACTGGATCTAACAGCCCTATTTTTTTAAGCACTTCTCGCCTCACCGCGAGGGCAGCTCCATAAACATAGTCTACCTCAAAGGGATCCTTATAAGTAAATTCTGCTGATGAGAGTCCTCCGGCTATATCTTCCCAGTAACCAGGGAATATTTCTCTACACCCACATGATTGAATTATCGAAGTATTCATATATACCAGTTTACATCCAACTATTCCTATTTGAGAAGAATTCATGGTTTTTACAATTTCGATGAGACAATCAGGATCTATGAATGTGTCATTGTTAAGGAGAAATATTATATCTCCTGTGGAGCTTCTTATGCCAATATTATTTGCCTCACAATATCCTAAGTTCTTTGCATTCTTTATCAAGATTATCCCCGGAAATTCATTTAATATGATTTTATCACTTCCATCCGTACTTGCGTTATCAACTACTATCACCTCTAGTTTACTCTTAGGATAGTTAGAGGAAAATACCGAGCTTAAGCATTGACGTATGAATTTTTTACCATTCCAATTAACTATTATTATGGATATTTTTGGCAGCACATTTCCATAATCATTCTCATGACTTTGATAAACATTATTCATCATGCCCTATGCCTTCGGGGAAAAACTTACTATAAACCTCATAAAGCTTTTTATCAATAGTTGACCAATCATATCTTTTAACAAAGAACCTAGCGTTTTTCCCTAACTTATAAGCTAATTGATCATTTTTTAATAACTTTCTAATGCCTTCAATAAAATCTTCATTTACTTTTCTATAAAAAAGTCCGTGCACACCATCTTTTACACCTAATCCCTCTACTGCTTTATGAGTCGCAATTATCGGACATCCCGTTGCCATTGCTTCAAGAATTTTTATTCTTGTACCTGATCCGCGAAGAATTGGTGCAACGTACACATCACATATAGCAAGCCATTTTTCTATTTCCTTTACATATCCAAAAATACGGACATTCTTTATTCTTTTTGCTTTTCTAATCAAAGAATATGGACAGTCTTTTCCCGCTATAATAAATAAGCATTCTTTTATAATTGGCGCAATTTTTGTAATTATAATGTTAGCTGCTTCATAATTTGGATAATAGCTAAGGGTGCCATGAAATAGAGCAATATGATCAAAACCCGCAACTTCTTTCACTCTTAACTTCAATTTATTTATGCTTGCATGCTCTTTACTATATTTTGAAATGTCTATACAATTTGGTATAACGAATATTTTCTCTTTTGGGACATCATATAGTTTCGTGAGCAAATGTTTATCAAGCGCAGAAGTAACGAGTATTGCATCTGAAGCGTTTAATGCTATTTTTTCTGCATATTTCACATAAGGTAGTAAAAGCAAAGTATTAGGTTTTTTCATAGCTAAGAACTCAACATTATGCTCGTCGAGTACAACGCACACTTTTTTAAAGAAGTTTACTTTTCTTAAAATTTTTGATAGTATAAACAAATATGGTTGCTCTATTTGCACGATGTCCGGTTTTATTTCTTCAATAAGAGAACTCAAGTCTTTAATAACTAACGGATTTAATGAGGGAAAAAAGGAGTTTAAAGTTTCAAACTGCCAACTTTTAAACGTAAACCCATAGTGAATATAGAAGATACCATTCTTTTCATACGTTCTTCCTGGATGGGCTAAATAGACATCAATACCTAAATTTTTTGCCGCCTTTGCTAGATAGTAAGTTCTTTGCATAGCTCCGAAGAGCAAAGAATCCATTCTATATCCACTAACTATAAATAATTTTATGTTCATATCATTCAGATCTCACAAATAACAAACTCATGTCTAAAAGAATACTTGTAATCCATAAAGTTTTTTGAATTAGATACCTAAAAATTACACTATCTGCAGATTTCAATAGTGGTTTGGATCGCAACAATTTCCCTCCAATTACAAGGACGGGATGAAAAGTTTTCCGAAGTTAGTACCTTTTTTATGTCCACCTAATTTATTTTTCATAATCATTATAGCAAGATCGTTAGATAATTTTAGTTATATCGGTTATTGCAGTTTCGTATCTTTTAAAATCATATAATACAGCACAGCATGTTCATGCGCTATCTTCCTCCATGACATCCGCTGTCTCAGTATTGAAAATCTTGAGCGTACCTCTATTATAAGATTTTTTTCACGTAATGTCATTAATATAATTTGTGAAAGTGAATGGGGATCCTGCGGTTCAAATAGCAAAGGATAATCTCTATCAAGTATCTCTCTGAAATATGGTGTATCAGTAACTATTACAGGAATGTTTTTGCTAATTGCAATTGAGAGTATCCCTGAAGCACTTATTGATACGGGATAGGGTAAGCATATTGCCTTGGTTCTTCTTAATAATTCCTCCAGCTCATCATCCGATAAAAATCCCTTTATCTCTACAACATCTTTGATATCTTTATAGAGTTCAAGCAGTTTTCGTAGGTATTCTCCGTTTCCTAAAGTTGAAGGTAGAGGACCGGCGATTATCGCTTTTATCTTCCTCTTCTTTAATTCATCCTTAATTAATGAAATACTATGGAGAAAGGTATGCACTCCTTTTCTGGGGGCTATCGTTCCCAGACATAATACCATATCCTTTTCGCCATTATCATCTATTATTCCTTCATTTTCAATTCCATGATAAATTATGTGAACTTTCTTAAGTCCAAACTCTGTGAGCCACCTCTTAAATACTCTAGCATGAACTATTATCCCATCACTTAACCTGTCCATCAACAAGTATAGCCGAGATATCAAAATTCCTGCAATTCCTAAGAAGGGAAGATTAGGAAGAATAACCTTCAGATACGTTATTGCATTTTTTCTTGGAAAGATTGGCCCATGTATTGTTACTATAACTTTTTTTCTAGTCATCTTTAAGATGAGAAGCAGTAATGGTAACAATAATGAACCAATTAAATGGAAGGTAGGTATTTCAAATTGTATGTGTACGATGTTTACCCTATCTCTAATTGCTCTCCGTGGTATATCAATAATATACGTTAAAGGCGACCAAACCTTTAGGATTCTCTGGTCTTCTTTTAAAGTTTGAAGCCCGCCCCATTTTGGACCATAAAGTAGTACTTCAGCACCCAAATTACGTAGTCCCTCGGCAAGTTGGAAAGAATAAAATTTCCTGCTAAGCGGAAATCTGCATACTAATCCTATCTTAAGATTTTTCATCTCAAATAGTTTAGAAGAAGATGTCATTAATGTTTCCTCCATAGTACTTTATTATTTTTCTCTTATCAAGCTGATTGGAATCCAGAGTAGTATGGCTACTGCTGAAAGTGTTATCCCGCTTATGCCAAATTACATGGTTATTAATGCTAATGGTAGGCTGAAGTACCTTGTTGCGTTGAATAGGTGTATTAACATCAATTTGGCTTACACCCTTTATGGAAGTTATCAGATTCAAGAGCTTGTTTCCCAGAGATCTACGTTTTGGAATTTTTCTTGATCGTCTCCTCAGTTAAGAATTTACTTCCGATAATTACGTCGGCATTGGTTTTGGACGTGATTTTAAGAGGTTCTGTCAAATAATTCCTATAACAAAATGATGATTTCGATATTTCCAGCAAATATCCTATAACCTTTCTGCAATCACACTCAGCATAAATGCTGAGAAATATGTTTGTAGTCCTAAGGCTATTAATGTAAATGCAAGTATGTCATGCTCCAAAGTTGGTAGTTGCCTAAATCCACTATTTACCCATTGAGCCACTAAAATGCCAGCATACAAGATACCTGATACTAATAGTGCTACCCCTATTGTCGCGCCCTTTTCAAGCGTTAGGATTTTTGGTATATTCTTTCTCATTATAATCTTAGCAAAGAAGTTGAAGAACACGGTTTGGTATCCTACTATTGTTAGCAGACTTCCCGCGATCATTGAATGTACTCCAGGCAGATATCCGATAAATATTTTGAAGAGTGACGCAATTATCAGTATTACACCAGCTAAAAAGACAGCGGCACCCGGATATAAGAATAAGTATTCTGGCGCATTTAATAACATAAATTTCATATGTCTCCATCCGTCATGAAATGATCTTAGCTTGGAGACAGGATTTTTCCTTCTATAGTAGTTTATTGGAACTTCCTCTATCCTCAAACCTTTTTTACAAGCTTCTAAAAGCATTTCCGAAGCAAACTCCATACCATCGGTTTTAAGTTCTAGTCTTTCCAAAGCTTCTCTCTTAATGGCCCTGAATCCGCAATGTACATCTGAAACGCTCATCTTAAAGAATAGATTAAAGAAAAATGTTAGCAGTGGATTTCCTATATATCTATGAAGAAACGGCATCGCTCCCTTCTCAATTTTCCCTTTGAATCTGCTTCCTATGACTAGATCTGCATTTCCATTCCTTAAGGGTTCTAGTAATTTTGGCATCTCCAAAAAGTCATATGTGTCATCACCATCGCCCATCACAATATATTTCCCCTTAGCATATTTGAAGGCAAACATATACGCGTATCCATAACCCTTTCTATCAGGTTTTACAACAATGGCCCCCATAGATCTAGCAATTTCGGGAGTCCTGTCATTCGAGCTATCAGAAACTATGATCTCACCCTTGATGTTGCATTCTTTGAAAACTCGCATAACTTTCTCAATACAAATTCCTATAGTCTCTTCCTCATTCAAAGTCGGAATTATAACAGAAACCTCTACCTCATCGGAGGCTCGTGCTCCGAGTTCCAAGTCGATTTCACATTCAGTATTGAGATCCTCAGTCATTGTATATTAAGTTGGGCCAAACTTAATGTTTAAAGTACCAAGCTTTGATTCTTGGTGATGCATTCTCCATTTAAACAAACCTCTCATCAGGCGGTCAACTTTGCAAAAGAAATAGTAGTAAAGCTTATAACCTGAATGATCTTTAAATACTTCATAAATGTCTTGAGAGATATGTAATTTTTAGAAGCCATCCATCATCTACTGCTACCTTTACTCTATCTATGTATTTCTTAGTCTTCAGTTTTACTTTAGCTATTGTCTTTTTCTCTTTCCTCATTATATGTCGGGGATCCATTTTTTATGACATGAATCCTCTAAATAATTCTGAAATCCATTTTAATGTTAGTGCTTGCCACACTATGAAGTATTTATTGTTTCTCCAGTTTTTGGAGGATTTATGGCCCCATTTTGAGGCTAGCTCGCTTATCTTCCAAGCTTCATTCAGGCCGATCTTAACTAGTTTTGCTTCTTCTGAAATTATCTCTTTAAGCTCTTTAATTGTCTTTATTATGGCCTTCATTAGGGTGATGCTTCTAACGGTTTTTAATTTTATTAGGAGGCATGCTTCCGCGAAGGCGCGGGTTAATTTATTGACTAAGTGCCACTTTCTTGCTCTTTTAACTCTTATTATAAGGGTTCGTAACTCCTCCAAGATCATATTGGGTACATCATTGGAGAGATTTTGAAATGTGTGCGAGAAGTAATGCGCATAATCGTGCATGTTTTTTATAATTTTGTGATCCTTTATAAGCTTTACCATTATTTCTTTTGTAAAAATTGATGCCTGCTTATTAAAGTCTGTGAGCTACTATCTTAAGATGTCGAGAGATAGTAATAAATTGAAACCGGGTCAATTATGATGCGGCCCATATCTTGGCGTATTTAAGTCGGATCAGATATATCGACTGTGATATGCGATTGTTTTTGCTGTCACTTTCATGAAACTTCTACTCTTTAGATTCAGAATGTTTCAATTCTTCTTCCAGCTCTTTTTCTATTTCTTCTAATGGTTTGGGTGGTGGGGTTGTTGCTAATGTATATCCTATCCACGCGACTATGCCTAGTATTCCCGCCACAGCTATCATGAGGGTTATCTGTATGAGTAGTATAGTCCACTCCGTGAAGAAGAGTATCCAAGCATAAGCGATTATTGCAAGAATGGAAGCGCTCATTAATGCTATTCCAATAATTTGGTCTTTACTCAAGGATGAGCCCCCTACGA
>Ga0209394_1001061_pt1 | contig 17543 bp, 14 predicted proteins | sample JNZ201metaG_FD_184122 | JGI IMG/M metagenome (GOLD analysis project Ga0209394, IMG submission 184122) | Hot spring microbial communities from Jinze hot spring, China to study Microbial Dark Matter (Phase II) - JNZ 20120812A (SPAdes) (version 3) ... | reverse complement strand
GCACGCCTTCAAGTGTGGAAAGTGCGGATTCCAAGCTGATAGACATTTAGTCGCAGCTTGGAACGTAGCCATGAAACGTTCAATGTGGGGTGCTTTATCGTTGCCCCCGAAAGCCCTCAATGAACCTATAGTCATAGAGGTGAGAGGGAAGGGATGAAAATCTATGAATCCCACAACGGTAATCGGGTTACGTTTAGGCACGACGCCATTTACTTAAGGCGGAGGTTTGGGTTAACCTAGTGCCAACGTAACGCTTAAATGAGGGAGTAATTCTACGAGGTTGTGCCTAGAAGAGGGTTAGGTTTTCTCACCTTATCGTGCTTATCGCTTTCGGCGATACTGTTTTATAACCCTCAAATCTACAGGAGTAGCGACCTCCTAAATTCGGCTTTGCTTCTAAGAAGCGGGGTTTTAAGAGGCAACCTACTCCTCGCGGTTCGCCCGGTTTTACCGGCATTAGCCTCGATAACGCCCATCAAGCCTTCAGTACTACTGCCCTCGGTAAGCCTTGCCTCCTGGTGGCTATCGGCTTGGCTCTGCTACAAGTACGCGTCCACCTTTTACAGCGGCCCTAGCCCTATTTACGCTGTTTTCCTTACGCTTCTATCATTCCCCGTAATCCTAGCCGGGGGAGCGCCCATGGCAGACGTTCCCGCGCTCGCGGCCGGGCTAGCGGTACTCCTCTTGGTCGTGCCGAGGGTCTTGAGGGGGGAGGTAAGGGTTAAGGGGCTAATTCCTATCGGCCTAGCTAGCGGCGCCCTAGTCCTCGTAAGGGAGAACGTTGCCGCCTCGCTGCTGGCGGTCGCGCTCGTCCTCCTCCTTAAGTCGAAGTTTAAGGAGGCCGCGGCGTACCTACTCTGCGGCTCCGTAGCCCCAATCCTTTGGACCTCCTTCAGCGCGACCCAGCTAGGGCTCACTTACCTATCCAATATTCAAACGGGCGTTCAAATCTCCTTAGCCTACAGCGGACTTTACTACAATCCGCTCAGAGTCGTTAAGTACCTCTTAGTCGGCTTAGGCCCCTTAGCGTTGCCCTCCATATTCGCGTGGTTGATCACGGGCGGTAAGGCCGAGGAGTTTAAGCTACTGCACGCCCTCGCCTTGCCCCACGTACTCTTAGCGGCCCTCTGGCCCGGTATGTACGAGCCTAGGCTGGCGATCATCGCGATGCCGGGCGTAGCGCCGATAGTAGGCGAGGGCTTCATGCTCCTTCTATTCAAGTTTTCCCAACTGCCGATCTACGGGAGGCTCGGGCTCAGCGCGTTAGAGCGGGGGCTCCTAGCCCTTTACTTCATCTACAACTTAGCCCTAGCCTACTTAAACAACTCTCTGAGGATCTCAGGGATCCTCGCCCACGGAGCTTGACGGTGGCCGCGCAGCCGATGATCCTCCCGCCAACCCATGGGCTAAGGCAAGGCGGGCCTAATCCAAGCAAGCACAGAAGAAGCTCGCGGCGCTGACCGGGACTTCAGTTCGGCTTCGAAGAGGAAAGGTATGCCATGGGGCTGGTCCGCGAACAAAGAGCCTACGATCCCTTGATCGCTTCACTAAGAACTCGTCTCAAAACTAGATTTAAATAGACTAAAATCTTTTTGGTTGCTGTGGTTGTGTTTGTAGGTTTCTGATGGATTGCTTAGCGTGGAGGAGGCTTTGAGCTTAGATCAACTCATAGATAAGCCTTTTTTGCTTGCTAGAGTATTCGATAATCGTTTAAGACAGCTGGTTGAGACTGCATGGTTTGAAGGAGGTTTTAAAGCATGATTATGGTAGGTCGGCTATACCGTCTCTCCAAACGTCTACCTGAAGGTATGGAGGTGATAGACGTCACAATCCTAACATGAACTTGCCTCAAAACCCTTAACGAAAAGGTTAACTTGTAAACTTGAGTGATGGAGTTTTGAGATAAGCCCATTTAAAACTTTAAGAGGAGCATGACACTTCGAGGAGGGTGGATTCGCGAAAAAACCAAAAGTGGATGCACATCGGAAAGATATCCTTTTAACAATCAAATAAAATCTATTTTAGTCTAGTTTTGAGACGAGTTCTAAATATCTCAACATACCTATCCGCGATCTTTTCCCAAGCAAACCTTCGAGCGTACTCTACGCCCCTAGCGGCGAGCCTCTTGACGAGGCGCTTCGTCGTACAATACCTTCAGGACGGCCTCCGCCATGGCTCCTGGGTCGACGGGGACCACGAGGCCAGCGCCAGCCTCCTTAACGGGGTAGGATTCATCGACGTCCGTCGCTACGACAGGCCTCCCACTGGACATATATTCCAGCAGCTTAACCGACCCCCCTCTTCCAAGAGATCTATGTTGGGGGAGGAGGCATACCCTAGCCCTTTCAAGCCACCTAGGTAGTTTGTCGTGGGGAACGAAGCCGGGCAGCGCCACCCTATCGCGTAGCCCGACGCTGTTAAGGTGCGCCTTAAGCCACGTCGGCGCGTCGCCTACCACGATGAACTTGACCTCCTCGTCGCGTTTACATACCTCCTCAATAACCTTGATCAAGAGCGTTGAGCGATGCGGTTCGAGAGTGCCGTAGTAAAGCACTTTTTTGCTCGGTATTGGAGTTGGTCAGAATAGGTTTACGTCTACGCCCTGAGGTACGACCTCGATATCCTTTAATCCGATCCGATATAGACGCGCCATCCTGTCCCTTATCTGATTGGTTGGGACCACCACTTTTACCACCCTGTCGTCGAAGAGGAGCGGGTGGGGCGGCTTACTGAAGTCGGGATCATCGATGTCGAGGACTATGGGTTTTCGCCCTAACATCCGGTAGGTAAGCGAGGGGAAGGAAAGCCCCATTAGCCAATGGGCGTCGCTGCCGTTAATGGACATGATGCTCGCGAGCAAGGGCCCAAAGGCGATGGCAGCGTAGCGTCTAGCTCGCCGGTATTTCACGTTTAAGGCGCAAATCACGTTCCTAACCAAGATGTTGTATGCTCGAGGGTCGGGCTCAATGGCTAAGACTCGCTCAGCTCCATTCCTAGCGGCAAGAAAGGTGTAATACCCTATGTGAGCGCCGACGTCTATAAATGTACGTGGCTTAACCTTATTGACAAGCTTTGTTTCTGCCGTTTCGTAAACTCCTTGAACCATGGAAACCGTCACTAATGGGAGTTCTCCTAAGGTGAAAATCCACTTCATACCTCCGAATTTAAATGATAGGGGAAGCCGGCTTTGCTTATCAATGCGAAGGAGGAAGTCATAAAACGTCGTCCACCGGGGCGGACGACTTAAGATCCTAGCGACCCGTTTATGAAGTACGTAAAGAGCGAGTAAGGCAAGCAAAACCGCCTTAGTGAAGGGCGTCGCCGACTTGAAAAGAGGACCTTTAATGAACGTTAACTTCATCCAGCTTCATCAGCCCAACGGTAATCAAACTATAACGAAAGAGGGCCTATTTAACGTTAATGCTGCTCTTTGACCGCGTTTGATGATTCTCACTATGACTTGCGCTTAAATGTTGAGGATAACGTCCATTAAATTTACTAGGCTTTGAATCTAATTTAGCTAATCTACCATGCTAAAGTTGAAGTTAATCTAAGTGATCCTTTACCCTCCGATAGCCCTTTAAGCTACCTTAAATTAAAGAGGTTGAAGCCATATAAAGTATCCTAACCTTATTTAAGGTCACAAACATTAACGAGGTTCAATGAAAGCTCACCATACCCAATAAGCCCTTTATCGAGAGCGAGCCAATCCGCTAGTTAAAGCGAGGAAGAAAATAGAAGGTTAAATGTATGTTAAACTTATAAGGAGGACATAGATGATTAAGATAAGGCCTTGGATGAGTAAACATTGGCATAGGCCAAGCTTCTTGTTACCGATGATCCCTGTCTTATCGTTTTACTTCCTGCTGCGCGCCCTCACTATAGCATTTATGAGGTACCGTTACGCCACGATTCGCAATAGCTTCAGGTCTTTTACTACGTGGAGGCTCGTTAAATGGATTCTGATTAGATCCATGTATCATGGATTCAAATACATCCTTAAGGTTGAAGAGGTTGAGGAGAGAGGAGCATATTATTATACGGAGGAGTATGAGTACAGGGGGAAGGCTCTAATACAAAGGCTCGTACCAATCCGTAGGGCCATCGATGTAGGCGCGAATATCAGTAGTTACACCCTTTTTCTCGCAAGGTTTTGTTCCCGTGTGGTCGCCTTGGAACCGGATCCGAGAAGTAGGAACGTTTAGTTCGTAACATATCTTTGAACAGGATAAGTAACGTTACAGTGCCTCCATACGCTGCCTCATCATCTCACCGAACAGTTACTCTTGAACTACTCAAGAGTGGGGGTACGCGGACAATCGATGACAGTGCTGAAGGAAGTGCGCCCTAAAGGGACAACGCTTCTGGTTACCGCGGTTCCATTAGACGAAGTTGTCAGGCCTCTTGCATTACGTGATGCGGACTTCGTTAAAATTGATGTAAACGGTCACGAAGTAGAAGTATTAAGGGGTGCTAAGGGGCTTTTAAAGGTCATGAGGCCCTTCGTCCTCCTAGAGGTCTGAAGGGGGAATATTAAAAGCATTTTGGAACTCCTTACTACGCTACGATATAAGCTAATAGATGCAGCCCTCACGACTATCGTGTTAACCACGGGTTTCGGGAATCGTACAAAAGTAGTTGGGGTCGCTAAGAACTTACTTGCCGTTCCAGAAGAAAGATTAGAAAAATTATTGCTTTGTGGCTTAATTCTTTAAGCTTCTTACGTCTTGCTTTAATCTATGTATTGGTCTGTTGTTGATGAGAGGCTTATTAGGCGTGGTGAGCTCCTACTTGGCTTAGACTTTCTTGAGGGCTATGACGCTGAGCTTATGGATTTGAATGTTGGTAAGGTTGGCCGCCCCTTTAAGATTACCGTTAGGTATGTTGAGTTCCTTATGGTTGTGCGTTATCTCTTCTCAATGCCTTATAGGCAGCTTGAAGGCTTCACCAGGGCTTTAAATAGGCTTATCCCTAAGCTTCCATCAGTTGATTACTCTTGGGTTAGGAGGCGTATATTAAGGCTTAACCCATCTTTATGTGATTCACTGAGGGGTTCAAGAGGCTCTATTGCTATAGCTGTTGACTCAAGTGGTGTTAGCGTTCATAAGTCTGGTGGATGGGTTACGCGTATGCATGGGAAGCGCTACGTGAAAATCCACTTCGCAGTGGACGTTAAGACTAAGGAGGTTTTAGCTATGGAGGTAACAACCAACTACGTTCACGACTCAAAAGCAGCATTAATCAAGGATGCCTCCAAGCTTAGGAGGGTTTCTAAAGCCTACAATCTTCTTAGAAGGATGAGCGTAAAACCCATTATCAAGCCTAAGCGTAACGCCAGAGCTGATAGAGGCCCTCCGGAAAGGCGTAGAGCGGTTAGGATTATCAAAAGGGTGGGTGATGAAGGGTGGGCGAGGATGGTGGGCTACGGTAGACGTTGGGCGGTTGAAACAGCCTTCTCAACGTTTAAACGCCAGTATGGAGAATACTGCGTGGCAAAAAACATGGAAAGCATAGAGAAAGAACTAGAAGCCAAAGCATACATATACAACATGCTAATAAACCCATAAGCAAAACCCAAAAAACATAAAATCAGAGAAGAAACCTAGACAATAAAGAATTAAGCCACAAAGCAAAAATTATCAATTGTAATTAATACAATAACCCTAGGGAGCGTAAAGAGCGCTTTATCCCTCTTCCCCTCTTCGGAGGGGCGAGAAAGATCTAGGATCGCTTTATTTAAGAACTCACCTCAAAATTCTTAATAAAAAGGTTGATTTGTTAACTTGAGTGATGAAGTTTTGAAAGAAAATCTTATACAGCCGCCATACCTATAAGCCTCACGCTCTCTCGGTACTCTTCTCCCCCTTAGTTCTGACCAATCTGGGACTTATTAGCGTGGACCTGAGAATTCGGATTCTCTAAAACTCTTACATACTAGTTCTATTTAAGAGGGCACTCATGACGCAGCTACCACTAAAGCTAGCCTCCGGCGAACAGAACTTTTACCCCTTAACGCAGAAACGCTTATTAACACTATTTGACCCCTATATGGGGAAATGATAACCTTTGTAACGACGTTCAAGCCATTCCTCGGACAATTTCGCGTTATTCAAGTTAACGCCGTGAGGAGCTGGATAAGGGCGTGTCCGTCGTGCGAGGTAATAGTAGTCGGCGATGAGGAAGGGGTGAGCGAAGTAGTTAAGGAGCACGGATTAATGTACGTGCCCAAGGTTAAAAGGACTCGTAGCGGCGCGCCCCTACTAAACGACGTAATTAAGAAAGCTGAGGAACGAGCAAACAACGACTTTATATGCTACATCAACGGCGATATAATACTCCTAAGCGACTTCCCCCAGGCCGTGCGTTTAGCTAAAGCAGCGTTTAAGAGATTTCTGTTAACCTCTCGACGCTTTGACCTAGAGGTCGCGGAGTTACTCGACTTCACTGGCGGGGACGTTGAAAAGAGGCTCTTAGCCGAAGTTAATAAGCGGTACCCCAATAGGTGGTCTAAGGGCACGGACCTCTTCGTGTTTAATAAGGGGCTCTTTAAAGAGGTCCCGCCCTTAGCGTTGGGGAGGCTTGTATGGTCAAGGTGGCTGATCCACAAAGCGCTAGCGCTGGGCCTACCAACGATAGACGCGACCCCGGTTTTAACGTCCATCCACCAAGCCCATGGCTACGGCCACGTAAAGGAGGATAAGGTCTTAAAGGCGATGGAAGGCGGGAAGGCGGGATACGACGCAATAGTCATGGGCGACGACTACAAGCGGAACTTAGAGCTAGCGGGCCTCGCCACATACTTCTCAGAGGAAGACTGCAACTTCATTCTGACCCGTCGAGGTCCGGTTAGGCCGAGCGGCCTAAGGCGCCTCCTACGCCGCTTAATGAAAGCGCCTATGTTGAGCCCATACCTAGCACCCATTACTCTACGGATATGTAGAGGCGCCATCCCATTAAGGGGGCTTAGGGGCCAGTTGAAGAAGGCACTCTTTAATCTCAAGCTGATGTACTAGTGGATACATTACGGCTACGCCAAGCCCGTCTTAATTACGGGGACGCGGCTTTATGGAAGCCACCGTGCGAAGTGCACATTAAGTGCGGGCACGGAGGCCGCGTTAATGCAAGCTTCCCAAGCGGGAGCCGACAATTTCACCGACCTCGGGAAGGTACGCCTCCAGCCTCATTAAGGCTGAGGGGCCAAGGACCTCGGCGACCTTTGGAGGGCAACGGCAGGCATGAGCGTCATCGTTTACTTAGCAGTCATCACTGACGTTAAGTCCTACGCGTCTAACCCTCGGAGGGCCTTCGAGGTTAACGTCCACAGGTAAAAGTACTTAAAACGTTGATCGAAGGCTAAAGTGGCTTCAGCTGGGTCGAGATCGGACCCCACACTTCATGAGGTCTCCTAATCCCTTAGTGACGCTGCGTATATAGGGCTCTTAAATATAGCTTCATGTACAGCTCATTGATCCTGGCCCAATCATATTTCAGCGCGGTCTCGAGGGCCCTCTTACCCAAGCTTTTGCGTAAGCCCTCATCGTGGATAAGTACCCTCAAGTAACTTGAAAGGCCCTCAACACTGTTCGCCACGAAGCCATTGACGCCATTTATGATCCTCGAGTATGAGCACGAGCTGGAGATTACGCAAGGCTTCCCGCATGCCATGGCCTCTGGTAGAACCAGAGGATCGCCCTCTGCCCTCGCAGGATGTACAAAGACGTCGCAAACGTTATAGACCAACGGCAGATCTTCAAACTTTACAAAAAATTCTCCATAACCTACTCCCAGCTTTACGAGCCTCCTAACCACTTCATCGTGATATTTAATGTAGCCCACGTCTAAGGGGCCAACGAACATCACGTATACTTTTATCCTCTCAGCCTCGCTTAGCTTAGTGAGGGCCTCCACCAGTATGTCATGGCCCTTTCGTGGAACCCAGCGAGCCGTCATCAATACGACGACCTTACCCTCCGGTACGTTAAACCGCCTCTTCGCTTCAACGATTTCCGACGGGCCCAAGGGCTTAAACCTTTGAGTATTGACACCGTTAGGTATCCACTCCACCCCCAGCGCCTTAGCGGCCTCCTTGCTTACGGCGGTCTTCTCTTCAGCGTACTTCATCTCGTTGTAAATCGCTTGGGCATATCTTGCTATGAGGTTAAGATGGCCGTGAAACGTCCAAACCGCGGGAGTTTTCACTAATCGTTTAGCCAGCCCCCAGCCAGTAATGCCGAGCTTAGAGTAAAGCGCTGGGTAAGAGTAAAAAGTGGGTGCGTGAACGTGCACTACGTCAAAGCGCTTAAAAAGCTCGGTTAGTGAGGTGAAGTCGTTCACCTCCCTAAGCACCTTTAGTGGCGCGAGGCTGAACCTCACCGGGTTGCTATGAACGTCAACGCCGAAGCAGTGCACAGGCACACCTTCGTAAATTGAGCGCCCCCTTGGTACTCGGCTCATCCCGGGCCAGCAGGCTACGAGGACCTCATGCCCAGCCTCGAGCTGGCGCCTCGCTAGCTCATGGGCTACTGGAAACGGGTAATACCTCGAATAATGAAGAATTTTCAAAGGTAAACCTCCTCATTCCCCTTTCAAGGCCTGCCTGTAAACGTCTAAGTACATCTTGGTTATTACGTTCCAATCGTACATCTTTGACGTCTCTAAGGCGTTCTGACCCATCTTGTGCCTTAGCCTCTCATCGCTTATTAAGACCTCCAAGTACTTGGCGAACTCGTTAACGTCTTTAGCTACGAAGGCGTTGCGTCCGTGTACTGGGTAAGCGGAGCCTATATCAAACATCACGACCGGCTTGCCGCATGCCATCGCCTCGATCACGGCGAGGGGGCCGCCTTCTGACCCGCTCGTGTGAACGTATACGTCGGCCGCATTATACGCTAATACCAACTCTTCTTTAGAGAGGAACCTTCTCGAGAACTTAACGTTATGCTTTCGCGCCTCCTCCAAGGCCCCCCTGTAGTGTTTTATCATGCTCGGATCCTTAGGGTTTAAGTAACCCGCAACAAAGACGTGCACCTTCCTCCTTACCTGCTCAGGCGTGTAGCCGACGATCCTAATGAGCAGATCAAGCCTCTTCCTAGGATACCAGTGTGAAACGCTTAAAAGTAGGAGTTCGTCATCGCCTATGCCTAAATCCCGCTTAAACGATATAACCTCCTCCCTTGGCAGTGGCCTAAAGTATCGGGTGTCCGTCCCGTTTGGGATGAACACAGCGTCCACAACCTTCGCGGCAGCTTTGTGGGGGCAAGTCCTTCTGTGGGCGAACGCTCCCTCCCTCTTAGCGGCCTTGAAGTGCCTTTTTATTACGTCAAGCATGGCGTGCTCACAGCCTTCGCAGTTAAGCTTAACCACGTCAGGCCCATATTGCTTAACTAGTTCCATTAACCTCATAACGGGCACGTTGAGCCACGCCTTAACGTGGCGAGGCCGCCTCAGCCCATATGATCCACTGCCGCTATAGCCGGCGCCTAAGTCGGGGACTGGCCCTCCTAAGGCAGCGTTAATCGTGACGACTGGGAAGCCTTTAGTCGTCTCCTTTAAGGCTTCGAAGTGTTCCGGCACGGGCTCAACCGCTATGACCTGCTTGGCTCCTTTCCATAGCCAGAGAAGGACGCTGTCGCCAACGTACGCGCCCACGTCTAAGACCACCTTGCCCATCACGTCAACATCATACGCTTCGAGCAGCTGCTCTGGTAGTACGGTAATCGAGTAGAGCTTTGAGGGGTCGTATCTGATCTTCCCAAAACCGTTCAACACTGATATTTCGATCAGCCTTCCATTAAACGATAGTGGAAACCGTTCACTATCGTATCCCATCTTCCTTAACCTATCATCATACCTAACCAATGCCTTTAGAATGACCTTCGCCTCGATAAGTTCAGTTTTCGTTCCGTTCTTCGCCGTGAAAATCCCTCGCTTATCTAGCAGCGTTAATAGAATTAACTTCGGCCAATCCTTCACGTACCTTTTAGCTACAGTAACGGCGTTAAGATAAGCCTTTAACCTTTCAATCAAGCCGTGTCACCTCTCGCGACCATCTTAAAGAGCTCGACGAGCTTTAAAGCGTTGACCTCGATGTTGTAGTCCCTCATCACCTTCCCCCTCGCCCCCCTCCCATACTCCTTCGCTACTCCCGGGTTCTCAAGTAAATAACATACGGCCTCCGCTAGCCTCTCATGATCTCGCTGCGGTACAAGTATCCCGTTGGCATGGTGGTCTACGAGCTCAGGTATACCTGAACACCAAGTGGATACGACCGGGAGCTCCATGGCCATCGCCTCCATCATGGAAACAGGAACCCCGTCCTTCCTACCGTCTTCGAGCTCCACCGATGGATGGACGAAGACGGAGGCCCCCTCGTAAATCCTCACTAAGTCTTGATCTGGCACTGCGCCATAAAACTTGACCACGTCATCTATCCTTAAGCTCGCCGCGAGGCCCTTAAGCTCCATCAGCATAGGCCCTTCCCCTACTATCCAGACTTCGAACTTTACACCCTTCGACTTTAGCAGTGATGCTGCCTTAAGGAGGTACTCTAAGCCCTTGTATCTTACTAATCGACCGACGAACAAAACTTTACCCGAAGGCTTATAGTCGCTGCTCCGCTTAAGCCTCTTAAGGTTGACCCCAGCCCGTATGACGTGAACCTTGCTAGGGTCTACGCCGATCCGCGCTAGGTACCGCTTATTATATTCCGAGATCGTGACAACGGCTTTCGCATCCCTGCAGACCTTCATTACGTACCTCCTTCTCCTGCGGCCCCTCATCATGAAGTCAGAGGAGTGCATAGTTACAGTAAAAGGCCTCTTAATTCTATGTGAGAGGTGCATCGTGAGGAGGGTGGTATCACTGAACATCCCGTTATGCAGCACGTCTGGGTAGCCGGCCTTTTCATACGCCCGCCTCAACCTCTCAGCCACGCTAAGCATTTTAAGCCGCACTAGCGGGTTACGTGGATAGTTTAGCTCGCTTAAGAAGCACGGCGCCGTTATCTGCTTTAAGTAGTCAAACGGGTTAGTTTTGGACGCCGCACAGCTTTGTTCCAGTACTAAGGGGGAGAGCTCGCTGGAGAAAATCTTGCCAGGATCGTAGATTGTTGGATGCGCCGCTTTACTGATCCGTTGTAGCCAGGCTAACGGGATTAGCCTCAACCTTAAGTGCTTCGAGACGACCGCAGCCTCATCTCTCGTTAACGGGGAGTAGCCCACACCGACGTAGTCCACGGTTATCGGCATCACAGAGTACTTCTAGCTAACCATTATTAAAATTTCCTCTACGGCTCAATTGCCCGTCTTTAGTGCACTTAAAGGGTTTACGCTCGTATTGCGTGTTGCCCTCTTTGTCACAGTCGTTAATGCGGGCAGTATAAGCGCCCACGGCGCGACAGCTTAAGGCGTTTGATTATTGATAGGGTCCGTAGTTGGTCGAGCTTATAGGTCAACTGCCATAACGCAAGCCTTATAACGAGGCCTTTAGAAGGGCGAGGCAACTTAACCTGAGGCCCTGTTCTACGAAGAATTGCAGCTTAACCTTTAGGCCTTCATTGCTTGCGTGAGTCAATATAAGACGCTTAATAAAGTTAGTGAAGGGTGACAAAAAGCTATGCAGCTAGGCTTAAAAAGAGAACATTCTGCGGCGAAGCACGAAGACCATTCAGCCCTACTTTAAACCAAGTGCAGCCATAAAATATTCGCTTACCACTTTATGTGCGTCAAAGTCCTCAGCGCGGCGCGGGCCCTTAACGCGGTACGGTTCCACCTTTTTAGGATCCAGTAAACATGAGGCCACCTCGTCTGCCCACACCCGCTCTTGCCACGTGAGGGGGTTCCATGCTTCATAGAGCCTCCCGTCCATGGTTGGCATCAATATACCGTACTCGGCGTACTCCGGTTGCTTAAGTCCTTCAACCTTGTACCGCGTGCCAGGCGCCAGGATTTCCCTGGGGCCGGTTAGGCAGTCTGAGGCCATGACCGGGAGGCCGACGGCTAACGCTTCTAACACGACGTACGAGAACCCTTCCCATAACGACGGCAGGGCGAGGAGGGCGCTCCTAGACATGTACTTAAACGGGTTGCTCCTAAAGCCTAAAAGGATGCACTCCCCCTCTAAGCCGAGCCCTTTGATCAGCCCCTCTAAGTAATGTGTGAGGGCGCCCCTGCCGATGATGGCCAGCTTTGAGTTAGGGACTTGTTCCTTTACGCGCTTGAAGAGCCTTACGAGGTGCCAGTGCCCCTTCTGCCTTACGAGCCTGCCGACGCTTATTACGACTTTATGTTTATCGAAGAGCTCTTTAAGCTCTGGCTCCAAGGGCTCCTGGGAGAGCTTCCTAACCGCCTCAACGTCGATCGGGTAGGGGATGGCCTTCACCCTTAGACTTGACAGCCTAAACCTATTGAGCAACACCTCTCCGAGGTATTGAGACGGGGTTATGATTAAGTGCGCATTGCTAAACGCTAGCGATCGCGTTAAGGGCCCCCTTAACGGGGAGGGTAGCTTCCCTATTAAGCCTAGGAAGGGTAGCTTCACGTCGTAGTTCTCAATGGTGATAACCCTTCTGAGACCTACGCAAAAAGCGGCGAGCCTCCTACACTCCTGAAGAGAAGCGAGCACAGCGTCCGGCCTCTCCCCTAGTAATACTCGCCACAGCTTTAATAGTGCCGGGATGAGCTCCTTCCTCCCATGCCTGCCTATAACGTATACCCTTGCCTTCACAGGGTATGATACCCTCCTATCGAAGAGGCAGAAGACCACTTCAAAGCCCTCAGGCCGGTAGGTCGATAAGTACGACGCTAGCCTTTCAGCCCCTCCCCCCGCCAAGTTGTTAATTAATATTAAGAGCTTCTTACGTTTACGGGCCCCACCTTTGGCAGCTGCACGCAGAGCTGATTCTCGGAGGAACCCAAGTACCGCTCTAATAGCCATATTTAATGCAGACCTCAAGGCTAATAGCTTAACAAGGCCCTTAAAGCTAAGCGTCGTTGGCTAACATCAGACCCATCTTTAAGCTAAAAGCGCTATCGCCCGCGCTTAACGGCCTTCACTATTAAGTGCCAGCTTGTCACCGTATTCTTCGAACCGGAAGGCGTCGTGCACGTAGTCCTGAAGGGAGTACATGGAACCTCCGCTTCTCCTCGTAGCTCATGGGGATCCTAGCTTCCAGCTCCTTGATCCTCCTTCTAAGTGCCTCCATGGCTTCACGCGCCCAAGCCTATGGCGAAGTACTTAAGCTTCCTCTTGAACTCCGAATCCTTAAAGAGCCTCCAACAGTCTAAGAGGGCCGGCCTACTCATGTTCCTGAGGAAGTCCTCGGGCTTTAACTTCTTGAACTCGTCCCAGGGCGTCGCTAGGATGCAGAGCTCGGCGCCCTTAAGGCAGTCCTCGAGGGAGGGGGCGTAGCGTACGCTCTCCCCTAAGACCTTTTTAGCGTTCTCCATGCCGGCTGGGTCGTAAACTGAGACGGCCGCCCCCTCCTCGATCAACCCCTCTACTATTTTAATCGAGGAGGACTCCTCGACCACGTCCGTGCCAGGCTTATAGGTGAGGCCTAGCACGGCAACCCTTAAGCCCTTAAGGCCTCCGAGCCTACTCTTAATGAGGTCTACAACCCTCCTACTCTGGTAAAGGTTTACCTCGTGGGTAGCCTCGGGCAGCTTAGCGCGTACTCCAACCGCTTGGGCGAAGCGCGCCACGGCCCTGTTGTCCCTTGGGAAGCAGGGGCCTCCGTAGGCTAGCCCGCCGGCTAGGTACTTCTCCCCTATCCTCGAGTCTAAGCCTAAGATGCGGCTTACCACGTCCACGTCGCCTCCCGGGACCTTTTCGCAGAGCTCGGCCGCTGTGTTGGCGAAGCTTATCTTCATGGTTACGTAGGCGTTCAGCAGTATCTTGCCTAGCTCCGCGTTCCAGAAGTTCGTCCTTACTATGGGAGGGTTGTTTTCGCAGGTCTTCCTGTAAATTTCGGAAAGTAATTCCCCGGACTTTGGATCGGACTCCCCTATTAAGACGAGGTCGGGTTTCGTGAGCCCTTTAAGGACGCTGCCCAAGGCTATAAACTCAGGGCTGTAGCAGAGGCCGAAGTCAACCCCGCACCTCCTGCCCGAGGAGGACTCAAGAACCTGTTTAAGCTTCTCCGTGCCGCCTGGGAGGACGGTGCTTACGAGTACGACTAGGTGGAAGCCGTCCTTACCCTTAAGGTTCTTCCCGATCTCCCGCCCGGCGGCCTCCACGTACTTTAGCGAGAAGCTTCCGTCTTCCTCGCTCGGCGTAGGAACGACTATGAAGCTCACGTCGGTGTTATTAACGGCGAACTTGTAGTCGTCGGTGGCCACTATGTAACCCTTATGCTTTCTTAAGAGCTCCGCCACCCCCGGCTCATATACTGGGCACTTCCCCTCGTTTACAGCGTTTACCACCCGCTTATCTACGTCGACGCCCACTACCTTGAAGCCCTTGCTGGCGAAGAGAACGGCCATGGGAAGCCCGAGCTTACCAAGCCCAATGACGGATACGCGCCTCTTCATGGTTACCGCCGGCGCGCCTTAGTCCTTAGCGCCACCCCCCGCCTCCGTAGAGGCCTTCGATTTCGCTCCACCTCGCTAGCGCCCAGTTGTACAGCCTCCTCAACCCCTCCTCTAGGCTTACCTTCGGCTCCCAGCCTAGAACCTTCCTGGCCAAGGTGATGTCCGCGTTCCTCCCCCTAACGCCCTGAGGCTTGGATAGGTCGTACTCAACCTTTACGTCCTTCCCCGATACCTTGACTAGGACCTCGACCACCTCGTTTATCGATACGAGCCTATCCGAGCCTACGTTTATCGGCTTATCGTAGTCGCTCTCCATAAGCCTTAGGATGGCCTCTACGCAGTCCTCCACGTATAGGAAGCTCCTCGTCTGCTTTCCATCGCCCCAGACCACGAACCTTTCCTTAGGGTAGCGTATGGCCTTAGCTACTAGGTGGGCCGGGGCCTTACCCCTAACCGGGTCGAAGGCCGTGTAGGCCTCGCCGAAGACGTTGTGAAGCCTAGCCACCCTTACTTGGATCCCGTAATCCCTGCCGTAGGCCTCGCAAAGCTTCTCGGTTACGAGCTTCTCCCAACCGTAGAACTCGTTCGGGTCGGCGGGCATGGCGTCCTCCTCCTTAAGCGGCTTAACGTCCTCGCTTTTTTGAAGCCTAACCGGGTAAATGCACGCGGAGGATGAGAAGAAGAACCTTTCCACGCGGTTCTCCAGAGAGGCTTGAAGCATGTTGATGTTCATTAAGAGGTTGTCGCGCATAATGTCGGCCCCCACCTTCGTTATGTAGCCTATGCCCCCCATGTTTGCTGCTAGGTGGAAAACGTAGTCAACACCCTTAGTCGCCCTCCTACAAGCTTCAGCACTCCTCAGGTCCACGACCTCCATGCGTACCTCATCCCTGACGCCCTCGAGGTTCTTAAGGTGCCCGCTTGAGAGGTTATCGGCCACGCTCACCTCGCACCCCTCTCTCAAAAGGGCCTTCACGAGGTGGCAACCTATCATTCCAGCCCCGCCCGTTACAAGGACCTTCTTCCCATTCCAGCCCCGCATTCTCGACACGGCTCCGGACAAGGGGTGTTAGCTTTAAGCTATTTAAACCTTGTTTTTACGTCGTGCTTAACGCGTAGGTTGGATCGACACCACTCATACGCTCATGGCTAAGGAGGCTTGAACGTTCCTCCACCCATGGATCTAAACGTCGTTTTATCTAAGCGCCACGCAATAAATTAATCTTGGAACGAAGGAGTTGCCCTCCCACAAGTTATAAGTGGGCGTGTATCTTTGTAAGCTCGCTATGCCTAAAAGGTCTTGAGCTTATGAAAAGGTATTAACCATAAAACCTGTAGGCTTTTCAGCCTTAACTTTAGGATTTAGCTACTTTAATCATTAAGTCGGCTAGCTTCGCGGCTACGTGGTTTACGCTGTGTTCAGCGACCACGAACTCCCGCGCGGCTTTACCGATCGCCTTACGCATTTCGTCGTCTCTTAACAGGTTAAGTAGCTTCGAGTACAGCTCCTCGGCGTCGCCAGGTTTAAACAGTAGACCTGTTTGTCCTTCTTTTATAACGTCTTTCACGCCGCCCACGTCCGACGCTATTACCGGCTTCCCCGCAGCCATTGCCTCAAGTACTACGCGCGGTATCCCTTCATACTTCCTGCTCGGCATAAGGAACACGTCGCAGACGTTGTAGTAGCTGGGTAGTTCGCTGTTGGGTACCTCACCCGTGAAGATCGCTTTCCTGCCCTCAACCAGCTTCAACAGCTTTCGCTTGTAGGCCTCTTCGCATTTGCCTACTACGAGTAGCGCCGCTCTTTCCTTTAGCCTTGAGAACGCCGAAAACAAGTCCCCTACCCCCTTCTTCTCGTTAACCCTTCCCACGTAGAGCACGACCTTTTCATCCCGGTCTATCCCTAACTTGCTCTTCAGTGCGCTTTCCTCGCCAGGTTTAAACCTCCCAGTGTCCACGGGGTTCCTGACGAAGTATAATTTTCCAGCGTCGAGTACTACGTTGCTTTCATCCTCCACCCGCTTCACCATGCTTTTCGAGTATAGGACTACTGCGTCCGCCGTTGCAAGGGCTAGTTTAAGGAGTAGCCTAAAGGCCTTGTGTTTAAGCTTGTCCAGCGCTCGCCTGCTTTGAGGGGCTGGGAATAGCCCCGTTCCCCCTAAGCATAGGACGGCTTTCCTTCTAAGCGCCTTCGCCAGCGGTATTAATGCTAGGTTTTGGGGGCTGAACTGCCTTACGTATACGAGGTTGACCTTGGCTGTAAGGAGCGCCCCGATGAGCATCGTTGAGGCGAAGCTTAGTATCGCGCGCAGCTTAGGTATCGATGTACTCGGTAGCTTAATCGCGGTGATGCCCTTTTCAAGGCGTGGGCTTATAACCTCGGACATTACGTATAGCTTAACGTGTCGGCTTAACGCTACGTATTCGTCGTAGAAGGCGCTACTAAGATCCGGCGCTTGATGCTGGACGAACTTCGGCGTAACCGTTAACACTTTTAAGGCTCCAACCATTACCTATTAAGGTTGGCCTAGGTTGACTTAAATGCTTTGTGGCTTAATTCTTTAAGTTCCTTATGTTGTTGCTTTAATCTATGTGTTGGTCTGTTGTCGGTGGGAGGCTTATTAGGCGTGGTGAGCTCCCCTACTTGACTTAGACTTTCTTGAAGTTTATGATGCTGAGCTTACGGCTTTGAACATTGGTAAGGTTGGCCGCCCCTTAAAGGGAATGAAGGTATGCGAGCGGAAGGGGAGGTAGTTAATGCTTAAACAGGTTTAATGAAATGTGGTAGCGTAAGGGTTATTAGCGACATCGTGTAATAGGTTATGGTGCGCCTCTTTTGGATGCGTTAATGTTATCAACCGTTAGCGTCATCCTGGCATTAATAGTGCTGGCCGAGAACACCTTGGGCCTATGGAAAATAGCCCAAGGCCTTAAAATACTTCAAAAAGATTCAACGGCTATTCTGGAGGGTCTTAAAACCCTTCAAGACGATTCGAGGACGATCGTTGAAGGTCT
>Ga0209394_1001059_pt1 | contig 17598 bp, 16 predicted proteins | sample JNZ201metaG_FD_184122 | JGI IMG/M metagenome (GOLD analysis project Ga0209394, IMG submission 184122) | Hot spring microbial communities from Jinze hot spring, China to study Microbial Dark Matter (Phase II) - JNZ 20120812A (SPAdes) (version 3) ... | reverse complement strand
CATGCATCTAAAAAGAGAATTGAAAGTAGTCAGGCGTATGTAATTTGTTCATCTTGAATTCGGCAGTGGTATACTTGTCTCTACCGGTAATGCTATTTTTGTTCCACTTATCTATCAATATTTCCACAGTGGATGGTAACTTATTTGGCTTTTTGTAATCCGTGTAGGCATCCATTTATAACTTTTCTTATTTCATCTTTAGCGTATCGTAGCATTATTGATTGTCCTTCATATTTTACTTCAGTAACATTCATCTCTAAACCTGAATGTGCTAAGAAATCTCTTGTAGTAAAATTTTTGTGTTCTTCATAAATAGCACAAAGTTTAACCCAATCTCTACACTTCTCTCTTCTCTTTTTCACATCTTCCTTCACTCTATAAAGATCTCGACTTATCATTCCATCGATCTTCTTTGAGAATATTGAGAAGAAGCTCTCTCTGAGACTATCGAGTTCCTCGTAACTGACCTCGATTCTTTTATAGAGATTTAGTGTCTTTGCAATAAGCCATATCTGGGTTAACTTAGCGAAGTCTTCACCAAAGCTTAGGTTCCTTTTCACGTAGATTTCCTTTCCATCCGATGTCACGCTTATATTCTCTCTCCAAATCTCAACAATTTTCTCAATAGTGCTTTCGAGTTCAGTTACATCCGGATAAAATGTGTATAATGCTAACGGTAAGCCATTGAAGATAGAGCTTAGAAAAGCGTTCAGCTTGTATCTCATTTTTTCACATTTTGAAATCAGCATTCGCAAATCTTCTTCCTTATATATATAATCTTTACTGTAGCGTTGTAGTGGGATGCATTTTCCCTTAGCGCCGAGCGGAACAAGATCATACTCAATAACTGCTGAAGAATCCTCAACAATGTGAATATTTAGCTCACTCGTCACATTTCTAATGTATGGCTCAGCATTATAGATTTTGAACCTAACATTCCTACGTGTAAGAGCAAGTATGCTCGCTATTTCTCTAACGGCAAGTAAAGTTAGGGATGGCATAAAGTTTATACCATGTGTAAGATCTAGATGAATGGTAATGTTAGGATCGGTATTTGCAAATATTTTCGATAGCTCATAAATGATGTATGGATGGTAATCGCCTAACCTGCCAATAAAATTGAAGAATACATCTTTATCTTTTGCTAACCGAAATCTTCCAACCCCCGGTGCAACTATAAACTTTACAAGATTTTCATATAATCCTATCTCCTTAAGAAAGCGATTATATTTTGAGAGAACTTCACTAATCAATTCATCATAGGATGAAACAACCTTATCAACTGTCGTATCTAGAATAATTGCGATAGCAATGTCAGGTCTTGGATCAGCCCTATCTAGAAGTATTGGTAAGATAGATCTTCCAAAAAAGGATGAGCCTTCGTAAATATAATTAACGGGATCCCATGATGATGGCTCACCTAAAGTACTTATTAAAACTGAATTCATACCAACTGCACCCTACAGCGCTTCTTTAATTCATCTAAAAATTTCTCTTTACTATTTATTTCATGAGAGAAAAATTCATCAAAATCAAACACGACTAGGGTAGGAGTAGATACCCTTTCCTGTTCGCCCCCATTCATAATACTCTTATCTATAGCATCAATATCAGTATTCTTTTCTTTCATATACTTTACGCTCTCTTTACAACTGATGAGTAGTGGTATAAAAGTCTCGTTAGAAAACTCTTCTTTAAGTAATTCATATGCTTCTTTAATCCTTCTTATCTTATCCTCCAGATTCTGAATATTACCTCTGGTAGTGACTTCAACTAATAAAATTGGTCTATACTTCAATTCCTCTACTAAGACTAACATATCGAACTCTACAATATCTTCAAACTTTGTAGTATCCTCATATCGACGCTTTCGTATTCTACATTTTGGAAGAGTCAGAAAACCAAACTTAATAAACTTTGTAAAAGCAAGAATTTCGAATAGTAAATTTTGGCCAAAGACCTGCTTTATCAAAAACCTTGTATAATCCAGCGTATTTATCTTGAAATTTTTGGCAAGTGGATATGAAGCAATTTTGATCCATTCTTGTAATCTTTCTTTTAAAGCTTTCCCTTTAAATTTTACAAGTCTTTTATTCGCAAGATAATTCACAACCTCTTCTATTTTAATTTCAACTTCTTTTTTTATATTTATCTCTTCTTCTTTCATCTGAGAATAAAGAGAACGAATGTGATGGAAGGATTCACAAATTTCACTTAGTAGTTTTTCAACCTTTTTTCCACCACAGTCTGAGAAATCTACCTGATCTAGTAACGCTAAATCATCTTCATCAACCCCCTTTTTTACGATATGATTGGAGATTGCTAAGAAGTAATTAAGCATATCCTCCTCTCCAGATAACACTTCTACACGTCTATCTTCTCGTGGAGATAATATTCCTCTCTCAAACAGATCCCTTATAGCCCATATCGTTGCAAGGTAGGCTTGATTATCCTCTTTTAATTTAAGGATGTGCTTGATATATTTGTTTATAATCTTTTGATGCTTCTCAAAGAACTCTTTGATCACGCTATAGTAGAGTTTCCGCTCGTTCTCTTCGATTTGGCCATGCACCTGATAGGTGAGTTGACTACCTAGAAAATACTTCTCGGTTTCACCTATAATCTTCTCATTAATATATGAGGTGTATTTTTGGCAGAACTCTTTCAGCTCCATAGCCATTTCAAGAATTCTTTCATATACCTCTTCTCCGCATGTTTGAAGGGGTTACCTATTTTCGTTCCATCTTTATCATTCCTGAGGTCGATTATATACCAGTATGACTTCTCGCTATTTAATATTAGCCACCCCATTCCGGTACTCTTTCTCGCACCTAAACTTAAGCCAAGATTTTCGATAGCTTCAAGAGTTAATGCGAATAGTCTTGAATCCTCTACGCCGGGTATAAGATTATCAGCGATGATTATCAGCCTTACTTTCCCATTTACGATACTCTCCAAGATGAAGAGCGCCCCCTCTCTAACCCTACCACTATACCTATCAATCGCAACACCAGATCTTTCATGAAGCATGACACCATCGTTCCCTAAACCTAAAATAGTATCCAGAAATCTTAATTTACCAGCCAGTACATGATTCCCATAGAGCTTACCAATTGGGCAGTGAAAAGCTAGAATAGACTCTGAAAGCTTATAGAGTAAGTTACTATGTGCATCAAAGCCCCTCTCCCTAATCTCGTTGATCTCCTCAAGCGTGAACCCTACCTCTATAGCAGCTTCGATTAAATCCTCACAGCTATATGGTATAATTGTTGAGACGCCACCGCGGAGCACATTAAGTACCTCATTACAGAACTTTTCATCTACTTTATAACTAATTTTCAACCCTTCTTCAAACGATTTGATTGCGAGCTCTGCAAGCTTATCTCTAAAGTCCATGCTCCTAGCGATCCTTTCACTAACCGATCTAAACGCCCCCTTCCATGTTGATGAAGGTATAATAAAACCTCTGTCTCCGGGGATTCTAGCAAAGGTTCTTCTTACATCAGCTGTCCCGGTACCAATATTTAGTGGGGATTCGATCTTAAACTCGAGGAGCCCAATAACCTTATATTCGAGTGGGCTTAGGTGACGTACTATATTCATCTACCCACCCCCAACTCAAATATCGGATGGCTCCTTACCGGAGAGAGCATGTTAACACCGGTAATAAGAGTATTATTTAGACGCTCTACAGTACCCAAGAGGGATAAAGCCGCTAGGGCTAATGAACTGCCGGTAAACTCCGCGGTCACTATAGCTCCCGGTCTAGTTGCAAACTTAACCGATGGCTTCTCTATATTCATGTATACGTCCCATCCACCTATGCGAAAATCAGCTCTTCCATAAACAGCTTTGATCATAAGTTTACCTTCTATATCGATCGTAGGTATTGCTATGTTGCTTGAGAGATCTATTTCTAATGGATATGGCGTATAGGAGCTATTATAGCATGAGATTAACGGTGATGAAGCGTAGAAGACGATGTATCTTCCATGAGCTATGGCCTCCTCGATTCTCATCGCGACATCTCTCAAGTTTATTGTCTTCGACTCTACTATCTTAGATCTTCCAAAACCTCTAGAAACCCCCCTGCCGATGCGGATTTCTAATCCGTTAACGTACTCCATAATCCTATCTGGGATGGAGAGTGTCGCCCAGAACCTCCTTCCAGGAGTTATAGCTTCATACTCGTATAGCATTCCAGCTTCTGAAGAACCTCTCCCCTTACTTACACCGGTACATATGAACCTACTAGCCAAAATCTTATCGTCGTCGGCAGGATAGCATTTTGAGTAAAGATTCTCTAATACCATATGCCCGTTCTTACAAGCAATATACGTCAGCTCCCTTAATTTGCCGCAGCTCTCGAGATCCCCAATAATCCTGCCTAGGTAATTCTCTCTCTGTTTACATATCTTGCACTCCCACATGAACGGATGGCTTGGATACGATTTTTCTCCCTCACCAGTCACCGGATAAGCATAGGAGGCTATTACTGAGGGTCTCTCCCTCTCATTCTTCAGGAAATCCTCCTTGATAACCCCCCTCCTATATAGCTCAGAGAGAATTGCGCCTCTGAGAGTCGATGCTGGAATATAGCTTAGCACCTTTAGAAAGCCCCTTAAAGACCTTCCTTCGGTGATTATTGTTGGCGAGAGGATTTCAAGTATTACCTCAAGGAAGATCACTCCAAAGCCACCTCCTAAGCTCATTAAGAAGGTTCAGCCAGAGGGTATCTTTAACGACAGCCTCCAACTCGCTGGCATCCTCTATTCTCAAGTCTATAAGACCTCCTCGACCCATCCTTCCGAGTCTAAGTTCAGCAAGTGAGAGGAGAAGGAGGGCAATCTTCTCCTTAGAGGTACTAGTTAGCTCTACTATCCCAGCGAACTCGCATCCTGGCGGCACATGCTCGATCAAGAATAATGCCCCCTCAGCAGCTCTCATAGATCTATCGTCTATTTTAACTCTGGTTAACGCTATCGTCTCTACATGGTTTACTGGTAGAAGATCCGAAAGTATTAGTGGGCTTGGTAGGGCACTGCCAGGGTAGCCGAAGAGCTTGCATATATCGCATAATCCACCGATTTTCTCATGTTTTTCTCTAATACGTTCAGGTCTGACCTCACCACAGGATCTGAAGCCGTAGCTCTCAGAGATCCTGCTTGCCGAAGACCTTAGAGCACCCTTAAAGCTTGATGCTGGAATATAGATCTCTGAGCTGCCATCATAGTTGATCCTTTTAACAAATTGTATATCTGGGCCGAGCACAGTGGGATAGCTCCACCCGATGCAGAATAATCCAACAGTTTTAAGCCTAACATTAAACTTCAGATGACTCCACCTCCAATAATCTTTATAAGCCTATCCACATCCGACAGGTTTGATGGGGCATCTAAACTATCTGGTATGATAGATTTAATAAATTCATAGGGACCATTTTTAATCCTAGCAGCTTGCCGGCAGGCATAAATGTACGCTATCAGAAGGATATATCTCTCATACCGCTTGACATTTCCCATCTTGATAATCATGGATTTAGCAGCCTGTAAGGTCTCGATAATAGCACGTCTGATATCCTTAAGCCTCTTCTGGACCTCCCACACCCTTTCAATCAAATCACGTTTAACAGCATCCTTCTCAAGTATCTTGATATTTCTTGAAGCTAAGTAGCTTATATGTGCGATTTTGCTGTACTCTAGCTCTGAGCTTAGTATGCTACTTAACATCTTTTCAAAATCCTTCATACTTAATGGCTGTGCTGTAAGCTTCTCGCGTCTTAAAGCTTCAAATCTCTCGTTGATAGTACTACTTGAAAGATCTCCAGCTTCAACTATATCGAAGCAAACCATGCTTTCAGCAAGCCCCTTCTCAACCCCCTCTTTAGACTTACTTTTAGCCCTCCGCATTAGCTCCGATGAAGCGTCTATAAGCGACCATATGTTAGCTTTAGGATTTGCGGCTGCAACACCAACAGATAGGCCCCGTATAAATCCAAGATTGTAGAGGAATTCCCTACCCAGCACGAGGGCAATTAATGGTGATGCCCAAGATGGGGCGAGTATTACAGCATCGTCTCCACCAGCATACAGTATGCCAATTTTAATCGATAATGCAGCTTTAGCGGCATCTACTTCACTAAACTCCTTTAGAACACCATTATAAACCTCTTTTACCGCATCCTCGATCGACCTCTTTAAGGCTAAGTCTATTCTAGCACTCCTTTCGTAAGCATCAGCTATAGATAGACACGTAGCCATCAATGAACCTATTAATGTTCCATCAACCTTTATCACAGCGATATTCCTCATCTCAGCTAATCTACCAAGCTCCTGTAATTCACTAAGATCATGCCCGGAGATAATCTCCATTATACGCTCAGAAGCTCTAATATAAGCCCCCTCATCATCCCAAGGTATATCGAAGACATCCTCTGGCCGATAGATCTTTCCGCAGATGCTTATCTCCGACTCATACTTCTCCTTAAAATGAATATTCAGGCCAATATCGTTGAGTTCACCACATATTTTGCATGCCTCCACACCTCCTTCAGGCGTCGAGATCTTCATGGTTGGTACTTCGGCGAAGCAAAACTGGCAGACCTTCCTAACACCCCTCTCCAAATCCGTAGGAATACTTGCACAATACTTTTCGTAGACAACGTGCATCTTTTTGATCGATATCATTGCCATAAGCTCTCTAATAGTCCTAGCATAGTTCTCGTAAAGTTCGGTATTGGCAATTCGTAATGATATACCGTAGCTTTTCATTAAATAGCCGCCTAATTTCGAGATTCTATTTTTGATAGTTTCAACGAGAGTGTATGGTACTAGTAGCTCGACATTCCCCCCAGCGGTATATAGGAGGGCTTCGTATGGAAGCCAGTATTTTACGCCTAATGTATATTGGAGGTATGCAACCATATAAGCCATAACAAGAGAGTCTATCACTAAGCTTGCGGCTGCAACCTGTCTCAGGCTATGTGACCTGTATATGAAGTTCTGAATTCCGCCTACATCTACTAAGACTATTCCAATGCCTTTAGACTCCTCCTTAGTCGTCTCGTTTTCAGGAAGTGTTATAGTGAAGTTCTTTGTTATCTTGCGGACACTTTTGACAAACTCCTCGGATAAATTTCTAATGAGATCTCTATCATACTCTTCATATACTCTACGCCAAAAGTCCCAGTCATTGAATGCTTTATCTAATCCATCGTAGTTTAATGCTCTAGCAGCATCTTCAAGCTTCTCTTTAATGCTCTTAAAGTATCCGTAGCCTAGAAGCCTTCTAAGCCTATCTATTGCTGATGCAAAAGCATCAGCATGCTTAACTATATTACCCAATTCGGTCTTTGGATAATGGTGTTCTTCAATAATCTTGCTAATAGTCTTAACATCTCTATCTGGAAGGAGCCTGCTCAACAATCTTTCAGCAACTTCGAGGGAAGCCCTTACATGTTCTCTGTAGTTAAATGGCTTACCAATATCATGAAGTAGGGCTGCAAGCCTTAATAAAGCAAGATCCCTCCTACTTTCAATCCCCCTATTAATAGCCATGGACCATGCTATCGCAGATGTCAGAAGCAAATGGGATATGAGGCTTGCAGTGTTAAGAACTGGTCTAGTATCAGCAGGTATTAAAAGCCAACAAGATTCTAGAATATCTGACAATTCAGTAGCTTCAAGATTACTTAACACCTTAGCTAGCTTAGAATGCTGGCCACACCCCTTCAGATACCCCCTCATACGACTATGATAGAATGTATACGTAAATCCTAATGGATCAAGTTCTAGCCGCTCCCACTCACCAGCCTCGAGGCCGATGAGCCTGATAAATGCGTAAGCTTTCAATGGGCTTGGCGCAACGCTTGGAAGAACCTCCCTATTTAATGGTGCTCTTAGAAAGAGGGATATTAAGTCGCCTATCAGCTCAAGTATCTCATAATCTCTAAGTTCTTTTCCATTCTCTGATAGCGATTCCATTGCATCTGAGAGGAACGCTTTCAGCTTCTCAAGCATCTCTCTCCATCGTTCCACTTCATCTGCGCCAACCTCGACTACATCATATAGATCCGCACCCCGTCTGTATGGTATTATAAAGGCTCTGTAAATCGGGTATCCAGGATGCTCAAAATTAACCTCACTGAAGCTGTTCAATGATAGCCACCTCATCTACTTCAATAACCTCTCCTTTAAACTCTTCATTCGCGAGGGATCTAAGACCCTCTATAACCTTAGCCAGCTCCATCCCCTCAACCCTCTCACCACCCTTAACCCTTAGCCCACTAATCTCGAGATCTAGGCTATCCTCTAAGAGATCTATGGCTTTAACTTCATACCTAGCTTTTCCGAAGGTCCTGCTTGAAATCCTATGCCTATACTTAAGCCTGCCGAGTAGTATGCTCCTACCAATCCTCATGCCCATTAGGAGCAAGCCTAGCTCGCTTGGGCTTAGATTATGGAATAGGATTCTGCCGTTAAATTTGGAGCCTGGCTTAGCAGCAAGGAGATTCATACCATAATCTAGGCTGAGCTGCTCAAGCATATCTTCAGCATTACTCTCACCTACAAAGTCGCCGAAGTCTATTAGGCTCTTCAGACCTGTTGTCCCGAAGAGGTCGCATATTAAGCAGACCTTATCCATCCTTATTAAATCGCAAGGGAGGCCTCTCTCCTCGAAGAGAACGCTGCCCCATATCCTAAAGTATCTCCAGCCACTCGCACCTTTGGGGGGTTCCTTAACGAGAGGTCTGCTAGCCCTTATGAAGCATGATCTTACATATCCATCTTTCGGCCTAAAGCTTAGCTCAAGCCTAGACCTAATGTTACCCTTTACCGATGAGCCCGGTATAACCGGTCGACCACCGCTAGCGTTAAATTGCATTACCTCCATGAATTTAGCCGCTTGGAGTAGGCTCCTAATATCCCTTCTACCACTTCTAACGAGTTTTGTTAACAGGTCCTCATCTAAGGAGAAAAGCGTTGACGATGACCCTACATGAATGTACGATTCTGATAATAGCGTAGTATGGATGATCCCGCATAAACCTTCAAGCTTACTCCTATCCCTTGGCTCCTGTCTCAAAACATTAACTCTTTCTGACAATTTTACTCCACACCTCTATTAGCCTTTCAAGCACTTTCCAGACATTCTCACCATCGGATGCTATCCACCCATCTTTAAGCTCGGCAATACCTGTAAGGTCAACTTCAGCATCAACCTCGGGCTCCAATGAAGTCATCACTAGGCTTGGCTCCTTCATGAAATCTCTGCTTCTAAACTTTAAGCCTTCAACCTTAACTGTTCCAAACCCTCTAGACTTGAAGCCCCCAACCTTTATTAGCCCCTCATTCATCCTCTTTAAAATGAGGGATAGCATTCCGATAGCATAATTTGGCAAGTTTCTGCAACGTATATTAAACTTGAATCTTGCACCAGGCTCAATGAACTCAACCCTGTAGAGTGCACCTGCCTGTACGGCGCCAGTCCTTCTGTCTATCGCTATTCCAGTTCTTACACCGGTTCTGACATCGATGATCCGTTTATCCTCGCCTATCGGATAAGCATCGCTAAAAGAGACCTTACTCATGTAGCGTGTACTACCAAAAATCTTACACATTAAGCAAGAATTTTCATAGAAAACTTTTATAGCATCTTCGCTACTCCTCTTCATTAACTCATCGATGTAATCATTTAGCTTCTTGCCATCGATAACTTTAGTCTCACCGCAAGTCTCCTTTGAAAGCCCGGTACAAACCTTTAAGCCTTTATGCTTGGCAAGTAATGTTGCATAGCTCCTGAACACTCCCTTAAGGCTTGATCCCGGTATATAGGGTACATCAATACCATTATACCTGACTCTTAAGACTGCGAGGTCTACAGGAGCTTCTAATGGTGGTTCTCTACCAGATCCTATTCTAAGTGGTTCCAAATTGACGATGTACCCCTCAAAAATAGTCTCTCTAAGTAGGACTGAATGTGAAAGCCACATTTCTCTACTCATGTAAGAGCCCCCTCGCAGGATAATTCAAGTTTGCCATTCTTTAAGTGGTAAACCTTCCACCTAGCCTCCTTAAGCCTAATTAGGCCTGCACCTATGCTCTTTCTAGCCCCAACTTGTATACCCAAAGATTTCATGATATTTAAAATGTCTCTTATGAGGGGGCCGCGTGGATCCTCTAGTTCAGGTTCTGGAAAGACTCTTATGTTTAATATATCTGTCCTGAAAGTCCATTCGACCCCTGGCTCTACAAATTCTTCAATGAACGGCCCTAGTCCGCTCTTTACGCTTCCAAAATACCTATCAATCGCTATTCCACACTTATAGAATACTCTAACGCTCTTAGCATCTTTTGGTATGGAATCATATACTCTGATGTGGCTAGCAAGCCTGGTATTGCCAAATATTCCGCATATTGGGCAGAAATCCTTTTCTTCCTCCTCTTTTCTAGCGGATTCATCATCCCATGGTTCATGAACGTTGATATTCTTAGACCTAGCGAGTGATTCGGTTAGCGATCTAAGTACTCCTTTGAGGCTTGAACCTGGTATGCAGGGTTTACCATTTACTCTATACACAACTATATCCACCGAAGAGCCGAGTGGAGATTCTCTTCCAACACCAACTCTTAGTGGTGCTTCATTGATCAGTATTCCATTGATGTTCGTCAGTATGCTGATCAGATTAAAGTCTCTATAGTCTGGCATATTAGCCACCTCTAAGTATCTTCAGAACATCTTGGAACCTGAGTTCTCTAATATCGACTCTAGGTATCTTTTTCTCTTCTAAACTTTCATAAATCCATTTCACAAAGCCTAGAAGCTTCCTAGCATCCTCTCTCCCACAACCAGCTTCGCTTAGGCTTCTCATTGCCTCATATACTAGGTCAGCTGTTCTACGACTTATCTCCCCCCGTCCGGCTTGCCTATAGGCATAGAGTGAGACTACCAAGAGACTATTCTTCGGGTCTGAAGATATTTCAACTGATGCTAGGAGGTTTTCAATCTGGGATTTTTTTACATTGTCAACTTTGGCTTGTACTGCAATTTTAGCTGCTAGGTTGAGAATATTCTCCTCAGTAATAGTTTGAGACAAGAATTATCCCCCGTAAGTGTGATTATCCACTTATCTTAGAGATAAGACTTTCTATACCATTTTAGGCATTCCTGAAGTCCATGGTATAAGTGAGGAGCGTAGAGATTTTGATGAGATTTATTCAGTTTTGAAAACTTAACCTTCTCCAATTATCAAACTTATCCAAGGTTTAACATTCGCATTTTATAGGATATGCTATTCTGTATTGTCCGGAGTTAAGCAGATTGTATTCAAGATATGTAAGGATTTTACAGCGTTATGGAGTATACATATTTACGTTTTGCTCTCTGCTAGGACCTACTAAACTACCGTCAACTTTATATTCTATAACCGGCGGGAAAGCTATGGAGTCTAGCATTGCATGCGGATATTTTGAAGCTTCTAAATCTAACTTAGCGGCGGCTTGGATAACTAGAAATCTAAGAGTGAGAGATCCTACTTCTTAAGCTGATTTATTTCATCCTCAGAATGGTAAGCAGATAGCTGAGGTTACCCCTTAATATGTAAGCCAGATAATAGTAATAACTAGGGATGCCATCATCTTATTCTACTATCCTAACCATCTACCTATTTGGTTTTAGATGTTGTGAGTTAGAAGGGTTTATATTCTTAGTAGCTTGTATCTATGGTTAGCGTTGAATCGTAGGGATAGGTTTATCGAAGCTTTGGATCTTGGTGAGCCTGACCGTGTTCCTGTAACCGATCTAGCTTTGGATCCTCCTATCGTTTATGCTATTCTAGGTAGAGGGTTTTCGGGTAGGGTTTTCAGTATGGCTGGTGGTAGTGAGGATTGGGGGCGATCTCTGGATTATAGGATTTCACTCGTGGAGGTATGCTTTAAGCTTGGCTTTGATGCAGCACCTGCTTTATCTGATTATTCGCTTACTACTAGGGGTTATAGGCCTAGGTATATCGATAACGCTAGGTATGTAGATCATTGGGGTAGGGTTATGCAGGTTAGCGAGAAGGCTAGGACTACATTCTTTGTCGATGGTATCGTTCACTCTGAGGATGATCTTGAATCCTATGAGCCTCCAGATCCATTTCATCCAGATGTATTAGAGATGGTGGATAGGATTATGAGGAGGGTTAGGAGTATGGATATAGCTATCGTAGCTCAATGTCATAGTGGATGGCATTTCGCATTCCAGGTAAGGGGTGGTATAGATAGGATTCTGGTAGATCTGTATCGTAGACCCTCCTTCGCTAGGAAGCTTATAGATAGGATAGCTAGATCGTGTATAGGCTTCGCTAAGGTTATGGCTGAAGCAGGTGTCGATGCCATATGGGTAACAGACGACTACGCTGATAGAAGGGGTCCTATGATGAATCCAGCTATGTTCAGAGAGTATGAGCTACCGAATCTAAGAGAGATAGTTCGTATAGGAGAGAGGTATGGGATACCTGTGTTGAAGCATTCTGATGGAAACCTATACCCTATACTAGATGATATCGTAGAATCTGGTGTAAGATGCCTACATCCGGTAGAGCCTGAAGCTATGGATCTAAGAGATGTTAAGGAAAGGTATGGATCGAGAATATGTCTAGCTGGTAACGTAGATTGCAAGTATATACTACCATTCGGAAGGGAGGAGGATGTGAGAAGAGATGTAAGGAGATGCATAGATGCTGCAGCCGAGGGTGGAGGATTCATACTAACATCTAGTAACTCCCTACATGCAAACGTTAAAGTAGAGAATATCTATACGATGGTTGATGAAGCTAGAAGGTATGGTAGGTATCCTCTAAAAAGCTTTCTATCGAAACATGTATAGAGCTAATCATGTAGATCGAGGTTAATAGATGGCTAATCATGGTACAGATGTTTCTAGAATCTTTTGAGGAGTAGTTTATGAGTGTTAGGGTTATCGTATCTCGGAGTGTTGGTAAGGATTCTGCTCTCGCCTTTAGAAAACACTATTTATACATCAAAGTATCTCCATCCATCCTAGTGTAGGTGATCGGAGGGTTGATCATGAAGGGCTGGTTTAGTATCTATTTGAAGTTTTCCCTAGTATGGGTTACGATTCTCTTAAGCTTCTCTTCAGCCTCTATCCTAGTACTCATCTCTGGAGCCGGGGCTCTACCATGCGCTTTCTGGAGGGTTACGATAGCAGCTATCATCCTATGGATTGCTAGATTCCTCGCATCTCCTAGAGGATCATCTAAGCTTGATCATAGGATTATACCGTACTCATGTCTTTCAGGGTTTACCCTAGCCGTCCACTTCCTTCTATGGATGGAATCCCTATTCCTAATCCCAGTCGCGATCAGCACTACTGTTGTCGTAACCTACCCGCTACTATCGATCATACCAGATCTAATCGTATTCAAGGAGAAGCCTACCCCCCTCCAGGCTTTAGGATTAGCTCTAGGATTCATAGGTGTCATCCTATTCACTCAGCCATGGGTTCTAGGTGGATACGATGTTAGAGGAGTGATCTTATCCTTTATAGGAGCTTTAGCTGCTACATGCTACTTCTCTCTAGGCCGATTCCTTAGGAGGAGGTTAAGCCTACTAGATTATGGTAGTCTAACCTATAGCTCAGCCTCCCTTTCCATCCTAGCCTATAGTCTAGTGGTTGGAGGTAACATCCTATACTATCCTATCGATAGCTACATATACTTCATCCTACTAGCCCTTATACCTATGGTGGGAGGGCATACCCTCCTAAACTATATGCTTAGATATGTGAAGACTAGTATCGCTACATCGGTAGCCCTAGCTGAACCTATAGGTGCATCAATCCTAGCATACATAGCTTTAGGACAGGAGGTAAGCCTAGTAGAAGCTTTAGTTATGTGTCTAACCCTATCATCTATAGCTTTAATCCTATTTGAAGAAGCTAGGGTAAGCCGTATCACAGTCTAGATACCATACTCCTTCTCAACCACCCTAACCCCCACCCCATCTAGCCAACATCACCTCTTAGATACTATGCACAGCTTCTCCAAACCCTAGGTATACCCTACAGAAAGTTATACCGATTAAAACATCGTTTCCAACACTTACTACCGTAGAAATATTTACATACAGATATCTGTATACGGTTTAAAATCCACGTTATCGAAGGATTAGTAGAGTTTAGTTAGTTTTGATACGCTTTATAGATCAATATATAAATACTTGTAGATATGAGAATCGATTTTATGAGTTGTTCAATATCTCCCCGAAGGAGAATATTCTCTTAGCTATAGATTGGGCGGAGCCATGGTGGCTTCCATGCCCGTTATTCGATGGATCTGTTAGGATAGTTAAGCATGGATTGGTAGAGCATAGAAGTGAAGGTATAGACGATTGGGGTGTTGCATGGGTTCTCAGAGATCCCTATTCAGATGGGTTCCCAGTCGATCATCCTATCAAGACTTTGGGAGATCTAGATAGGTATAATCCCCCCTCGATACCTAGGAGTAGATTGCTTGAACCTATCCTTGAAGATGTTCGTAGGGTTGATCGTAGCGTTAGCCTTCTAGCCCTCGATCATGGTTGGGGTATATTCGAGAGAGCATGGCTACTGGTAGGCGGTATGCCTAAGCTATTCGTATGGTCTAAGCTATACCCGGATGCTGTAGATGAGCTTATGGATATGGTAGTCGAGGTTAAGCTCGAAGTTCTAGACACCATTATCAGAGAAATGGATTTCGATATAGTTATGTATGGCGATGATTGGGGTATGGAGGATAGGCTTCTATTCCAACCTGGATGGTGGAGGCGTTTCCTAAAGCCTAGGCATGAAAGGCTTTATAAAGCTGTTAAGGATGCTGGAGCTTTATGCTATCTTCATAGCGATGGATGTGTAGAAGTTTTGATACCTGAGCTTGTAGAGATGGGTGTAGATATACTGAATATTCAGCGTGAATGTAACGATTGGGCTAGGATAATTAGAGATTTCCATGGCAGGATCACCCTATGGGGTGGTGTAAGTGCTAGAACTCTAGATAGAGGTACTGTAAGCCAAGTTATCGCAGAGGTGGATGAATGTGTAGAGCTCGGTAGGATGGGCGGTATAGTTATGGCTCCAGGTCATTCTCTAAGGTATAGAAGCGAGAATTTAGATGCTATGAGGACGGCTTGGGAGGAGAGGGGTAGGTATCGATGCTAGATGTATGAACACTTATATCTAAGCTTACAAACCTCTCGATATATCGATGGATCTAGGCTTCTCTATCCCCGATGATCTAGCTAAGCTTATCGTCGAAGGTGAACGCGTAATCTGGGTTAGTAGATCTGCTTTCAAACCTTTCATACTTAAGAATCTAGCTGGTCTAATCGTTCCTGTAATCTTCCTATTCATACCCATACCGTTCATAACAGTACTCTACGGATCGCCAATACCTACACCTATGAATCTAGTCCCGATACTATTCCTCCTACTATGGTATGGATTTGTAGGCTTCTCTATATTCAGCTTCTCCATATACCCTATACTACTATGGAGGAATCTATACTATCTACTAACAGATAGAAGGATCATCATCCGTAAGGGTGTCGTAGGTATCGACTACGATATACTAGATCTAGAATATGTACAGCAGGTAAACCTAGATAGAGGTATATGGGATAGGATATACGGTACAGGTACGATAATAGTCCAAGCTATAGGTGTTAAGCCTATCGAGATACGCTCCATACCTGATCCATTCAGATCTATAGATATCTTGAGGAAGACTGTAGAGTATGTTAGATTATCGAAAACCCCACGCCTATAGCTTCTAGGATAAACGATATATCGATTAAACATAAACCCTATACCGGGGATAGCTAGATGAAAGGTTATCGAGTAGTCTTCTCTGAACCGTTTAAAGTAGAGTTAGAGGAGTTTGAGTTACGTAAACCAGGTTTAGGCGAGGTTCTGATAGAAAGCGAATTCACACTTATAAGTACTGGAACTGAGCTAACAGCTTTAACAGGAGATTTCCCTAAGCATTCAGCTTGGTCGAACTATGTAAGATACCCGTTCATACCAGGTTATGCATGTATCGGGAAGATAGCCGATATCGGATCTGATGTTAAAGGCTTCGAGATAGGTGATAGAGTTGCAGCTACAACCCCTCACGCTACCTACTCCATAGCTAAAGTAGATGACCTAGTTAAAGTTCCGGAGGAGGTTAAACCTGAGTATGCATGCCTCCATACGATAGCTGCAGGTGTTATGAACTCTGTTAGACTAGCTCATGTATCGCTAGGTAGCTCCGTAGTAGTGGTAGGACTCGGATTACTAGGACAAATGGCTATACTATTCAGTAGGCTTTGCGGCGCATACCCTGTCATAGCCGTAGATCTATCAGATAGGAGGCTTGAGCTAGCTAAGCTTTCAGGAGCTACGGCTACTATAAAATTCATAGAATACGAAAGCTTAGAAGGAGAGGTTAAACGTTTAACTAAGAATCGTATGGCTGATATAGTCTTCGAGGTAACGGGTAACCCAAACGTTATACCTTGGGCTATAAAACTTACTAAAAAGCCTCTCGGCCGCTTTATAATACTAAGTTCGCCTAGAGGATCTACAACCCTTGATTTCCATGATGAGGTTAACTCTCCAAGCCGAGTAATAATAGGAACCCACTTCACTAGTCAGCCATTATACGAGACACCCTATAACCCATGGACTAGAAGAAGGAATACAGAGCTATTCTTCGATCTACTAAAAGCAGGTATAATCGATGTAAGCCACTTCATAACACATATATACCCATGGCGTAAAGCCTCCGAAGCCTATAAAATGCTCCTAGAGGATAGAACCCAAGCTCTAGCCGTACTACTAGACTTCAGGGTATAAAACCTAACTAAGCTAAGTAGGATAACTATAGCTATCAATCTAGAAGCTATTGATTAGACTATAATCTAACCAAGCTCTCTTAATGCGTTACGTATACCTCAACGTTAGTTTTCCGATGATAAAACTGGTGGCATATAGAAAAGAGAGTAAGCTCTTCATACTTTACCTCATTATGAAGGGATCTGTTAAAGAGGTTTGCTAAATGTTAATGCCTTTAACCTATAGTAATCGAGTAGGGTATCTAGATAGGTTTAAGAAGTCTATAGAATTCATGGCTTCACCTCTTATAAGATACAAAGAAATTCATCAAGGTCATGGTTGTAGTGGATGAATAGATATATGTATGTGCAGATAGATTGGAAAATATGGCTGAGAGATAGATCCTCACTAAACCTGATTAACGATGTAAAAACTATGATAATCATTAGGATACTGACAAACTATGGATATACTACAGATAACTATTCTCTTAAATCTTAAAGATTGATTTTGCTCTTTAAATATTTCTATCCGAAAAAAACTTAGTTATACTTAATATTAGTTATATAAGTTATCTGTATCATTTTAATATAATTTTCCATAACGCATATATAAATTAGAATATTATTAAAAATTAAAAAAATTATTTATTTTGAAATATGTTTTCTACATAATTGCTATTGTTGTCGATAGCTGGTATAGGAATCCTAGTATTACTGCTGGTCCTGTTGCTGCAGCCATACC
>Ga0209394_1001058_pt1 | contig 17602 bp, 19 predicted proteins | sample JNZ201metaG_FD_184122 | JGI IMG/M metagenome (GOLD analysis project Ga0209394, IMG submission 184122) | Hot spring microbial communities from Jinze hot spring, China to study Microbial Dark Matter (Phase II) - JNZ 20120812A (SPAdes) (version 3) ... | reverse complement strand
GGCAAAAGCTTTGCGAGAATGACTTCGGTATCTTTTATTTTCACATCTTGTTCAAGAACTGCTGAAAGTTTTTGAGCGAATGTTCTTGGTTTTATATTCTTAAAATCAGGAGTTCGCATTATATCAAGCCTTTCACTTGAGGAAAAGCGATATTCGAAATCTTTCCCGTTCTTAACGATCTCAATCGTTAGAGGAGCACCCAAAAATAAAGCCTGGATTCTAATCCTTTCCCCGGAGCATTCAGTATTTTCGATCCTCATGACTCCCTCCTTCAACCTTCACTGGATCGAGAACTATCTTGCCACTTTCAACGTAAACCGCAAAACGATGGCTGTGGAATAGCTTCCTGATAAAAGATGGAACGTAGATCTTTCCATGGTTGTCGAACTTGTAGAGTTTCGGCTCAGAATCGAAAGCTTTTTCAGCTCTTCGCTCCTTGATTTTACCAGAAATCGAGCGTTTTCTGTTTAAAGTCGTTGTGGTGGGAGTCATTTTTAACTCACCTCCTGAGAAGAAGCGTTTGTGGAATTCTCGTTGTAAGGCTCGATAACGAGTTTTCCGTCGACAAAACGCATTTCTACATAGGCTTTTTCTTTTCCTCCACATCCCGATTTTAAGATGCGAACTTTAAACCTCCATTTAGGAGCCATCATCTATACCACCATTTGATTGTTTTATCAATTGATAAAACAATCGATTGGTTTAAAAATTTTTTGGTTGTTCATAATATATGGATAGCGAAACTGAGATAATTGCTGGAAAAATACTCTATGCGATAAAAAACGGAGCAAAACGTTTTAGAGAGATAGAACGAGTCACAAATTTATCCTCAACCACAATAACAAAATATACTCATGATTTAGAGGAAGAAGGACTTTTGATTTTGAAATCTGACAAAGATAGAAGGAAGATAATTTATCAGCTCAATGAAGCGAAGATGGATGAAATCAACAAACTCATTGAAGCCTATCTTAAATCCGAAGAAGAGCAACTTGAAAAAAGTTTTCTAACCCTTGCAAAGTCTGATCCAGAAAAAGCCCGAAATGTGATAAAAAGATTGCAGTCCTTCCTCGAGAAAGAAATTTTCGAAGATGAGGATTCTGGAAAGTGAAAAGTCAATTAAGGGAACGAAAGTCATTTATGAGATTTCCACAAAGGAAGGTAATTTAAAAATCGAATTTTATCCGAACGAAAGGCTCGAAACCCTTTGTGAAATCAATCCTGTGGAAAGAAAAGGTTATTATCATCCTGAATTTGTTTCGCTTGAAGACAGCTATCCATTCCTTCATGAAATCTACCATTTAGATGAGAGATTTGTTATCGAAATCCAGACTTTAAACGATTTGCAATCTCTCCTCGATTTGAGGATCCACAAAATCAGAAGAAGAAAAGAGGAGGATCGAATTGTCTTCAGCTCAACTGGAAGATCTGGCTCGATTATCAACGCTCAGCATCTCCAGAATCTAATCGAAGATTTGTTCATAGATTATTTCTTGGTTAAAAGCGGAATTTCTACCTCGGAGGAGATCAGAAAAATCAGAGAATCGGGAATGGTCGATCCACCAAAGATCGGTCGTGGAATATTTTCTGTAGCCATAGCGGATGTTTTTGGATTCTTTTCGAGAGTTTATGAAAGGAAAGTCCTCGAAAAACCACTTATTTTGTATTTTTCAGGTGTTTCTTCGGAAATACTTGAAGAAGTTGAGAAGAGATTAGTAAGAGTCATTGATGAGAGGATAAAAGGAGCCGATAACCTCGATGAGTTGGATAAATTGGTTTCAGCTCTTTTTAATCTAAGCTTAGGTTATTTTTCCCTATTCTCCTTCATTGATGGTGCTCCTCTGAACCGAGACTTTTTCACTTTACACCTTGGATAATTCCACAAAACTTAAGTTTGAGTTGCCAACTCCACACATGGGAAGGAAGCCAAGCGGTAGAGTCAACTTCATGCTCCGTGTGGATAAAAATCTTCTCTCAGAGTTGCGAGAGATTGCTAAAGTTCAAAGCGTCTCCATTTCGGATTTAATCGAGCGGAAAATACTCGAATTGATAAAAGAGTTTGATTCCAGGAAAGGCGAATCTCATATGCGAAAAAATTTCTCATATGAGATATCCAACGAGAATAAAACTCCACAGCAATCAGAACGAGAATCAAGCCATTCAAAAAATCGAGAATTTAACGGTGGTCTTTATGAAGTCTCCAATCCTCGAAAAACATGGACTCGCCGGGATTTGAACCCGGGGCCTCCGCCTCGCAAAGGCGGCGCTCTACCGCTGAGCTACGAGCCCTTCATTGCGTTGCAATTCGTGAAGATAAACTTTATGCTTCTCTTTGGATTTCAAAAGAAACAAGGTCTCAAGGTTTATATAATCTAAGCACGTAGAAACTTTGTGCTGAAGACTCTGCTCAGAGAAATTCTAAGCACAAGAATCGATGAAAAAGTAAGGGCTGCTGTTCTTGTCCCGATCTTGGAGTGCAGGGACTCAAAGATCGTGATGATAAAGAGGGGTAAAAACCTAACTCGGAGCGCGGGACATGTTGCGTTTCCTGGGGGGATGATGGAAGAAGGTGAAAGTGCTACCGAAACTGCGCTTCGAGAGGTCGAAGAGGAGTTGGGTCTTAAAAGAAATAAGATCGAAGTTCTTGGTTTCTTGAAGTCCAGAGAAGTCCTTGAGTATAGGATCAAGATATGCCCAGTAGTTGGAGTCGCGGAAGAGGCGAATTTCAACCCCGATTCGAGAGAAGTGAGCAAGGTTCTTGTCGATAAGCTCAAAAGCGTTCTGCTTTCACGTCGGGTTACAGACTGGGGTGCAAACTTCGAATGTTCTAAAGAGCTTGTCTGGGGAGCGTCGAGCAGAGTTCTCGACGATCTTTACCTGAGAATAGTTTCTCGATTTGGTTCTGTAAATCGCTTTTTTGATATGCTGAGGGGATATTATGCTCGAAGAGGTTAGAAAAAAGCTCGACTTTAACGAATTCATCGAAAAAGTTAAGCCGATAGTTGAGGATGTGAAAAAAAACGGCGATAAGGCTGTGATCAAATACGAGAAGATGTTTGATGGTGTAGAACTGAAGAGGCTAAAGGTTAGGAAAAAAGAGATCGAAAACGCATACGAAGAAGTCGATGAAGAGGTCATCGACGCACTCGAAGTTGCGAAGGAGAATATAGAGAGATTCCACATGCTTACAAGCGTGGAAAGAGAAATCAAGATTCAATTCGAGGATTGCTTCATGGGTAAGATATATGTTCCAATCGAAAGAGTTGGAGCCTACGTTCCCGGAGGGAGAGCGAGTTACCCTTCGACAGCGCTAATGATCGGGGTTCCGGCGAAGATAGCAGGAGTCGAAGAGCTCGTTGCATGCACCCCGCCGAATGCAAAGGGAAAAGTGAATCCATTGACCCTCGTTGCCTGTGACATTGCGGGATTCGACGAGATCTACAACATCGGCGGTGCTCAGGCGATTGCTGCAATGGCTTACGGAACTGAGAGTATTAAAAAAGTGAACAAAATCGTTGGTCCAGGAAACGCTTACGTAACCGCAGCAAAAATGCTCGTTGCAAACGATGTCGCAATCGACATACCCGCTGGACCTTCCGAGATCTTGATAATCGCAGACGAGACTGCAAACGCTGAATTCATAGCCTACGACTGCCTTGCACAGCTCGAGCACGATCCCCTTGCTATCGCGATTGTTTTAACGACTTCTGAAAAAATTGCCGAAGAAGTCAAAAAACTCGCAAGTTCTGCGGTTGTAAAGATTGTTGGCAACTTGGACGAGGCGATAAAGATTGCAAACGAGTTCGCTCCCGAACATTTGTCGATCTTTTGCAAAAAGCCGGAAAGATTTTTGAAAAAGATCAAAAATGCTGGAAGTGTGTTCCTTGGAGAATTCTCAGCGGTAGCTCTTGGCGATTATGCGAGTGGAACGAACCATGTTCTCCCAACGATGGGATACGCGAAGATTTTCAGCGGTTTAAGCGTCGAGAGCTTTATGAAGTCCTTCACGTTTCAACAATTGAGCTATGAAACCCTCAAAAGAATTGGAAACATCGCTATTAAGCTCGCGGAAGCGGAAGGGCTTAAAAAGCATGCCGAAAGTATAAAAATAAGGCTAAATTACTCAAAGAACTCATGAACAACCTTCTCGAGCTTCCTTTCTTCCGAAAGCTCCTTTTCTTTCTGAACTTCTCTTTCAAGCTTCTCTAGCGCAACGTGGAGTGCAAATTCAATTCCCCAGCTTTCTCCACTTGCGATGAACATACCCCTGTCGCTCCAAACTTTTACCTTCGCCGTTATCAACGGCAAGTTCCTGTAGTGAACTCTCTGCCTTCTTAGGTAAACGTATACGCTCGTATTCCCCAAGAAGTCGCTGAACTTTCTCATGAACTTCTCCACGTCTTCTAAAATTGCATTCCTGTCAAAATCGTCGAACTCAACGTTTTGAAGGACGAATTGAACCGCAAGCTCTTTTCTCTCCTGAAGCTTCAGGAAATACTCGAGAATGTCTCTTTTCATCACCAAGCCTTCTGGAATTCCATCGCTCTCAACTACAACACTCGAAATTCTGTTTTCTGCCATCAGATCGATGACGTCTGCAACGCTGTCCATAGGTTTGACGCAAATCGGTGGCGAGCTCATCACACTTTCGACCATGATCGACAACGTTTTATCCTTTTCTCCGCTAAAATCACCCATTCTTGCCCTTTTTCTTGGAGCTATTACACGGTCAATAACGTCTTTCCCCGTGAGAACTCCAATCGTCTTTCCATGCTCATCTACAACAACAACTCTGTCTGCGCCACTCTTTTTCATCAGCGACAAAGCCTTCGCAACTGTGTCGAATCGCCTGACAGTTACAAAGTCTTCGTTCATAACTTCCCTTACCTTGACCTTCTCAAAATGATCTTTTATGAATTTAATGAAATCATTAATATAAATCACACCATTTTTTTCTCCGATCTTTACGAGAACAAAGGGCGTGGCATCTTCTATGAATCTTTTTGCGACTTTTTCTGCGCTCAAATCTTCGCGCGAAATTGCTCCCGTTCTCACAAGCAAAGATCTCACTTTTGTTTCGTGTGGATTCTTCAGCGCCCTACCTCTGATTAGATCTTTCTCTCTCACAACGCCCAATATTTTCCCGTTCTCCTCGACCAAAATTGCGTTTGCCTTGTCTCTCCCAAGCTTTTCTATGAGTGGAAATAGCTTCGACAAGGTTTCGTCAGCGTTTATAACGTAGTAGTCCTCCCTTATCAGCTCTACGAGCTCCACATCACCACCCTCAAAAACTTGGCTCGTGAACTAAATAACTTTTGCGAGTGGAAGGAAGAGACTGACGAACGTTAGAAGAAAGAAGACCACAATGTAGCGATCAGCTTTTTTTTCAACCTTCTCAAGTCTCTGCAAGATTTTTCCAAGAACTCTAATCGCAACTCTTTTTTCGCTGTAAAAGAACTCGACTTCGGCAAGCTCAAGAGCGTCGCACTTTTCTATCAACCTCTCGACTGCTTCGTAATCTTCCAAGCACGAACCCGCAGGTTTGTAGGACTCTCTAACTTTAGCTCCCGTTCTCTCGTGATTGTCGGTAGAGCAAATGATCGCTTTGTAACCAAGCCGAGCGAACTTTTCCTCGACTTTCTCCCTAAACTTCGGTTCAACGTTGTTGGAGTCAAAGACAACGATCGCAAATTTCTCGTCACCGTATTCAAATAGAATCGCGGATAAGTAGCGGACAATGCTATCACTACTAAACTCCATTTTCACAAAGCCCGATTTCACCGCTACTGTCTCGCTTTCGATCTTCTCTGCTTTCTTAACAAGCTCTCTTATCTCCTCTATCTCTTTAACACTCAGCTCGCCGTAAAAATTCGCATTATGGCAATCAACGACGAAGTGTTGAGAATCAAGAACAAAGTCGTCTATTCTTCGCTTTCCGCTAACGAAAATAAGTCTTATCTTGTCAAAAGGGAAACAGAAAACCTTGAAATTTTCTCCTTCAATTTCAAATGGTCTCATTGCGTTAATTTTCTCTGTTCCGCATTCCACTGCGTTTCTGATAGCTAAGACGTCTTCCTCACTTACAGGATCCCTTTCGTGCGCAGAGGGAGAGTGAAGGTAAACTGAGTTCGGAAAATCGAGCATTTTCACGAGTTTAGCTCCGCCAACGTTTCTGAATGGACCAGGATGGAAATCGGTCGAGATCAGCTTAGCGCTCCCAACTCTAAGACACCTCACTTTTCCCTCAAAAACTTCGGAGTCTTTAGACAAGACCTGTTCAAGAAAACTCGGATCCTCTGTGAGCCAAAAATTCACGAAACCTCTCAAGTAATCCCTTAAATTCAGCTCGAGACCAAAGTTGAGAAACCTTAGATAAAAGAAAAATAGTAGTGCTGAGAACACAACAACGGGAACGGAAAATGGGTCGAGAATTAAGAAGGGAACTGAGGAGGCGATTGCAGAAGATACAAAGCCTCGCTCGGAGCAAAAGTAAAGAACTGCCAAAAAGAGAAAGTAAGCTCCCGAAAAACTGCCAAAGGCTTTAAATGAGATAAATCCGAGCAACAAAATCAGAATCGCTAGAAATATTGTCCTTCTAAGGTTGAACTTGAGCCCAACGAGCTTTATCGATGCGAAAGTCGTTGCTAAAACGAGCGCAGCGAAAAAGAGTGTTGAGATTTCGAGAAAAGAAAATAGAACCAAAAACACGAGAAAGATCGGGATTAGCTTTTTCTCCTCTGGAATCTTAAAAAGTCTCTTGTAAAGTCTCTCCGCATCTATAGAAACTTGCTTATCTCTCCCCATAGCCTATCGATCTTCTCCTTCACTTCCTGCGACATCTCAGCAACTTCCGGATACTCTCGCTCGTATCCCTCTTCTTTCAGCTTCTTCGTTGCATCGATTCCGAGCTTCCCAGCCATGCATGGAATATAAGCGGAGTGGTCAAGCGCATCGGTTGGCGAAGGCGGTAGCAATATCGCATCCCTCGAAGGATCAAACCTCGTCGAAATTGCCCAGAGAACCTCGCCAAGATTGTGCACGTTCACATCGTTGTCCACCACAACGATTATCTTCGTTAAGGAAAGCATTCCAAGACCCCAAAGCGAGAACATAACTTTTTTTGCTTGTCCCGGGTAACGCTTTTTTATCGAAACTATCGCCATTCCATGAAATCCCGCCTCTATTGGAAGGTTCATGTCAACGATCTCTGGGTTCAGCATTTGGATTATGGGCAAGAAAATTCTCTCAGTTGCCTTTCCAAGCCAAGCATCTTCCATCGGTGGCTTCCCGACAATTGTTGCATGATAGATCGCATCCTCTCTGTGCGTTATGTTCGTTATACGAAAAACTGGATATGGCTCGGGTGGTGTGTAGTAACCGGTGTGATCGCCGAATGGTCCCTCGATTCTAAGCTCATCGACTTTAACATAGCCTTCAAGAACTATTTCAGCGGTCGCCGGGACTTGGAGATCTACTGTTTCGCAATCTACCATCTCAACCCTTTCCCCACGAAGAAACCCTGCGAACGCGAATTCGCTAATACCTTCGGGCAGAGGAGCGGTTGCAGAATAGAGAACAACTGGATCGACACCAATAGCAACCGCAACCTCGAGTTTGTCTTTCCCAAGCTCTGCAACTCGCCTCAAATGCTCAGCCCCATGTTTATGGACTTGCCAGTGCATTCCAGTTGTTTTTCCATCGAAAACCTGCATCCTGTAAACTCCAGCGTTTAGCTCCTCGCTTACAGGATCCTTCGTTATCACAACGGGAAGAGTTATAAATTTTCCCGCATCCTTTGGCCAGCACTTCAATATGGGGAACTTTTCAAGACTCTCCGCGACTTTTTCTTTGCATGGTGCGTTCCTAACCTTTTTCGGATTCATCGCCATTAGATCTCGCAATTTTTCGAAGCTCCTGATCGCATCGAAGAGCGAAGAAGGTCGTTTTTTGACTATTGAGAAAATCTTTTCCGCAATTTCATCAAAGCTCTTTATGCTGAGCGCCATCAACATCCTTTTCTCCGTGCCAAAAGCGTTCGTTAAAACAGGAATCGAATAACCCTTTGGTCTCTCAAAGAGAAGGGCTTTACCTCCTTTTTTGACAACTCTATTCGTCACTTCTGTGATTTCGAGAACAGGACTGAGTTCTGTCTTAATCCTCGCAAGCTCATTTTCGCTCTCGAGCTTTTCTACAAACTCGTGAAGGTCACGGTATGCCATAGTCATTCAAGAGCTTTCTTCAGGATCCGCAAGCCTTCGTTGTAAAGCTCTTCAGCTCTCTGTTTGGTTTTTCCTTCAGCGTAAATCCTCGCTATAGGCTCAGTGCCAGAGGGGCGAATAAGAAGCCATCCGTCTTCGAAGTCTATTCTTGCACCGTCGACGTGGTTCGCATCGGGGAACTCTTCTCTAAGCATAGACAAGAGTTTTTCCTTGTTTCTGCATGCAACCTTGCCCTTTATCATGTGATAACGTGGAATCTCTGCGATTAGCTCACTCAGCTTTTTTCCTGTTTCGTCGAGTAGCTGGAGAACTTTCGCGATGCTCATTCCACCGTCCCTGGCAAGCAAGTGCTCCGGAAATATAAAACCGCCATTCCCCTCTCCACCAAATATTGCTTTCTTTTCAATCATAACCTTCGCAACTACCGGCGAACCAACTGCTGTGTAAACGATTTCTCCACCCGCTTCTTTCACAACGTCCTCAACACATCTTGAAGACGAAACCGGTGTGACGACTATGCCTCCTCTGCTCTTCTCCACGTAGTATTTTGCCATCAACGCAAGCATAGCATCTTCGGAAACAAACTCGCCTTTTTCGTTGACGAACACAGCTCTGTCTGCGTCACCGTCGTGCGCAACACCGAGATCGGCGTTGAAGTCAACAACAGCTCTTTTAAGTAGTTCGAGTTCTCTTTCAACTGGTTCGGGATTTCTTGCTGGGAATCTCCCATCCGGGTATGCGTTTATGCTGTAAACCTCGCAATCAAGCCTTCTCAGAATTTCTGGGCTTGTCAAATAGCTTGCACCATTTCCGCAGTCCACGACGACACGGTATTTTCTTTTTAGATCTACGTTTTCAACGATCGCACTTACATAGTTTTCTATGCAATCATCGGTCAGTAGTTTCCCAACTTCGCTCCACTTCGCGATCCTAAACTTCTTGCTCACATAGACCCTTTCGCTCTCCTCGTCCATCTCTCTAAAGAACTCTGCCCCGTTCTCCTGAACAAACTTTATTCCATTGTACTCTCTCGGGTTATGGCTTGCGGTAACAACAACCCCTGGGATTTGATTTTTCTTGGCATAGAACTGCAAAGCTGGTGTTGGCGCAATTCCGAGATCGATGGCATCGCTTCCAGCGGACATTATCCCCGCAAGAACTGCGCTTTTCAGCATTTGACTCGAAATCCTCGTGTCGCAAGCCACCGCAACTTTTCCGGGCTTGAGAGTTGCGATAACTCTGCCAAGATCGAGAGCCATTTCTGCTGTCAGTTCTTCGTTCGCAATCCCACGAACGCCGTTTGTGCCAAACAAACTCATAAATCCACCCTAAACATCACTTGGCTCGCAGTTCTCAGCTTTCTCCTTATCGCTGGAAGCTCGTAGAGATAGAGAAGAAGATTGTTGTTCACAACCCGATCGAAGCCGAAAGCCCTTTTTATGAACTCGATGTGAACCTTATCGCGAACGAAAACGACTCTATCCCCTCCTACATCGCACATCTCCAAGATTATCGGAATTCTGAACCTCTTTCGCTCTTCTTCATCCAAAAAACTCGCGATAAACTCGAGCTCCTTTGGCTCAATGTAGTATTCGTTCCCATCTCTAGCGAGAATCGTTGGATCCCTTTCCTTTAGCAAATCTTCAAGACTCTTCGTAACCGCAGGCATGTGCCTGTTCACGGATTCGATCATCTTTGCGAGGATTTTTTCATTCATCTCAACACCTCCAACTCGATTTCTCCTTTACGGATTTTTAGGAATTCTGAAGCATTTCCTTCTCTCAAACTAAGCTCGAGGGTCCCAAAACTTCCGATCAAGGCTAAGGGCTTTCCTATATCGACGTCTTCGTAGCATTTCACCATTGGAAATTCTACGCCACGGAGGATAAAACCCTTTGCCCCCATCACAGCGCTTGCAGGTATGTTCGTTACCACATTCCCAAATCGATCAACAAACGCAACCTTTCCACAAACTCTGTTTCCCGCAACTGAGTGCTCAAATATGTCAAGTGTTTTTATTTCATCGATTTCCCTGAAGTATCGAAAGTCTTTTTTAAGCAAAAGCGCTGTTGCTGGAGCGAATATGTCTCTGCCGTGGAAAGTCGTTGACAATTCGCCAACGATCTCTGAAATTTTGCTGTCGATCTCAAAGATCCTCACTATACCATCTTCCTTCGCAGACGGGTAGACTAAGCCATTGTCAGGAGCGACGAAGTAATTGTGCTTAGTTTCGACAACTATCGCTCTCCTCTTTCCACCAACACCCGGATCGACAACTGCAACATGGATTGCGCTCCCAAAGAATTTGTAGGAGTGATAAAGCAAAAAAGCTCCCTGAAAAACGTTTTGTGGTTCGATTGAATGCGTTATGTCCACGATTTTCGCATCGGGAACTAAGCTGAGGATTACGCCTTTCATAACCCCAGGATAAAAATCCCCAAAATCCGTGAGCAGTGTGACGAGCATAATCTGCGTATTGCTTAAATTTTTATCTTCACACCTACACACCGAAGGATATTCTCAACCCGTTTCTCAGCGCTGGAGCGAGACCAAAGACGAGCAAGGCGAGCTTTATGAAATTCTTCAGATCGATCTTCTCTTGGGAAGTGTCTATGAAGTAGAGGATACCAGTAATGACAGCGAACTTCACAACTGGCAACGCAAAAGCGCCAAACGTATCGACGATTATCGAGGGCAAGACGTGGATTTCAACGTAACCGTGATACTGAATCCCGATGAACGTCACAAAACCATCGAGCATGTGAGAGAACATCACCGCAAAGCTCAGCAAGTTTCTCGTCTTTGGAATGGCCAAGTAGAAAAGCGACGAAATCACAGATGCCATCGCTAAACCATAGGGCAAAACAAGCGGGTTCACAAGTTTCATATTTGCAAACAAAAGAGTGAGCGGTATCGCCGTCGCAACAAATCCGAGAGCAGAGTATGGGATGTAGTACCTTTCTTTTGCGAATTTATTCGCGAGGAGAAGTGTTGGAAATGCGAGTAGAAATATGAGGAAGAATATGAATGGAGACATAAAGACATAAGAGATCGGCGGGGTTAAAAATCCCGCATCTTCAACAACCCTCACGGAAGAACCGAATATGATATAGGGAACTGTTGAGAGAACAAATTTTCGGTCAATCGTAAATCTTTTCTCCAAAAACCTGTAGAGCAAGTAAACCGCTACAAGCAGAATCGCTGCGAAGGTGATCGTGTTGACGACGTTGTATCCTTCTTTGTAGACGAGCGAATCTATGTAGTATTTCTTTATGAATCCCCAGAGATCCATGGGAAAACTACTCCCGTTTATTAATCTTCCTCTCTCACATCGAATCCCATGTTTCTAAGAATCTTGGCAACTTCCGCGTTGTATGGAAAGCGATTCCTTTCAGCGTAGCTTTTCACGAACTCTTCCGCGAGCTTCAATGCATTTCCATCTGATTCCTCTTCTTTAAGCAGGTAGATTTTCATCTCGAGGAGCTTTTTTCTGAGATCGATGTCGAACTCTTCGCCATCGCTTGCATCGATTCCCTGCAAAACACCACGCCAAAAAACTACGAGACCTTCGCCGAACATTTCCCTGTATCTTATTATCTGTTTCCTCGCATACAAATCGTAGATCTTGTGATCCGCGAAAAGGGCTTTGCTCTCGATCCATCGTATCTTTCTTCCAAAAAGCTCGATTGGTTCTTCGAAAAAGAAATCTGGAGTCTTTTGCATTTTGAGCTCTCTCTCAACCTTAAAATTTATCCCCAAACTCCTGAGCTTCTCTTCAACGATTTTCTCACCAATTTGACCAAGAACTTGCTGGATTCTTGTCGCTATTGGGGAATAAACGAAGTCTGAAGAAACAGATTTGTAAACAACTCCTGAAAGCTCTGGATCGAGATCCCATGGGTTCGTAAGTGCTCTGTTTATCTCTTTCGCAGAAAAGTTCATAGCCTTGAGCAAGAGGCGAACTTTCATCACTGGTGTCAGTGTAAGCCATCGAGGAAAGCTTTTTTCCTCCTTCCAATGCCTCAGAATCTCTTCCTTCCTTTCTGCGAAGAGGTGATACTTTCTCTTCACACTTTCGACCTTTTTTTGTATCAGTATCGAATGCAAAATCCCCCTCGGAAGTCCAAATTTATTCAAATCTGATATTTTGTTCACATTTTTTCTGATCAATAAGTAATCCTGAATCGAAACTATCATATCTTTTCACACATTTTTATGTGCATCAGGTAATCGTCGATCGCGTAGAGGAGCGAAGAGATTTTCGAGGTCTTTATCTCGAGAACAATCTTCTCTCCCTTTGCGTAGCATTTGCACCACTCGGGGTCGTCTAAGCTCAGCGCTTTTGCTATTTTCTCTGCGTCTTCGATTTCTATTTCTATGCGAGCATAGCACAGCAAAGTCTATCGACCTCTTTCAAGAACTCCTCGATACTTTCTTTTCTTATGTTCGCTCCCGCCGCAACTCTGTGTCCTCCGCCAACTCCACCAACTTTAATTGCCGAAAGGCGCATAATTTCTGCTAAATCAAGCCTTCGGGCTATTTTCTCAGTTGTCCTCGCTGAAACCTTCACATTCCCATCTTTCTTTATGTTCAGAACTATCAGTGGCTTATCTGGCATGAGGTAGCGAGAGAAGACAGTTGCAATCGGACTTGTCGACTGTGCGTTGTCCATAACTAAGTAGCGGATGCAAAAACCCTCTCTAACATCTTTTCTCTTTTTCACGAGCTCTTCCAGTATTTCGTGTTTGAACTTCTCCTCAATTTCAATGCCTTGGTTCAAGGCCTTCTCATCGCCCAAGAGTATGCTGAAAGCTGTGCTTGTCGCACCAAGCCTCCCACAGGAGTTTATGATGTCCACGAGCGAGCTCGAATTTTTCACTGGCAAATTATTCAAGAGTATTCTTTTTCCTATTATCTGCTCAAAAACCCCTTCGTAAGCACCGAGCTTTAAAAGTCTCAGCGCTATTGCATCGGCAAGCCTCTGCATTTCCTTTATGCTCAGTTCGTCGACTTCTTTGTCTTCGAGACCAACTTTCCTTAAGAAATCCTTCAGCTCATCCTCTTTTCCGTAGAAGTCCAGATAAGGCTCAAGACTCATCGAAAGAGACTTTGAAAGCTTTCCAGATGGTAAACTTATTCCTTGACGAACTTCTAAACACTTCGCCTCTAGTCCTTCCTTTAGAATTTCTCCATTAAGCCCAACAAACTTTTGCTTGTCCCCCATAGCGCCAAGAACTGCGAGAGATGCAAGATCCCTGTTTTCTCCAAGCTCTCTGGCAAAAATATACGCAACACCACTTGCGGAGATTTCATAAGTTCCGTCAATCGCAAAGATATGCGGATTCACATGAACAAGGGTCTTTTTTGGTCTTATTTCGCCATCGGGCTTGTGATGATCAAGGATCACCACGTCTGAGTCAATAGATGAGATCTTCTCGCTGTAACCGCTGCCCATGTCCACAAATATCAAAAGCTCCTCGTTCTCAGGCTCGAAATCGTTTAAACCTTTCAGAAAAGAGATCTGGAAGCTCTTACCAGCCCTAAGCAGAGCCTTCGCAACTATCGCTCCTCCCGCGATTCCGTCTACATCGTAGTGTGTGTAAATCCTCGCAAATTCGTGTTTTGAAACTAAGCTCACAGCTTTTCTTGCAAAATCCCTAATTGTTGAGCCCAAATTCGTCATGCACGACTCTTACGGCGTTTATCCCATCTTCAGACTTCACCGCAAAGGATACGTTGTATTCTGAACAGCTCTGACTTATCATGATGACGTTTATACCATTTCTACCCAAAGCCGAGAAAATCTTCCCCGCAACTCCTGGAGTTCCCGCCATACCTGCGCCGACTGCACTTACAACTGCGACATTTTCGATCCTCGATACCTTTATCACTCCGTTCTCCATTTTCTTCAAAGCCTGATAGGCTCTATCCAAATCCTTCAAATCGACAACTATGGACAAGCTTAGCTCAGAAGAACTCTGAGCGACCATTATAACACTTACTTTCTCTTCCGCCAAAATCCTAAACACCTCTGCCATGATTTCGGCGAAGTCAAAACCTGCCCCACTGATGCTAACGATTCCTGCTTTCTGAATCAAACTAAGAGCTTTAACCACGTCCTTGCTCTCCTTTGCGTCTCCGCAGATCACAGTTCCTTCGAAATCTGGGTTGAAAACGTTCTTTATTCTTACAGGAATGTTCCTCCTCATCACAGGGATCAAAGCAAGTGGATGCAGAATCTTTGCTCCGAAGTGTGAAAGCTCCATTGCCTCCTGATACGAAATCTGAGGAATAAACCTTGCATTCGGAACAAATTTGGGGTCACACGTCATTATGCCGTTCACTTCCTTCCAAAGCCATACCTCATCTGCGTTCAGCGCTGAAGCGATTATGGTCGCGGTGTAGTCGCTACCCCCTCTTCCCAAAGTTGTGATACTACCATCTTCTGCGCAACCTATAAAGCCCGTAACGACTGGAACTGTCTTCTTAATCTTAAGCAAAGGCTCCAATCGGTTCCTTATGAGTTCATAAACCCCAGGCAGAGGCTTTGCTCTGCCATAGTTTTTGTCTGTCAGAATTCCAGCATCGCAACCAGTTAAAGCTACTGAATCGACACCAAGCGATAGAAGTGCCCCAGAAAAAATCGGAGCGACGAGTCTTTCCCCAAAAGATACTATGTAATCTTCGCTCCTCTTTGTAAGCTCTCCCAAGTAGCTTATCCCGAGCAAAACCTTCTCAAGCTCGTCGAAAAGCTTTTCCAATGCGTTTATAACCCTGTTCTTTATCTCCTCCGACGTGACAGCTTTTTCAACCGCTTCATAGTGCTTTTTCATCATATCCGCAACGAAGAGCTTAACAAAACCCGCAGAGGATTCAGAACTGCACTTCTTTGCAGCGCTAAGCAGAGAATCCGTAACTCCAGCCATTGCAGAAACTACCACAACGATTTCATTCCCATTCGCAAATTTCTTGACGAGATTAGCGCTATGTAGGATGTTCTCGCCATCCTTAACACTCACTCCTCCGAATTTCATTACGATTCTCATACTCCGCAGAGTTTGGCTTAGAAATATAAACCTGTCGAACGTTGAGTAAAAGGAAAGGGTTATTTATCATTACGGGAAATTCGTTGTGGGGATTTGAATGGAGTTCTCAAGAGCGAATTTCTACAAATGGAGATATGAAGCGGAATTCGAGCAGAAGCTGGTCTTAGCCTTAGCCTTCGCAGCCTTTACAGGGCTTTGTGCCCAGATCAAAATCTATCTCCCATGGACTCCTGTTCCAATAACGATGCAAACGTTCGCGGTATTTCTCAGTGCAATCCTTCTTGGTAGAAACTGGGGGGGAGTATCGCAGATATTTTACGTAACCCTCGGAACTCTTGGTGTTCCGTGGTTTGCAGGGCTAAAGGGTGGGATTGCGGTTCTATTGGGTGCAACAGGTGGTTATCTCCTTGGATTCATAATCTCAGCGTTCTTCGTTGGCTACTTCATCGACCGCTACATCGTATCGAGGTTCTTTGTAACTTTGTTCCCACTTCTGCTCTTCGCAAACTTCGCAATAATTCATGGCCTTGGATGCCTGTGGTTGTATTCGTGGCTCATCGCAACAGGACAAGGTGTTACGATCTTAGATGTTCTCATAATGGGATCTCTGCCGTTTGTTCCAGGTGATTTAGCGAAAATCCTCGCCGTGTCTGCGACTGGTAGGCTAATAACACCAAAGATTGCCTACAATGACGAAGTTGACGCTGGGAAAAAGTATAGGCTTTTATGATTTTTTAAAATTTTCCATCGATAAAAAGGCTTAAAAAGTTAAAGTCAATGAGGAGTAACCAATAGCCCTTCTGCGCTTGTAGATCGTCAAGCCACTTGCCAATGTGGGGAAACATCTCAGTCGGAGCGTTGTAAGCCTACGTGTCCTGTGTTCGGGATTATTGTACCGTCAAGCGGATGTTGCGTTTTTGCTTCCATCAAATCTCCAATAATCTGATCCGCATCTACGAGTCCGTACATTGGGTGATCCCACATCGCTCTTCAGCAACCCGAATCCAGTGGCTGAGCGTTGTAGTTAAGTTTCTCGCCAATTGGGGCATATTTCAGCAGTTTTATCCTAACCCCATCATCTGCTTTTGCACCGTAAATTTCTCCAAGCTTTTTCAAAAGAGCATAATCACAATCAATTATCAACGCAAACGTGAAATACCCCACTAAAGCTGAGATCGCATGGGTAAAACGATCGTGGAGAAGATATTCTCAAAAGCTTGCGGGAAAGAAGTTGGTGCTGGAGATTTTGTGTTTGCAAACATAGACTTAGCGATGATCCACGACATCACCGCCCCACTCGCGATAAAGGCGTTCGAAGAGATAGCGGGTAAAAACGCGAAAGTTTGGGATCCGAAAAAAGTTGTAATGGCTTTCGACCACCAAGCCCCGGCAGACAGCGTGAAATCTGCGGAGAATCAAAAAATGCTCAGAATTTTCGCCAAAGAGCAAGGAATACTGAACTACGATGTCTGCAATGGCATTGCGCATCAGCTAATGGTCGAAAATCACGTCGAGCCAGGGATGCTTGTTGTCGGCGCAGACAGCCACAGTTGCATGTATGGCGCACTTGGAGCTTTCGCAACTGGAATAGGCTCAACCGATATGGGATGCGTTCTCGCAACTGGAAAGCTTTGGTTCAAGGTTCCAGAGACGATAAAGTTTGAGATAACGGGAAAGCTTGAAAAGTTCGTCTACGGAAAAGACATCGTGCTCCGAATAATCGGAAATGTTGGCGCTGAGGGTGCAAATTACAAAGCCTGTCTTTTCTCGGGAAAAGTTGTTGAAAGTTTACCAATGGCAGATAGATTTACCATGTGCAACATGGCGATTGAAATGGGTGGAAAAGCCGGGATCGTTGAGCCAGACAGGATCACGCTTGATTATCTGAAGGAAATGGGTCGAGAGTTTAAGGGCGAATTGCTGAAAAGCGACGAGGATGCAAATTTCGAAGTCGTGCACTTAGATGTCACTGGAATGGAGCCACAGGTTGCAGTTCCGCACAGAGTCGACAACGTCGTGGGGGTTTCGAAGGTGAAGGGTGTAAAAGTGGATCAAGTCTTCATAGGCTCGTGCACGAATGGAAGATACGAAGACCTAAGGATTGCAGCAGAGCTTTTGAAGGGAGAGAAGGTTGCGAAGGGAGTAAGATTGATCGTTATCCCAGCAAGCAGAAGGGAATACATGAGAGCTTTGAAAGATGGACTCATCGAGATCTTTGTAGATGCGGGGGCGATTGTAGAATTTCCCTCCTGCGGACCCTGCATGGGCGGAAGCTTCGGCTTGATTGCAAGCCAAGAGGTGAGCGTCTCGACTTCGAACAGAAACTTCGTCGGACGA
>Ga0209394_1001055_pt1 | contig 17639 bp, 24 predicted proteins | sample JNZ201metaG_FD_184122 | JGI IMG/M metagenome (GOLD analysis project Ga0209394, IMG submission 184122) | Hot spring microbial communities from Jinze hot spring, China to study Microbial Dark Matter (Phase II) - JNZ 20120812A (SPAdes) (version 3) ... | reverse complement strand
TTTTTACCCGAGGGGCGGGGGGCAGCCCCACGACACGGGCAAAATAATGCGTGAAGGAGAAGTCTTCAACGTTATTTACGTAACCAAGATAGACGGCGAGATCTCCCATGAGGTCGATAGGGAGGGTTTAAGGGTCGGCGATAAAGTCCGCTGCGTGATAGACTGGGATAGGCGTTATAGGCTTATGCGGAGCCACACAGCCTCCCACGTCTTCGCATCACTGGTCTGTAACGAGACAGGCGCCCTCGTAACCGGAAACCAGATTGAAGAGGATAAGGTTCGCTTCGACTTCAGTCTAGAGCGCCTAGACAGAGAAATAATCATAAAGTGTATGGAGAAAGCCAATGAGCTATTCAAAAGGGATATAGAGGTTAAATGGTACGAGCTGCCGAGAGAAGAAGCCCTGAAAATACCCGGTGTAGTGAAGATGGCTGAAGCCTTCCCGCCGAACATACCCATGCTACGCATAGTTGAGGTTGTCGGCGTAGATAAGCAGGCGGACGGTGGAACACACGTCAGAAACCTAAGAGAGGTCGGGCAGATAAGGCTACTAAAATTTGAGAGTAAAGGCAGACTGAATAAGCGCGTCTACTTCACCCTAGAACCCTAAAAATAAGATAAACGCGTATTTTTCCGCATACTCAGTCGACCTAGAAAACATCTATCCAAACATCCTAAACATTCTTAAGGCGATGGTGGCTTAGCAGCGATGGAAGAACTCATAGACGCTTGCTTAGGGCGTGCACCCCTAGACCTATTAATCCACGGTCAAGTCGTTAATGTTTACAGCGGAGATATTTTCGACGGCTACATTGGCGTTAAGAATGGTTTAGTGGCGTACGTTGGCGTTAAGCCAAAGCCCTCTAGGGAGAGGCTCGACTTCCCATCCAAGTATGTTCTCCCAGCCTACATAGACGGGCACGTCCACGTAGAGAGCTCACTTATGACGCCGAGAATGTTCGCTAGAGCGGTTATACCTCACGGCACATGCTGCGTAGTCGCCGACCCGCATGAAATAGCTAATGTTTTAGGCTTAGATGGCGTGAAGTTCATGATTGAAGATTCCGAGAAAACGCCCCTAAAATTCTACTTCATGATACCTTCATCAGTCCCATCAACAAGCCTCGAAACCGCCGGAGCGGAGATAGGTTTAGGGGAGGTGAGGGCGCTTAAAGGTTTTAGGCGCATATTAGGTTTAGGCGAAGTCATGAATTACATGGGCGTGGTGAAGGGGGATAAGGTCATTTTAAATAAAATAGAGGAGTGCAGAGACATGATTATTGATGGACATGCCCCGGGTTTAAGGGGGGAAGCCTTATGCGCATATATACTTGCAGGGATCATGTCAGACCACGAAGCCCTGAGCCCGGAGGAAGCAAGGGAAAAGATCTCTCTCGGAATGTGGATTATGATACGTGAAGGCTCAACGGCAAAAGCCCTATCGAATCTCGCCGGGATAGTTTCGAAAGGATGCCCGGAAAGAGTCATGCTCGTAACAGACGATAGGCATGCGGGCGACATAGTCCGCGAGGGTCATATAGACTACTGCTTAAGGAGGGCTGTTGAGGAGGGCATAGACCCGGTAGACGCCATAAGGATGGTTACACTTAAACCAGCAGAGTACTTCAGGCTGAAGAGCCTAGGAGCCCTCTCTCCGGGAAAATCCGCCGACATAGTTGTCGTTAATAATTTGAGGGAATTTAGGGCTGAAACCGTTCTAATAGACGGCGTAATTGTAGCTGAAAGAGGAGAATGCCTATATCTTGAGGAGGAGCCTAAGAGGATCGCTCTAGGCTCAGTGAACATTAGGGAACTAAATGTTGAAGACCTAAAGGTTAGGCATCCAAAGATTAAGCATGGGAAAACTGTTATCAGAGCAATAGGCATAGTTGAAAACCAGATATATACGGAGGAGGTTCACTGCGAAGTAAACGTTGTTGATGGCGAGGTTAAGCCCGATCCATATAGGGACATACTGGAAATCTGCGTAGTTGAGAGACACAGGGGCTCAGGAAGAGTTGGAAAAGGGTTCGTGATAGGCTTCGGCCTAAAGAGCGGAGCCATAGCGTCAACAGTTGCCCACGACTCACATAACATCATCGCCGTTGGAGCGGACAGCCGAGACATTTACAGGGCTATTTTAAGGCTTAGGGAGATCAACGGCGGCTTCGTAGTGGTCGATGATGGGAGAGTTTTAGCTGAGCTGCCGCTTCCAATAGCGGGGCTGATGGCCGACCTAGAAGCCAAAGAGATATCCCGGAGGACGGAAGCCTTGGAGGAAGCCGCCTCGAAAATTGGCTGTAGAGTTAGAAGCCCCTTCACCGCCCTGTCCTTCCTCTCGCTTCCAGTCGTCCCGAAACTCAAGATAACTGATTATGGGCTTATCGACGCGGAAAACCTTAGGATCGTAGATCTATTCGTCAGCTAGCTTAGCCCAGAATACCTTTTAATAGCCGTGGTCACAGAGTATGGTTGAGGGCTGAAGGGGGATTGCTTTGCGCCTACACATACATAAGAAAGCCTTTCGGGCGTTAGGCATATCCGAGAGCTTCGTTAGGGGATCAAGCGGCAAATCCATTCTAGCCGGCGTAGTCTTAAGGAGCGATAGGATTATAGACGGCTTCACTTTCTCGAAAGCTACTTTAGGCGGTATGGATGCAACAGAGAAGGTTATAGGCATGTATAAGGCTCTGGGAAGAAACGACATCAATGTTCTAATGCTAAACGGCTGCGTGATAAGCTGGTATAACGTGATCGATCTGCAGAGGGTTTATGAGGAAACAGCCAAACCGCTAATATGCGTAACATACGAGGAGTCCGAGGGCTTAGACAAATACTTTCTAGAACTATTCCCAGAGGACTGCGGGAAACGGCTGGAAATCTACCATAAAAATGGTCCAAGAACCCCGGTGAAACTCCACACCGGGCATGAAGTATACGTCAGATTTTATGGAATGAATCTAGAAGAGGCAAAAGGAATACTTAACAAGCTTACATTGCATGGCGCGATACCTGAGCCGCTTAGGGTAGCGAGACTATTAGCTAGGGGAATAATGAAGATGCTTTACGCCAACTAACAAGCAGATTTGTTGGAAGGATAGCCTCGACTTGATAAGAAAATATATAAGATAACCTCGATAACCTATCTCGGTGATTTTACGGAGGTTTTTGAGGCAATAAGGACGAGACGAAGCATACGCGTCTATGACAATAAACCAGTTGAGGAAGAGAAGCTCATAAGGGTTCTTGAAGCCGCTCGGCTTGCGCCTTCAGCCAGCAATAGACAACCATGGTGCTTCATCGTTGTAACGGATCCTAAAGTTAAGGAGGAGATAATAAAGGTTAAGGAGAGATTTAGACCGCCGCCTCCAAAAGAACTCCCGCCGACATCCCCTCCAAGAGGACCGCCAAGAAACCCATTACAGTCAGCGCCAGTTGTAATAGTTGGATGCGCATTACCAAGCAAAACCTTTCCTGAAACGGATTTCTGGAAGATTGACGTAGCCATAACCCTACAAAATCTCGTTTTAGCGGCATGGGAACTAGGTCTAGGAACATGCTGGGTTGGAGTCTTTCATGAGGAGGAGGAACTTAAAAAGGTTTTGGGTTTACCAGAAGATGCCCGCGTTGTCGCAATGGTAACCTTCGGGTATCCAGCTGAGAGAAAAGATCCCGTAACGGATAGAAAACCGCTTGAGGAGATAGTTCGATACAACTACTGGTAACATAGTTGAACTTAGTGGCGCTAAGCAGTATTATGGCGCAAATAAATGCGCTTTTACCCATTTACACTACATTGATTTTTCTGCCAACGCCTTTCTCTAAAGCCCTCCGGTAAACCAGGTTCGCTGTAACCGCGTCCTGTATAGCCAGCCCGGTTGAAACGAAGACTGTTATTTCGCTCTCGCTTACTCTCCCAGGCTTTAAGCCAGCAATTATCTCCCCAATCTCAGCCCAAACATCGCTCTTAGAGATCAAACCCATATTTAAGGGGACATTTATCTCCCCGCTGTGCGACGCTTGCTCCCAATCATCGACAACTATCTTAGCCCTTTTAAGTATCAATGGATCCAGCTCCTCTTTGCCGGGCGCATCCGCACCTATACAGTTAAAGTGCGCTCCGGGTTCAACCCACGCATCCATGACGAGCGGAGCCCTGGACGGCGTCGTAGTCACGATTATATCAGCTCCCATAACAGCGTCCTTAACGCTTTCAGCAGCCACAACCCTACACAAATGCCCGTAACTAGCCGTAGCCTCATCCCTAAACCTTGCCTTCGTCTCCTCGCTTCTGCTCCAAACCCTAACCTCATCAAAGGAGCCGAACACCTCTAGAAGAGCCGTGAGCTGCGTCTTGGCTTGAGCCCCGGCGCCAACCAGCCCAACAACCTTTGAATTCTTTCTAGCAAGGTATTTTGCCGCTACGCCTCCAGCCGCCCCTGTGCGCATATTGGTTATGGTTGTCCCGCTCATGACCGCTAATGGGAAGCCGCTCTTGGGATCCACGAGAACTATTACAGCCATAACAGTTGGCAGACCATACTTCTCCTTATTCTCCGGATGAACGTTCACGACCTTAACGGCGGCTATGTCCATCCCCTCTAGGTAGGAGGGCATAGCTCTTAAATCGCCATTATATCTGCTGAAAAACAGATATGTTTTCGGCGGCATCTGAACCCTGCCAACGCCTTTCTCCCTGAAAGCCAACTCGACAGCGTCCATAACATCCCTCATCGAGATAAGCCCCTTAACCTCATCATCACTTAACAAAAGGGTTTCCAAAACACCACCCACGCCTACGGCTCCATCAAACCAAAAATAGCATCTATGAAAAATAACGTTTTTGGAAAATCAGCGAACCCAGCGGAGGCTTAGGCCAGCGGCTACCCGACTATTCTCACCCGCGTCCCTAGGGCTTGACCTGGAAGACCCCTCCTAAACCTAGCCCTCACGAGACCCTTATTCCCATGAGGAGCCACAATGACGCCGACAATGGTATTCTTCTTCCCGTCGGTCCAAGCAACCTTCCGACCGATAAGCTGCCCAGCCTCGCTACGCGACCTAACATTCGGAAACTGAAGTATGCATTCACGAGGATACTGCTCTCTAGGCCCCAGCCTATAATTGACGACGACGCCAAACAGCTCAGACGACAAGCCTAATCAGCCCCCATACGTCCAGCCTCAGCGCTAAAAGTAGTAATAATGCTTGAAAAACATAAATTTACCTTTTACTCAAAATCTTCAGCTAACAGGTATGCCATAATTAAGGGCTGCTTTTGCCATAGTATTCTGTTAGCGGTTGCTGCTCCTGCCTACTGGCCGCTTGGGTTAGCTTCCGCCACTCTTCCTGCGTTAGTGTTCCGCCGACCTGCTCCTTTATCTTCTTCGCTATCTTCGGGCCTATGTATGGCAGCGACATAAGACTCTCCACGGAGGCTTTCCTTAAGTCTTCAATAGTTTTTAGCCCAGCGTTGTAAAGTATGCGCGCCCTAACTCGGCCTACGCTCTCAAGCCTAACCAGCGGAAGCAGCTCGGCTTTCACGCCGTGTTCGACGCGCTCCATCAGCTCAGCCAGCTTTGGGAGCAGATCCCTGTGGCCGAGCAGCTTCGCCAGCTCATATGATGCGTAGAGAAGCCATTTAGCTGTCTCGGTTAAATGGTAGAGGTCTCCGGGCTCAACCCCGAATAACTCGATTATTTGGTCTTCGCTGTACTCCTCTATCCAAGCGTTTAAGACTAGGGCTGTTTTAACCTCGCCTAGAAACTCCTCGAACTCTATTCTGTCAGCCCACTCATCCGGAACCTCGAAGATGAATTCGTCCCTATGCTCCTCAACGAAGAGCGCGATCTTATCGATCTCGCTGGAAGCCGGCCTGAGCCTAGGCGCCATATCGGGCGTACGCGAGATCATGTGGAGGAAGCTCATGCTCGTTAAACTCGGCGCCCTCCTCTTAAGCGCGTCGCGGATTATTATGGCTGAAGCTGGGTCGATGTATAGCTGCGAGACCCTGGCGCCGAACTCGGTTGCGCGGATGAAGCCGCCCTCATACTTTATCATGCCCTCATCGTAGAGGAACCTTAGTATCCTATTTATCGTACCCTTAATCGCGCCAATATCATACTGGTAGGCGTAAAGAGTCTTGGAGAAGAAGTCGTATATGCCCTGCTCCGAGTAGGCGAACTCCGACGCTATAGTTGCCAAAACATGGCTCCTCAGAACCCGCTCGACGCCGAGCTTAGACCATATACGCTCAGGCTTAGCTAAAACGAAGCTCTCCATAAGATAGCTGCGCTCCTCCTCGGTTCTAGCCACAAGAACCGCCTCGCCAACATCATCATATTTCGGTCTACCAGCGCGCCCAACCATCTGCTTATACTCTAGGACGGATATGGGGTAGTAGCCGTAGCCCGGCTCATATCGCCTATAATCGCTTATAACCACCATTCTAGCCGGCAGATTAACGCCGAAAGCCAATGTTGGCGTAGCCGTTAAAACCTTAATCTTCCCATCGCGGAAGGAGTCCTCAATGATTTTCCTGTGAACCCCAGATAAACCAGCGTGATGGAACGCAACCCCATTCCTAACAAGCTCAGCCAGAAGATCGCTTAGCCTAGTCCTCTCGCCAGACGAGAGGATCTCCTCAGCTATATTTTCCAGCGAGCGTTTAAGCGACTTAGAGAGCAGCGCGCCCACTTCAGGGGCAGCCTTCCTAGACAGGTTAACCGCGCTCTTCCTAGAGGACGCAAATATAAGGGCTTGCCCACCCTGCTTAACGGCGTGCAACGCGAGATTTATAGATGGATCCTTAACCAACCGGTTAACTTTAATCGAACCCCCATCCTTAAACTGCACCTCATCATCTAGAAGGATGCCTTCACGGAGCTTAACGGGTCTCCACTCGGTCGTTATCGCCCTAGCGCCAAGCCACTCCGCTATCTCATCATGATTTTTAACCGTTGCGCTTAAAGCCAACACCTGTATGTTCGGGTTGAGCTGCATAAGCCTCGCCAGGACAACCTCAAGTGTCGGCCCCCTCTCAACGTCATTAAGGAGGTGGACTTCATCGGCAACAACAAGAGTTATTTCATTTATCCATGGAGCTCTATGCCTTAAGAGCGAATCGCATTTCTCGTTGGTTGTCACAATAATGTCGAATTTTCCAAGCCAGGGGTCGCTGCTATCGAAGTCTCCTGTGCTTATACCTACGCTTACATGTCTGCCGTCAGGCTTACGGATAACGCTATACTTTTTAAACTCCTCATATTTCTCGTTCGCCAAAGCTTTTAATGGCGCCAAATATAGAACCTTGCCGCCGTTCTCCAGAACATGTTTTAGGGCACATAGCTCGGCAATCAACGTTTTGCCTGAAGCCGTTGGGCTGGCTAGGAGGAGGTTTCTCCCATCCAGTGCTCCAGCCTTTACGGCGTCGGCTTGGGGTGGGAATAGCTCCCTTATACCCTCTTCCGCAAGAACCTTCTTCACTTCAGGATGAATATTTAAATCTTCGATTAGCAAGGCTGAAACCTTTACCGCTAAGTCTTCTTTAAGTATCCGGCTCTAGGCTCATATAGTGTTCCTTCACGTATCATCTGCTGTATTAGCTTTTCGGCCTCGCTTCTAGCTATACCATACTCGCTGCTTAACCTCTCGAGAAGATCAGCCCTATTAACCATGCCGGACTCCTTCTCCATGTCGACGATCGTGCTAAGTATGACGCGCAGCTTATCCTGAACACTCCTAGGCTTACCGACCATAATAATGTCTATGTCAAGCTTCTTTGAGGATACGTCTATGCCAACCTCCTCAAGCGACCTCCTCATGATATTTATAGCTGCCTCAGCATCCTCGGGCAGAACAACGTTTCTAAGGGCTGCGCGAGCCCTAGCCTCAGCAATCCTAACTAGAGCCTCAAGCTGGCGGGCTGTTATGGCGATCGGCGACCCCTCGCCCTCACTCGCAGAACGCATCTCCAAATAAAACTCCTTGAGCCGCTCCATGGCTTCGGGAGTTAAAATTGGCCTAACATTACTTCTCGCGTATGCAATATATTTTCTAAGCAGGTCCGGCGGGATAGGCGGCTCGATTGGAGGAGCCTCCTTAACGTGCAGTTTAAGCATATGTTCGCTCATCATTGAGTCGAAATCCTTGTCCGGAACATCCCTTAAGACAAATATTAGGTCGAACCTTGACAGAATAGTCACTGGCAATGAGATGTTTTCCGCAACAGTCCTATAGGGGTCGTATCTTCCAAGAGCTGGGTTAGCTGCCGCCAGAATAGCTGTCCGAGCGTTAAGCGTGGCAACTATGCCGCCTTTAGCCACAGAAACCGTCTGCTGCTCCATAGCCTCATGTATGGCAACCCTATCCTCATTCCTCATCTTATCGATCTCATCTATGCAGGCGATGCCCTTATCAGCTAAAACGAGCGCCCCGGCCTCAAGGGTCATGCCGCCCGTCGGGGACGGCAGAACCGCCGCCGTCAAACCAGCAGCTGTCGTACCCCTACCACTAGTGTATAAACCTCTTGGCGCAATCCTCTGAACGTACCGCAGCAGCTGCGATTTCGCCGTTCCCGGATCGCCCACGAGGAGCACATGTATATCGCCTCTAACGTTTATGTCCGGCAAGTGTTTAGGCACTCCGCCGAAGAGAAGATACATTATCGCCTCCTTAATGTGCTCATAACCGTATATTGATGGCGCTATAGATCGAATTATTTTCTCATGGATCTTAGGATCCTTAGCTAGCCTAAGTATCTGCTCCTCTTCTTCAGGAGTTATAAGCAGGGATTCGGGCTCTCTTCCCGCAGCATCAATGTAGTTCGCGTCAAGGTAAAGCGTAAAAGCCCTGCTCTTACCAGTCCTCGGATATGAAGTTGCTTCTGCTCCAACTATTCCAACGACGTAAACCCGGTCACCTGGCCTAGCCGTGTCGACTATATCTTTGCCGATAACCCTAATGTCTAGGGAGCGGGGAGTCTGGCCCGGCGGAATATCCTCAGGATACTCCTGAATCCTCAGCTCCTGATAATCGATGAACTTAGACTTTTCGGGGATGAAATCGAATGGTCCGCCTTTACCGCAAGCCCTATTATTACATTTGATTGGGAGCGTTAGAAAAGCTCCGCTCTGCGGGACATAAACCTCAGTATCGCATCTTTTACATCTGAAGGCAGCCATGGTTACTATAGGCCTAACGGTTGAGGCGCGCATTATTATGCCTTCAACCATAACAAGCTTACCGATATGCTCAGACCCCAGCTTGCGCAGCGGCGTTATATGTGGCAGCCCACGCACCCTGACAGTTACGCCGGCTTCTTTAATCCTCTCAGCATATTCGGGAACCTCTATCTGCAACTGCCCGAGGGCTGCGCTGTTAGCGTAGCTGAGATATTCTTGGGGTTTTTCGAGGAGCCCGTCTGCAAGACGTGGATCGACAACTAAGAGGTCTTCGAAGTCAAGGATTAGCGATGTGGAGGCGCTGAGAGCCATCTGAGCGATCCTATGACGGTATTTAGGGGTCTTGAATAGGGAGCTAAACTTTTCGAGCGGTTTTTCAACGATGAGCTCCGTCATGATTATTCACCCACATTTAAGCCATTATATTATCTTTGACCTCCATTCGCTGACTATCTGACGTACGTTATCATAAAGGCTCTTTTCCTCAGGAGTGAGGTTTTTCGGGGTTTGACCCTCTTGCATCGGGATAGAAGCCAGAGATACAATCTTCCTAAGTCTACAGTTAACTATGTCCTGCGCTAGGTTTTGAACATACTCGTATTCTCTCATTTTCTCGGGGCTTATCCTTGAAGCGGCCTTAAGCTCATTAATTAAGCGTCTAAGCCTAGGATAAAAGTCTTCTGGCAGAGCTGAGAGCTGCCCAACAGCCTGTATGCGCTCAGTCCACTGAATCTTATAAATCTTAGCGGCGTCCAACCCGCTTTCCCTAATCCTAACCAAGCCATCCCTCTCAAGCTCCCTAGCAACCCAGAACCTAACCTCATACTCACGACCCTCCTCGAAGGGTCCCACGGAGAAACCAATGAGGTCTATTTTAGGTGAGCTCTTAACGGCGACAACTGTAATTAAGCTATTCTCAAACATGAAGTCTGAGTAATCAATGCTGGAGCCAATACTTACCTCACCGGACAACATTTATACCTCTTAAGATAGCCAAAAGAATTAATCTCACCGAGATATAAAAATGTGATATACATTTTCCTTAATTTTTCCCTAAAATTGGGGGAAGAATTCCGATAGGAAAATTTAAATTAATTGCCTTAAATAGATCCTCTTGAGGGCTTATGAAAGTTAGGGTTATTTATTTAGGTGTTGCCAGACATAAGGTTGGCAGAAGCGAGGAAGAGTACGATTTATCTGAGGGCTCCTCCCTTAAAGATCTGCTCGCAAAGATAGCTGAATCTCACAATTCAATTAAGGATCTTATCAGCGGTGTGGGCGACAACCCAACAGATCCGACTCTACTGATAACCTTGAACGGCTCCGCGGTGAATCCGGCGAATATAGGCTACATAAATCTTAGGGACGGAGATACTCTGGCGCTTATGACCGTGATTGGCGGTGGATAAAATTAAAGTCGGGACACTAATATAGCGTTAGCGTTATTAGCGTTTAGAGAAAAATTCTTATAAATAACTGTTGTATTTTCTCTTTCACTAATAGCATGGTGAAACATGTTTGCCAGAGTGGGGCTACTCGATAACAACCTATAATCCGGATACTATGGTTAGGGCGAGCGGAAGAGAGCTTAGGATATCGCCTAAAGCCGCTAGAGAGATCTGCGCAGCGATAAAGGGCATGATGCTGGATGAGGCAAAAGAGTATTTGAGCCAAGTTATCGCTAAGAAAAGAGCTGTCCCATATAGGCGCTATAAGAAGAAGCTCCCACATAGAAGGGGTTTAGGTGGAGCTGGAAGATATCCGGTTAAAGCAGCCTCAAGAATACTTGAGGTTCTCGAAAACGCTGAAGCGAACGCGGAATATAAGGGGTTTGATATTGAAAGACTTAGAATAATTCATGCCTCAGCGTATCCGGGCGCCAAGATAAGGAGGTATATTCCACGAGCATTCGGAAGGGCTACACCAAAGTTTGAGACGCTTTGCCATGTTGAAATAGTTCTTGAGCAGGTGAAAGAGGGATAGCGATGTCTTACGTTAAGCATTTTATAAATGAATCTGTTAGAAAAGCTGAGATAGACGAGTTTCTTTGGAGAGAGTTTGAAAGAGCTGGTTATGGCGGGGTCAATATAACTAAGACCCCTTTAGGCACAAACGTAGTTATATACGCGGTGCGCCCAGGGCTTATAATAGGGCGCGGAGGCGAAACAATAAAGAAGCTAGCTAAGATTTTAGAGGAGAAATTCAACCTCCCAAACCCACAAATATCAGTCGCTGAAATAGAGGTTCCTGAGTTAAATCCCCACGTTATGGCTTCTAGAATAGCTGCCGCCCTTAGGCGTGGCATCCATTTCAGGAGGGTTGGATTTTGGGCTTTAAATCAAATAATGAGCGCCGGTGCCCTGGGCGCCGAGATAACCATAAGCGGCAAGCTGAGAACCGAGAGGGCTAGAACCGAGAAGTTTAGGGATGGATATATACCTAAAAGCGGGGAGCCGGCGATGAAATACGTTAAAAAAGCCGTTGCACATGTCTACTTAAAGCCGGGAATATTTGGGGTTCAGGTCATCATAGTTTCACCCGAAGCAAAGTTCCCGGATGAAGTGGAGTTTATCGAGGAGACTGCCGCTGAAGGGGAAGCTGGCTCAACGCAGTCAGGAGGATAATTAATATGGCGATTCTCAGGGTTAAAGAGATAAGGCGTATGAGCCGCGAGGAACGCATGAGAAGGCTGAGTGAGCTACGCGCTGAGCTGGCTAAGCTGAGAACTATGGTTAAGGCTGGAGGAGCAGTTGAGAAGCCAGCTAGAATTAGAGAGATTAGGCGGACAATAGCCCGCATATTAACTGTAAATAATGAGGAGGATAGGTCATCTAAATGAGGAATCTATTTCACATACTCCAAGACGAGTTTATTGGGTTGGACGTTAAGGTTGTTAAGAGCACAAACCCCTATTATGTCGGCTTACGCGGTAAAGTGATTGATGAAACTAAGAATACATTTAGAATTCTTTGTAAAAATAAGGAAGAGAAGATTCTAATTAAGGAGAATTGCGTCTTTCGTTTCACCTTACTTGATAAAACCGTTGTTGAGATTGATGGTAAAGTTTTAATTGGACGCCCTGAAGATAGAGTTAAGAAGTTAATTAGGAGACGTTGGTGATGTCATATACCATTAAGTCTCCCGAGAAGACCTGTGATGATGAGTACTGTCCATTTCACGGCTCGCTTAAGATAAGGGGAAGGATACTTGAGGGAGTTGTTGTGAGCGCTAAGATGGACAAAACCGTCATAGTTAGACGCGACTACGTACATTACGTGCCGAAATTTAAGCGGTATGAGCGAAGACACAGCCGAATACCAGCCCATAACCCGCCTTGCATAAATGCGACGGAAAACGACGTCGTGAGAATCGCTGAGTGCAGACCGATAAGCAAAACAGTCTCATTCGTCGTGGTGGAGAAGATAGGTCGTAAAGAGGTGACTTAGAGTGGCGGCAAAGGCTAAAACCAGAGGCTTGCAGGCTAAGGGTGTTGGAAAACCTAAAACCAAGATAAGTAGGGGGATAAATGTCGGCTCAATAATTAAGTGCACTGATAACTCCGGAGCTAAGGAGCTCAGGTTGGTTCAAGTCATCGGATATAAAGGAAGACATAGAAGGGCTCCAGCGGCCGCGGTGGGGGATATCGTGGTCGTTTCTGTTAGAAAAGGTGCACCAGATATGCGCAAAAAAATATTTCATGCAGTGATAGTTAGACAAAGAAAGCCCTATAGGCGTCCTGAAGGCATATGGGTTCAATTCGAGGATAACGCCGCCGTCATAATAACGCCTGAGGGAGAAATGCGCGGATCAGAGATACGCGGCCCAGTAGCCAGAGAGGCTGCGGAGAGGTGGCCGAGGATAGCCAGCGCTGCAAGCATAATAATATAGTTGGTTAGGAGGGCTCTTAATGAGGAGCAAAACGATTAAACCGAGCAAGCAGAGAAAAAGGCTTTTCCAAGCGCCCTATCATATTCGTGGAAAAATTCTCTCCGCCCACTTGTCAGATGATCTCAGAAAAACCTATGGCACAAGGTCTCTCCCAGTTAGGAGGGGAGATACTGTTAGGGTTCTTAGAGGAGACTATAAGGGTGTTGAGGGTAAAGTTACAAGGGTTGATAGAAAAAAGTATCGCATATTTATTGAGGGTATAACCCGCCAGAAAGCGGATGGAACAACAATCTTAGTTCCAATCCACCCGTCTAACGTTGAGATTATACGCTTAAATCTAGACGATAAGTTTAGGAAAAGAATATTAGAGAGAAGAGGCTTTATTGAGGAGGCTAAAAAGCCTGAAAAGCCTGAGGAAGCGCCTTTAAGCGAGGTTAAGGGTGTGTAGAAATGGGTAAGATGGGTGGAAGTAGGCATCTTAAGCGGGAGGCGACGCCAGCCTTCTGGCCTATACATAGGAAAAAGTATGTTTGGGCTGTTAAACCTAGTCCGGGTCCTCACCCTATTGAGCGCTGTATACCTTTAGGGATAATTGTTAGGGATCTTTTAGGTTTAGCTGAAACGATGAGGGAAGCTAAGAAAATTATTGCTCAGGGTAAAATTTTAGTTGATGGGGTTGTTAGGCGCGATGAGCATTTTCCAGTCGGATTAATGGATGTTGTCTCTATACCTGAAATTAAATCTTATTATAGGGTTCTTCCATTTAAGAAGGGCTTAATTCTTCATAAGATAGATTTTGGAGAGACAAGCTATAAGATATGCAGGATAGAAAATAAGACTACCGTTAATGGGGGACATGTTCAGCTTAACCTTCACGATGGAAGAAACATATTGATCCGCAGCGAGGATCCAAGTAAGCCCGCTGGAAACGCTTATAGAACCCTTGACACATTGAAAATAGGATTACCTAACCAAGAGATACTTGAGCATTTAAGATTAGAGGAAGGCTTGATCGGCATAATTATAGATGGGGAAAATATAGGAAAATACGGTACTATCAAATCTATTGAGAGGATTGAGGGGCAAAAGAGGCGTAAGAGCCTCGTAACTATAGAGGACAGTAAGGGGAATACTTACTCCACAATATTAGACTATCTATTTGTTATAGGCGACAGGGAGACAAAAATATCTCTGCCAAGTGAGGAGATGGAGGAAGAGGCATATGTTGGCGGCTGAGCAGATCGAGGGTTTTAAGGTCAAGTGGCAAGGTAACCCTATGCTTAAACCTAAAATCGAGAAGGTTGTTGTAAACTGCTGTGTTGGAAAATCTGGTGAGCCTCTTGAGAAAGCCATGAAAATACTTGAGGAGTTAACTGGTCAGAAACCATGCTTTAGGAGGGCTAAAAAAACCATTAGGGATTTCGGGATAAGGCGAAAGGAGCCAATAGCATGCCTAATAACTTTAAGGGGGGAGAAAGCCGTAGAATTCCTGAAAAGAGCTCTAGAGGCTGTTGACAATAAAATCCCGGTAAGCTCATTTGATAATTTTGGAAACTTCGCGTTCGGCATCAGCGAACACATCGATATTCCTGGAACGAAGTATTCCCCGGAACTGGGCATAATAGGTATGGATGTGTGCGTATCCTTATGCAGACCCGGCTATAGGGTCAAATATAGGAGGCGTGCAAGATCTAAGGTTGGCGCAAGGCATAGGGTAACGGCTGAGGAGGCTATGGCATTCATGAGGGAGGAGTTCGGGGTTGAGTTGACGGCGGAGAAAAGGGAGAAGAGGAGGGGGAAGAGGAAAGGATGAGTGAGAAGAATCAGAAGAAGATAAGGAAGTTTGGTAAGGGTAGCAGACCATGTAGGAGATGCGGATCCTACGGGCCAATTATAAGAAGATATGGTTTAATGCTCTGCCGCCAATGCTTTAGAGAGGTGGCTGAAAAGCTAGGCTTCAAGAAGTATAATTGAGGTGATGTAAATGAACATGGATACTATAGCAAACGGTTTAACAACAATTTACAATAATGAGTTAAGGCGGAAAAAAGAATGCTATATAATGCCGGCATCTAAGCTGCTGGGTAATGTACTCAGGGTTATGCAGATGCATGGTTATATTGGCGAGTTTGAGTTTATTGATGATGGTAGAACCGGGAAGTTTAGGGTTCAGCTTTTAGGCAGGATAAATAAGTGTGGAGCCATAAGACCAAGATACTCTTTTAAGGCTAAGGATATTGAGAAGTGGGAGAAAACTTATCTTCCAGCCAGAGATATTGGTATTCTCGTAGTTTCGACGCCTGAAGGTGTCATGTCCCATACGGAGGCTAAGAAGAGGGGAATTGGAGGCAAACTTTTAGCCTACGTTTACTGATTTAGGTGGATTACTATGCAGGTTCAAGAAATTGAAGAAATTAAGAGAGAAGTTAGAAGGGTTAAAATACCTGATGGGGTTAAGGTAAACGTAAATAAAATGCTGGTAGAAGTAAGCGGTCCATTGGGTTGTCTCTCTAAGGACTTTTCAGGCCGCCCAGTATCAATAAATGTTGTGGGGGATGAAGTTGAAGTTTCAGCCCTATGGCCGAAGAGGAGAGAGAAAGCCCATGTTGGAACAGTTGCTGCACATATTAGGAATATGATTAGGGGTGTGACGAAAGGCTTCACTTATAAGCTTAAGGTTGTCTACGCTCACTTCCCAGTATCCGTAAAGGTTAGTGGAGACAAGGTTTTAATAGAGAATTTTATGGGTGAAAGGGCTCCGAGGGTCGCGAAGATTGTTGGTAGTACCAAAGTGATTGTTAAGGGAGACGACGTGATTGTGCAAGGAATAAACCTTGAAGAAGTTAGCCAAACAGCCGCCAATATAGAGCAGGCAACGAAAATAAGAGATAGAGATCCACGTAGATTTCTGGACGGCATATATGTTTATGAGAAGTTGGAGGGGTTGGTCGCTTGAGCGCTAAGAGCGAGAGCTTGGAAAAACTGAAGGACATCGTTGAATTAAGGGAGAGAATAAAGAGAAGGAAGCCGGACTTCGTTAGGCAGGAGAGCTGGCGATATGCCCGCGTCGATGAGAGCTGGAGGCGGCCTAAGGGCATAGATAGTAAAATGCGTAAGGAAGTTAAGGGGTGGCCGGCTAAAGTCAAGATTGGTTACGGCGGTCCAAAGGCTGCTAAAGGCTTGCATCCATCAGCTTATAGAGAAGTTATCGTCTACAATGTTGATGATTTAAGCAAGATAAAACCGGAGGTTGAAGCGGCGAGAATAGCCCACGTTGTTGGCGCTAAAAAGAGAACTGAAATACTTAGAAGGGCAAGGGAGATGGGCATCCACGTTTTAAATCCAGGCGTACTTATGGAGGAGAAGAATGGATCTGGAAAATCTAGCTAGTATTAGCCGTTATATATGGGGGAGGTGTTGGGCTTGAGCTTAAGAAGCCAGCGCAGGATGGCTGCGGAAATTCTTGGCGTTGGTGAGGATAGAGTTTGGATAGATCCCGAGAGAATCGAGGAGGTTGAAGCCGCAATAACTAGGGAAGACATTAAAAGGCTGATACATGAAGGCGTCATAAGGAAACTAAAGGATAGGGGTGTTAGCCGCGCTAGAGCGCGTATTGCACATGAGAAAAAGAAGAAGGGTAAGCGTAGAGGAATGGGTAGCAGGAGCGGTGCTGCTGGCGCCAGAGTTAGCCATCAAAAGGAGTGGGTTGAGAAGATTAGGGCTTTAAGAAGGAGGCTCCGCGAGCTCAAAGATAAGCGCGTCATATCTGTCAGAACTTACAGGCAATTATATCTTAAAGCTAAAGCAGGGGTCTTTAAATCAATAGCAGATTTACACAGATATATTGAAGCGCATGGCTTAAGGAGGAAGCGATGATGGCTAAGGGGCCCTCATACAGTGTTCCCTTTAGGAGGCGCAAAGAGGGTAAAACAGACTATAGGCTTAGGAAAAAGCTCATACTCTCAGGTTTACCTAGGCTTGTAGTTAGGAAAACTAATAGGAACATAATAGCCCAGCTCGTGAGGGCAACGGTTATAGGAGACGTAGTTATAGCGTCAGCGCATTCACGTGAACTGAGAAAAAAGTATGGTTGGCTTGGAGACCTAAATAATCTCCCAGCAGCATACTTGACCGGGCTGTTATGCGGCTTAAAGGCTGCGAAAAAAGGTGTCGAGGAAGCCGTTTTAGACATAGGTTTACACACACCTTCAAGGGGGGCAGCCGTCTTCGCGGTGATGAAGGGATTTATAGATGCGGGAATCGAGGTTCCACATGATGAATCTATATTGCCAGATGAAACAAGGATAAGAGGCGAGCATATAGCGAAATACGCGGAGATGCTGGCTTCAGAAAGTATGGAGAAATACACAAAATATTTCTCAGAATATTTAAACAGGAACCTTCCACCGCAAAAACTACCTGAGCATTTTGACACGGTTAAGGAGAAAATCCTCGCAGAATTCAGAGGGTTCTGAGTTAAGTAGGAATACATGGTGAATTGTTACTTTTATTCCTACTTAACTCTTCCCTCTCAATTAGCTCATTGAGGGCTTTTGGGGGGAACCCGAT
>Ga0209394_1001052_pt1 | contig 17657 bp, 21 predicted proteins | sample JNZ201metaG_FD_184122 | JGI IMG/M metagenome (GOLD analysis project Ga0209394, IMG submission 184122) | Hot spring microbial communities from Jinze hot spring, China to study Microbial Dark Matter (Phase II) - JNZ 20120812A (SPAdes) (version 3) ... | reverse complement strand
TAGCGATACAAATATTACACTATATTTGTGGAACTGTTAAATTGGTGGGAATGTGCCTGTAGTAAAGACGGGCCCACTAAGGCTGGGAGGCTATGCAATTAAGCTCAGGAGAGTTGTAAACGCTGTCTTAAGGGAGAAGTATAAGAGTGGTGAAATAAATTCTAAGACTGTAAATAAGCAGTTGTCCGATATTAACGCAGTCATATATAACGTTATTGTAGAGAAGTATCAAATACCTAAGGACGCTATAATCAACATAGTTTTAGACTTTGACGTAGTTGAGGGAAGAATTAAGGTAAATAGCATTGAAGTCGAGTTGTATGAGAAGATAGAGATAATTAGTAGGAATGCTTCTCAAGAAATACTTAAGTTAATAACTAAGGAGGAGGTATTGCCTCCTAGTAGTCCCTAAGAAGCCACCAATTACCTATACTTACGTTAGTTAAGCCATGCCTTAAGGCAATGCTATAGGCAGCTCTAGCGTGGCTCCTACTAGTAGGAGGAAGATCGCTCATAGCGTAGTCTGGGTGGAACGCTAACAGCCTAAATGGTATTTCTTTATTTAATTCAGCTATGAATTTAGCAATTCCTTCAACTTCAACTTCGTCAACATAGCCAGGAACTAATAAAGTGCTTATAACGAGTAGAGGAGGCTTAGGCCTCTCACTAAATCTCCCTGCAATTCTTTCAACTGCTTTAAAAACATCTCTACCGTAGTTGCCTGTAAGAGCATAGTATACTTCAGGGCTCCACGCCTTAACGTCTACCTTTACTACGCCTCCTGTAGATAGGCTTAACTCAGTTACTTCATTAACTATTCCAGGGCTCATTAATCCATTAGTCTCCCAACACACTCGAAATATCTTTAATCCAATTTCTTCAGCTCTTCTAACCATAGATCTTGCAGCCATGAGAGCGTGAATAGCTTGAGGACCAGGATCTCCTCCAAAGAAGCATACACACGTAGTCCTTTCATTAACTGCACTAACTAAGTCTTCAACTAATAGCACTGGCTTCCCTCTAGATGCCATTTCCCTATACTCCCAGTTCTGGCAGTATAAGCAGTCTAAGTTACATGCTCCATAGAATACAGCAATGTTGTAAAATCCCCTCTCAGGCCCTCTTGGCGAAAGCGAGTATTTTGGATATCCAATGCCGGTACACCCTGGACACACCCAGTCCGCTACACAATTAGTTGGAAGAGGGTCGTAGTAGTATAGCCCTACCGCCTTTCTAAATGAGCCAGTTAAATAACTTAACTTCCCGTAATTATTGCACACTACTCCGCAATACCCTTTACCTTCACTAGGTATTGAGCATTTATTTGAACAAAAGGAGCAAGTTAATCCACTGCCCCTTGGGGGAACTAAGGGGAGGCCGTATTTAGATCTTAGGGTTCTCCTACTCTCATCAACTATGGATCTTGCTTCATTAAACCTCTCCCTAAGGCACTTTACGCACACACCGATAGCTGCACTAATAACTCCACTCTTTGAGCCACAGAGCTTGCAAACTCCTGTCCTTATGCTTGTCAACTCCCACTTCATAACAATTCACGTTAACTAATGCTCCCTTGGAGTTAAGACTCCTATAAATTTTACGTAGATAGATTCATTGCTTTATGCCGATCAATAGCTATTACTCATATGGCCAGCACTCTTATTAATTCATCACAGTACTCTAACTTATTGAGTGAGAAACCCGCGTAAGGTGTTAATTATTGAATTACACTGGGTGCAGCTTCATTGACTCAGTTATAGGGAGAGAGCCTGTTACAGTACTTATTTACGGTGAAGCAGCTACTGGAAAGACTGCTTTATTGCTACACATAGCTAGAAGGCTTTCGTTAAACGGATTTAGATCCATATTTATAAGCACTGAAGGATCGATGTATATGGCTAGAGTTGCCAGCAATGCTCAAGACTATGAGAACGTCATTTTCACAGAAGTATATTCACTTGATGAACAAATAGCTTATAGCTTAATAACTCTCGTACTTAAATCCATGGACTTCAAGGCCCTCTTCATTGACAGCATTAACTCCCTCTATAGGCTTGAAGCATACTCAGAGTACTCCATAGAGAAACTAGGGCTAAACGCTTCACTAATGAGGAAGTGGGCTGAGGAGCATGTGGGAGCGGTCTTTGCATCAGCTCAAGTACGGGCCATCGATGAAGGCGATGTAACTGTAAGCGGTATGAAAGTACTTGAATACTGGTTTGACGTAATTCTACAGCTTACTAAAAGTAATGGAGAGAGAGTTTTAAGAGTACTGAAGCCGCGCAACTTTAGTGAAAAACGCATATTGTTTGAAATAAGTAGTCAAGGTGTCACATGGATTGAGCCTTGTTGAACTAAGTGCTTTCCTAGAGAACTTCATTAAATTCTATGGAGCTCCCATGGTTGCAAACGCCATGCCTGTATTAATAAATGGATCAAAGCCTATTGACGGGGGGAGGCTTTGGATTGATGGAAGGAGAATATTTGGCGATGGAAAGACTTGGGAAGGGTTGACAGCGGGCTTACTTGGAGGATATATGGCATCGCTAGCTCTATCAACATATCTTAATTCCACTAGCTTGTTTCCCATATTGTTAGCAGCATCAATAGCTGCTCTCTTAGGAGACTTAGTTGGTTCATTTATAAAGAGGAGGCTTGGATTAAGTAGAGGGGATCCTGCACCATTACTTGATCAATTGGACTTCGCTTTCTTTGCTACATTGATCTACTTAGCTTTCGGCAACATGTCTATCTATAAAGATCTTGGCTTCATAGCGTTATCGCTTACAACAATAGCTCTCCTCCACGCTGCAACTAACTATATTGCATATGTATTGAAGTTAAAGAATAAGCCTTGGTGACAACACATTTATATTAAGTGGGCTTCTATATTCCTCAGTCACGAGTGTGATATAGCTAGTAAGACTATCACTGCCACAATCACTGTGGCTGAAGCCAATACGAGGAGGATGAACCCTAGATCAGTTTCAATAGCACCCCCTCTCTCTACGTACTTTAAATACTTTGGCAGTAGAAGCGCCATTAGTATAGATATTAGTGCAAAAGCCGTTACCATTGTTGATAGGCCAAGGGCTCTATAACCAACTGTCGTTGGAAAGACAGCGTAATAGCTTAAACTGCTTGGCCACTCGCTCAATACAACAAGCGTTGTCATGATCAATGCTACTATGGACAGCTTAAATAGGAAGTTATTAAAGGTATCAAAGCTAAGTAATTGCGCAACTGCACTTCTGAAAACACGCTTCCTAGGCGGCATATACTCTCCCAAACGAAGCATCTGCTTGAATCAAATCCCTGGCTACGTTTATATCTTTAACTAAAACAACTTTCACTGCAATAGAAGCATAAGGGTATTTTAGCAATGGTTTTATTCCTAGTAGAGGAATTTAGAGGGCTTGAAAGGTGGATAGCGTGACACGTAAAGTTGTAAGTATCTATGGCTTCGCATTGCTAATAGCTTCACTTACTACAGCAGTGTTGTTACTATATGCATCCGTTAGCTACAGCAATATAGCTGACGACAACTGCTCCTGGTTCCACAGAATTGTTTACAAACACTTTACAACAACTAATGACTTCGTTAACTATAGGTTAGCTTACCCAAGTGGAGTAGATTTATTTAAACTGCCCACTCTACTGACTTTCGTTTTAGCTAAAGTAGATGTAGGATTAGAGTGGTTTACAGTAGCAATGGGGCTTGCGCTAATTGTTGGAGTCTATGCATTGTCTCGCGAGACATTCAAAAACGATCTTGTTGCTGGCATATCATCTTTGCTACTAGCCTTTAGTCCAGCAGTAGGATATTGGTTTAGAGTAAACATGTTTGGTACATATACTGTAGCTCCACTAAGCCTCTTCCTAGCTATAGCTATATCTAAGTACTTAGACAGTGGGAGGAGGTCTTGGTGTTTAATGGGCATAGCCCTTGCAGCACTCATCTGGATCTTTTGGAGCAATGCCTGGATCACTACAGCGGCTTACTCCATCTACTTATTCTACAGAATAATTTCTAGGAGAGTGGAGTTCAGGGAAATAATTTATGGAGTAGCCATACTGATTGCTCCGTTAGCAATTCAAGCAGCAGTGGGATTGAAGTACTTCACTTTCCCCCAATTACTTTCATTAATGCTGCTTGCTTCAGCAATTGCAGCAGGATTAATAGATTTAACAATACTGAGGAAAATAACTGTAGAGCCACTAATGAATGTAGCTAAGCTATCGTTAATTGCATTATCTATGCTTTCTGCTACAATTATTTCACTCATCGTAAGCAATGCATTTGCCCTTCAAGCTATTGGAGAATCCTACTCTAAGTCATATAGGCCTATAGCTGATTACAGCGTGTTCTCAATACTTGCACCAGCTTCATTGATATTCTTAGTGAATGCTTCACGCAGCATGAGTGGGGGAAGGAAGTACTTGCTATTCTTAATGCCTATAGGATTCTTTACTGCAGTCATTTCAGGCTACGTAGATCCATCTCTATCAGTTTATGCTATAGCGCTTGCTGCCCCAATGACGGCCCTAATGTTATTTAAGTTAATTACAGTATTTGTGAGAGTAAGCAAGAGATCTCTGAGAATAACGTTGGTTGCATTGTTCGTAGGACTCATGGCTTTAATAGTTGTAGCTGAGGGAGCATCATCAATTGCCATTGTTAAAGGAAAGCCAGGAGTATTCTATGGAGGTTTATCTAGAAATTTGTTTGCTGAAGAACCAACTACGTCGTATGTACTTGACTTGCTTTCATTAGTTAAGAGTGGTTCTATAGTGGTGGCTGAAGACAGCTATGCATACTGGGTAGTTGATCACGCTAATGCATATGTTATTGCCAGCCCCTTCTCAAGTAATGAGCAAAAGGCCCTACTGGCTAGCATACTTGTAAGCGATGAATATCGAGCTACAGCTAGATTAAGTTCTTTAGTTAAGGAATTGAATGTATCGAAGGCTTACCTTATTGTATCTGAAGTAGTTACAGTAGAACAACCGCTATGGGGTAGTGTTAAAGTAAACTTAGGGAGGCCTATTTTTACATATACTGCTACTGGTGCAACAGAGACTTATTACGCTCCCACAATTGACTTAGCTAAATTAGCTGAGCACGTCATTGCAGCCGGCTATAGTTTAACTGAGTACTTTAACTTGCCCAACGCTCCTACGCCTATGCAGCTTCCATTAGCATGGAGCGACAAAGCCTTTAACTCCATCTTGGTAAAAGCATTAGTGTATGCTGTTCAAACAAATATGTCAAACCTAGGCGGCGTATTCAACACTTATTACTCAAGCTCTCCGATAAGCGTTGAAGAGATGACTTACATGAAGCTCATTTCAGTTAAGAGAATTCCACTCATAAGTGAGCAACGCGACTTAACTACGTACTCTACATACTTAATTGCAGCTCTTTATGAAATAGATGTTGAAAAATACATAGAATTGACAAGGACGTGAGATTACTCCATTACTGCTTTTAAAACCCCTCATCCTGAGATTATGGGCTTTCTTCATAGCTTAAGTAGAATAAATGGCGTAGAAACTTGCAAAAAGCTTGTAGTCGCAGTATTGATCTAATGAGCTGAAGGGTAAAGTTTAACTCTACTTAATTCTCCTTAATACTTCCAGACATGTTTTCCATACTTTATCTCCAGCATAGTGAATGCTTTTCACGGCTCTACCCTTCTTTACTGTTAGTACTTCTTTAGAATCCATTAATGCTTTACCTACAACTAAAGCAGTTTTTCTATCTGGAGACCATGCTGACACTACGTCGCCTGCTTGGAACTCACTTACCTCAATGATTCCTGGAGCCATTACGTCTGCTCCATTAAGTAAATGCTTAACGGCCCCTAGATCTACTATTACGTAATTAGTGGAGCCTAAGCCTCCTAGAGTTACAGCCATAAGTGTTGGATACTTAAAGCCTTTATACTCAAAGACTAATGGAACTCCATCAATTATATAGAGTGCTATGTCCTCAAAAAGCGCTCTACGGCCTTCCTTAGGCTTCTCAACACCTAGCTTTAAGCACAGCTCTCTAAATACTGTACAGAAGTTATTTACTAACTCCTTTACATCACTTTTCCTAAGAGAGTTCACCACCATCTTCATCTTTAACCCCCAACTATTGCAATACTACTATAGTATAATTAAGGCAGATGTTGATTAACAAATTACTAAAGCTTGCATAAAGCATGCGACTCTTACGCAATAATTTAAATCCCTGCATCTAATACTATCCACTGGGCCGGTAGCTCAGCCTGGAAGAGCGCTCGGTTGGCATCCGAGAGGTCCCGGGTTCAAATCCCGGCCGGTCCACTTATCTTCATATAGTTTAAACTCTTTTTACTCTGGAAATCAATGGAGGCAGCACTTCAAGCCCCTAAGGCTCTAATACTCTAGGCTAATCATTCTTTAAGATTCATAAACGCTTCCACTAACGTTCATTGAGTAACTTTAATGAAGCATAGCGTTCTCCAACCAAGATCTTCTACCTCATAGGTTTTTAAGAGTGCTCTCAATTCTTCCACCAGGTGTTGTAATTGGAGGTTAGTGCAAGGAAGGTCAGTGAGAGGGAGTTAGTCATAGTAATTAAGGGGGAGGGGCATACTTTAGGCAATTTAGTGGCTAAAGCATGCATAAACAATCCACACATAGATTTCGCAACCTACAGGATACCTCATCCATTAATGGACTTAGTTGAAATAACTATAGTCTCCAAGGATGATTACCCTGTTGAAAGAGCTTTAAAGGAAGTAATAGATGAACTTAAGGCACAGCTCTCTGAGCTAAGTAAGTTAATTGAGGATAAGCTTTGAGTAGTAGGAAAAAAGAGGCTAGAGTACTCTTAATTCAGAGATGCGGCTTAAGCAACGTCCTGCTTGTATACCGTGGAGAATCTATAGAGGAACTATCGTTTACATGCAATAATGTAGTGGATGCTTTAAGGAATATAAAGTCGCTAGATGAAGTAACTTACTTTGCATCACTTGATGCTGAGCTATGGAGAATCCTAGGTAGTTTAGGGAAGAAGTTCCTAGGTGCAAGCGACTCAATTATATTAATGTACTTAAGGCAGAAGACTCTGCGAGCTCTATGCAAAGTAGCTGATGAAACGTGTTTAAGGAAGCTGTATGGATACTCAAGAAATATATGTGAGTTAGCAATATAGCGACTAGCAATAGGGGATAAAAATGAAGTTCTGTCCAAAATGTGGGGGATTAATGGTGCCAAAGGACTTAGGAGGCAAAACTGTCTTAGTGTGCATAAGGTGTAGTAATACAGTTGAAGCTAGTGAGAAAAGTCCCTCACTATATAAAACCACCATTACTATAGAACATAACAGTAAAGAGAGGACAGTCGTACTAAGCAGTAGGGAAGTAAAAGGACTTCCAGTAACTAAGGATGTTGTATGCCCAAAGTGTGGGTGGAGAGAGGCATACTACTGGGTTGTACAAACCAGAGCCGCTGATGAGCCATCGACTAGGTTCTTTAAGTGCGTGAAGTGCAGCCATGTATGGAGAGAGTATGAATAGAGCTTAAAGCCCTAGGCTTATAGAGGGATGTTAATAATCGATATTAACTATGAGTGAGAGAGTGTAATAGAGGGTGGTGTATTGAGGCTAGTGTTTTCAGATGCTAGAGTTTGGAAGTACGCTATAGCATCTATAAGTAATATCATTGAAGAAGCTAGCTTTATAATTAACAGCGAGGGATTGAAGCTTAGATCCCTAGATCCATCTAAGGTAGTGCTCGTTGACTACACTATTCCACACACAGGCTTTGAGGAGTTTGAAGTCGATGGAGAAGTAATTGTTGGCGTAAATTTAAGCGATCTAAGCAGAGTCCTCAAGAGATCCACTAAAAGCGATAGGCTTGAGTTAAGCATAGTGGATAGTGGGAGGTTTGTAGTAGCACTCGTGGGTAGAGGAGTTAGAAGATTTACACTCCCATCAATACAGCCATCAATTGAGCAAGTGCCTGAACTCAGCATACAGTTTAAAGCAAGGGCTAGGATGGTGAGTGCTGTATTTAGGGATATAGTGAGCGAGCTTGAAGTCATTGGAGATGCCGTAGAGTTCATCACTAAGCCCAGTGAGAGAAAACTTATTGCTAGGACGACAAGCGATCTTGGGGAAGCTGAGCTAGAGCTCTCTGAAGAGAGAGGTATGTTATTGGAGTTTTCAGCTGACAGCGAAGAGAGGTCTTCTTATTCAATTGACTACCTATCAAATATAGCTGTAGCATCACAGGCAGCTGACGAAGCATTGCTTGAGTATGCTACAGCAATACCATGTAGGATCGAGTTTACACTCCCTGAAGGCGGAAGGTTAACATTCTATGTCGCTCCAAGAACAGAGTAATAGATTTTTAAAACAAATAATTAGGAATTACTATGCAAAAAGGCCTCTTAAGGAACCGCCACTTCTATCAATGAGGGAGGTTGCTGTACAGCCTTTTGGCTCAAAATCTTACATCAGGCATCTCCACTTTACTTCCATGAGTAAGCTCTACGACTACATAATTGAGAACCCTCCTCTACACCTATACTATAGTGCTGCCACATACGATGATCCGGGTAACCCGGACATGGAGTCTAAGGGGTTTAGGGGGGCCGACGTCTTATTCGATATAGATGCAGACCACTACCCTGAGTGCAGCCACTCAGTTCTAATATGTAGCAAGTGCGGATATGTCTGGATTAATGGAGGAGCTGAATGCCCCCGGTGTGGCTCAAGAAGTCTAGCAAGCTTACCTCAATTAAGCATTGAGTGCCTTAAGAAGGCTTGGAGGGATTCTAGAACCATTGTGAGAATACTTGAAGAAGACTTCGGAGCCTCAAAGATATCAACTATGTTTTCGGGAAATAGAGGATTCCACATTAGAGTTGAAGACAAGCACCTCTTGTCGCTTGATAGGGATTCCAGAAGGATGCTGGTGGACTACATTCAGCTGAGCTCACTGGATCCAGGGAGAGTATTCCCTAAGGTAAAGCTGGAGAAACGTGGGGGCTACGTAGCCCTCTTCCATAGAGAGCATGAATATGGATTAAGGGCTAGGATAAGGGACTACTTGAAGTCCGTTGAGACTCCCATAGTGATGGGGGATTATGAAGCTTACAGCTACGATAACGTAATTAATGCAATCAACGCTCTAAAGATCGGTATAGATCCAGCAGTAACTATGGATGTATCTAGGCTGTCAAGGTTTTCCAACTCAATTAACGGTAAGTCAGGGCTTCTATCCAAGTCAATTGATGTATCCGATGAGTTCAATTATAGCTTCTACGACTTTAGAGCAGTAAGTGGAGAAGTACTAATTAAGCCCGCTTACGACTTAACGGGAGTCGCTGTTCTAGATAGGAAGGTGAATTTAAGGAGGGGGTTTATAGAGAAGGTTGAGGCTTACATAGGCTTTTACCTTGCTTTAAAAGGCTTAGCGTATCTAGTAAGAGCTAGTAGAGTAGAGGTTTTGACAAGTGAGCATTAGATACGTTATATGTGCTAAGGAGGAGTTGAAGTCTGCTAAACCCATAGTCTTTACTGGAGAGGACTTTGGGAAAGTAATGGATTCATTGAAGGAGGCTGCTTCACTAGCTACTGCAAGCGATTTATCCATGGAGATTTTTGTGGAAAGCGTCAACAAACTTAAGAAGGATGCATCAACTTTTTTAAGAGCTAGGTATACTAAGCTGCTGCTTAATCCATCGTTGGAGTTAACTAATTCTATTGATGAAGGTGTTGGAGCTGCTTTAACTAAAGTAATTAAGTTCCTTATAGATTACTTCTCAGGTCTTGTTCTTGCTGACTCAAGTCTGAGAGCTGTAGTTAAGGCAACTAAGGACTTCTCAATTAGTGATAAGTTCTGGAGGAAGGGGGATGTCTTTAGTGTAGAGTTATGGATGGCGTGCTTACTGTACGCTCTTGGAGTAATTGAGCCAGTACATAGTATTTTAAAGGAGTTAGTTGATAACTATTTAAAACCTCTAGAAGGATCCAGGCTAACTTAAGCAGGGAGAGAAGTTGAAGGTACCTAAAGCTATTAGGACGTATTGCCCGAGGTGCAAGGCTCATACAGAGCATTCAGTAACTATTTACAAAGCTGGGAGTAGGAGGGCTTTAGCTGAAGGAGAGAGGAGGTATAGGAGGAAGCAGGAGGGCTACGGAAGCAAGAGGAAGCCTGAACAAAAGAGGTTTGCAAAAACAACGAAAAAAGCTGTCTTAAAGCTTAAGTGTGCTAAGTGTGGCTACATAATTCATAGGGAAGGGATTAGACTTAAGAAAGTAGAAGTTTCAGAAGCGGTGAAGTAAGTTGGGGAAGAGGCTTAGAACTCCAATACCTATGCCGAGAAGTAAGTTCATTAAAGTTAAGTGCAATACGTGTGGATACGAAAACGTGATCTTCAGCCACGCTAGCTATCCAGCGAAGTGCGTTTTATGTGGAACACAAATAGTTAAGCCAACTGGCGGTAAAGCAAGAATAATTAATGCTGAAATATTATCAGTACTTGAGTAAAAGCAATTGGTGAAAGCTTGATCAAGCCTCAAAAACCTCTCCCCGATGTAGGAGAACTAGTTGTAGCAACTGTAGATAAAGTATTTGAGTATGGAGCGTACGTTAAGCTAGATGAATATGGAGATCTACAGGCCTACCTGCCGTGGAGTGAAGCCTCAAGCAGGTGGGTGAAAGACGTAAAGGAAGTAGTTAAGGATGGCCAGAAGATTGTTGCTAAAGTAATTAGAGTTGATAGAGTAAAGTCTATGGTTGACGTCAGCTTAAAGAGGGTAGCCGAAGGAGATAGAAGGAGGAAGATGCAGTACTATAAGAGGTTGGTGAAAGGAGCTAAGATAATTGAGATAGTCTCTCAAAAATTAGGCAAGAGCGTTGATGAAGCATATAGAGATGTAGTTTGGAAGCTAGATAACCACTATGGAGATCCATTAACTGGCCTTGAAGAAGCTGTTGTTAGAGGACCTGGAGCCCTCATTGAGGCAGGAGTACCTGAGGAATGGGTTGAACCATTGATAAATGAGGCGAGAAAGCACATCACTGTGAAAAAAGTTAGTGTAAGGGGGGTAGTGATGTTAAGAAGCCTTAGGCCAAAGGGCTTAGAGGATATAAAGAAGATCCTTCTAGCTTTAAAGGAGGCTGGAGAAAAAGTTTCTCAAGAAGTTAAAGTTAATGTATACACCATGGGTGCTCCTAGATACGCTATAGAAATTGAAGCAAGAGAATATGGAGAAGCTGAAAAGGCCTTAAATGCTGTAGTCAATGTAGCTGAAGAGCTTTCAAAAACTCTTGGAGTATCCTTCAGTTTTGAGCGTGAGAAGAAGTGAAGTGGCTCATGAAGAGATGCATTAAGTGTAGAAGGTATACTCTAAAGGATCGTTGCCCAATATGTGGTTCTCAAGTGGTTACACCTCATCCCCCTAGATTTTCACCTGAAGACAGATTTGTTGAATACAGAGTAAAGGCTAAAATGGAGCTCTGATCTCCCTCCTGCATTAAAGGGAGAGGCTTTCCTCCAATAGCTTTTCAACTCATGTAATTCTCCAGCAAAAGACGTCACTATCCCAATGAGGTCTTACACAAGTTCTTGGTGAGCATCCTTTGACTCCCCTCTGAAGACGATTTTATTCTAGCGCCGTGTTAATTGAAGAAATATTTCTAAGCACTTGAAGCCTAACCTCGTTAACTCATCTTTGTGCGTTATTCGAGTAATCTCTTGTTTATTGCAATAAAGACATAACTGCTGTTTCTCTAAGTAAGTAGCGTTATGGTTTGATCTCTATCCAATACTTCGATATGTCTTTGAAGAAGGCATACCTCATCTTGTTACTAAGTTCTTCAGGTGTTAAGACTATTATGTCAAATCCTATATTTCGCGGCAGCTTTGCTCTTATAAATTCAACTCTGTCCATATATTTCATGCCTTCAAAACATTCACATACTATAACTATATCAACATCGCTTTCAATTGTATGATCTCCTCTTGCATAGCTTCCAAATAGATATATTGTAGCGTTGATTTCTTTAGCAAGTTTTTTAAGAGCCTCTATGACTTCTCTACGGATCTCGAATAATCTTTGCGACCTCATCTAGAGCCCCTTTTGCAATAAATATAGCTTCTTCAGCGTGTTCCCTTGAAATCTCTTCAGAGGGTCTCTCTATACCGGCGTTAGGGTATCTAGCTAACGTATAGTATGTGGATAACCTAGCTAAAGCTCCCTCGCTAAGAGATATACTTGTAAAATCTTTGATTCTACGATAAAGCTTAACAAGATCATGTCCTTTAGGATACTCACCTAAAACATGTAGCACCAAGGCTTTCAAAGCTTTTTCAACTGCTTGCTGAGCTGCAAAGCAAGCCCAGTTACAGTCACCTATATTGATGCTTGCTTCAGCGTGCCGAAGATCGGCTTTAGCTTCTGCTAACCAGTTTAAAACCTCATCTCTAATAGGCATAGTTTACCAATACCCTAGATTCAACTTATCCCCACTATCTCTATCTCCTATACTGATGCTAATCTATATAGATAACTCTCATTACTAACGCTAGTTGATAAACAAGCATGGGAAGCTGAAACATTGAGGGTTAAAAACAATTAGACCTCTAGAGCAAGTGGAACAAGGTGTTGTCTTCGAGAAAAATCTACCTGAATAAATTCTCTACCTTGATGCTTTCATCTAATAACTAACGCATTTATGCTTAAACTACACGTCTTCAACTATAATCGAATGATAAGGTGATAGACTGCTCAGTAAGTCAATAAGCCATTTAGCAATGCAGCCCTCAACAGCTTAGTGGGATGAAGGCTGAACCACTGGCTTGCTCTACACTACCTGCTTCTCAAAAGCTTTCCCGGAAGCACCATTAAGTAAGTGGGCTTCTGAAATTCATAAGCAGGAGAGCTTGGAGGAACGGAAAGATCTACAGAGTAAACAAACAATCCTCAGAGGAAGTCAAGAAGAAAGCGGCCCTAGAAAATTACATGACTTGTGGACTCGCGTTTGCAGAGTGGAACTGGGGAGTTAACTAAGATCTATTATAGCTTTAAAAGCTAGAAACTCAAGCCGGTACTGCCGTTTCGAGTCGCGTTTGAGGAGGTAAACTGGGGAGTTAATGTTTACATAAATAAGAGATCTTTTCAAGCATGTTCGTAAGAGAACTGGGGGGTTAATTGAACCTTTAATTCGACTGGAGCGTCTTTTTGAATATTTCTCGATCAGTTATGGTAAGTGCAGGTTGCGCCCCCCCACCCCTCCACTTCCACTGGAATATCCCCAGGTGTGTGTGGAGGTTCTGCCAGGTTTATACAAACGCTTCTAAGAGATCTTTAAGAAGATCTCATGTTTATAAATTTTTATTAACATAATTATGATAATCACCCTTAATCATAGCTCTGACTCGCACTACTAAGCCCCGCTCTCCAGTGGAAGTGGAGGGGTGGGGGACTACATGAAGTGAAGTATCAGTTGATATCCGCTTCACGTAGTTCAGGCCATTTGCTTTAATAGAGTCCGCTTCGCTTCCACAGCTATAGTATAACTGTACATCATACGTGCAGCTCCTATATATATGAATCCAAGTCTAGCGTTTACGGGAGAACTTATAACCTGGGGTTTAAGCACCCAAAATAGTGGTGGGTGGATTAGTTGAGGACCGGGCTTATTTTCCCTGCACTCTTAATAGCTTTAGCTATAGCTTCATTAGCAGCCGTAAATAGCTCCTATGGAGGCAGTTTATTGAAGGCCTATGCAACTAAAGTTGTACTCTACAGCATTGATGCTGGTAGAGCTGATATAATGTTTAACTTAACGTCAAGTGGTCTATTGCCAGGCTTCAGATATATTGTTGAAAACGGCTATGTAGCTGATGGAATGATCGTTAGCTTTCCATCATCAACAGCCGTTAGTCATGCAGTAATAGCTACTGGAGCACCGCCAGGCATTAATGGCATAACAGCTAATAGCATACACCTGCCCGGTGCAAGAGTTTATGAAACTGTAAGTGGATTCAATGGATCATACCTGCTTGCTGAACCTATATGGGTTACAGTAGATAAACAAGGGCTAAGGGCTGTTGTAGCTAGTTTTCCGCAAAGCACTCCACCAGCCTGGATCGGCAAAATCAATAGATCAATACTCTTCAACCCATACGATACATCGATTGGGCCGACTTCATCAATTCTATATACAACGAATACTTCAGTCCCTAGAGCAAGGTACATATCACTTACTCCTGCAGCTAATTGGAGTGGGAGCATAAATGCAACTGTCTACGCAGCCTATGAATCGAGCTTTACAATGGGTGACGACACTTGGTACTTATACTTAGCTGAAACAAATAACGATGGATACCCAGACTTACTTGTTATTGTGCCGCTAGTTAAGGACCTTAATAAGGCAGCAGCCATACTGCATGAAGGAGAGTGGAGTAAACCCATAAATACAACTATAATTTATGGAGGGTCAAGCTATGTTGTTGCCCCACTATTTAAAGCCCTAAACTTATCGCTAACAAACTTTAGGCTCTATAGAAGCTTAATGAGGCCCCTCCAAGGCCCCTGGTTTAGCAGTGAATCTATAGCTCTCAGAGTCTGGAATGAAGTAGTAGTTAACACAGGAATGATTACTGACGGCGACTACTATGGATTAACCAACGACTGGTTTGATGAAGAGACATTTATGGAGACAGTTTACTTCACAAACCTATTCTTCAAGGAGTTCACTAAGTGGTTAATAAAGAACACTGAGTGGAACCTCCTACTCACTTATACTTCAATAATTGATAACGTTGAGCACCAATTCCTCGGATTAATAGATCCAAGTATGCCCTACTACGATCCTGCTTCAGCAGAGAAGTACTGGAACTACATAGTTAGAGCGTATAAATGGGCTGATGAAATAATACAGGTAATCCTTGAAAACGTCGATCTTGATAATACTGCAGTAATAGTTGTTTCAGACCATGGACAATGGAGCATATCTAAGTTTGTTTACATAAACAACATACTCATGGCTGCAGGGCTCTTGAAAGTGGATGCAGCATGGAATATACTGTGGAATGAAACTAAGGCTTACTACGTAGGCCACAACCAGATATTCATCAACTTAGCCGGTAGAGAGAGGGATGGAGTAGTTACTCCCAGTGAATATATGGATGTCGTTAGGCAAGTTAAGGCAGCGTTGAGTAGCTTCGTAGATCCAGCAACAGGCGAACCTCCGTTCAGCTTAGTTATGTCTAGGAAGGAAGCAGAGGTGTTTGGGTTATTTGGAGATAGAGCTGGAGACGTGGTCTTCAGCTGCAGGCCGGGCTACGCTCCATCAACCGGGATCAGTAGGACTGGAGTACTTGTACCAGCAGTTCCATTGAAGACTTCTACTGGCACTCACAGCGATCTGCCATACTACAGTGAATTACTGGCAGTGTTTGGAGCTGTTGGTGCCGGAGTAGGTAAAGGAAGGCTTGGGTACATACATTCAACAAGCATTGCTCCAACAATATCAGCTCTACTAGGGGTGAATCCTCCAGCTAATGCTACTGGAACTATTCTTCCAATAATAGTTCCAGCGATTGAAACGACAACAGTTACAACGACAAGGTTTGAGACTCTGACTACTACTAGCACGAGTACCATTACACATACAGCGATGGAGTTTGAGACTCTAACTACTACAGCTACTGTACTTCAAACCACTACTGCAACAAAAACTTTAGAAACCCAAATTACAGTAACTGCCCCAGATGTACCTCTCGTAGTAGCCACTGGTATAGTGTGTTTAGTAATAGGAGTAGCTATATCTCTAGGACTTTTGAGAAAGAAGAAATAGATTTTTTAACACACTATTAATTACAAGTTAAGCCATGTATTTAAACACACTGTAAAGAGTTATTAAAGTGTAAGTCTTGAGGCATTTATAGAGGAGCATCATTACTGCTACTTCATTAAGAAGGCGTTGTGGATATGACGACGTCTAAAGGCACTGGCGTAAGGATTTACGTTATATGCTTTAGAGAAGACGATCCACTTAGAAATACAGCCCTCAAAATGGTTAGGAAAGGTCTAGCCACTGTTATTCGTAGACCTCCTCCAAATGCTTTAGTGCTTAATCCTTTTGCGCAAGAGCTCCTTGGCCCATGGGATAAGACCTACGTCGATATGCATGGATTAGTAGTTGTAGATGCTTCATGGAAAAAGATCTCTAGAGATTACTTTATCAAGATCCGTGGAAAGCATAGGAGACTCCCATACTTACTTGCAGCAAATCCCGTTAACTACGGTAAGCCAATGATCCTGAGCAGCATTGAAGCAGTAATAGCTGCTCTATACATAACTGGCTATGTAGAGACAGCATTAAAGCTCACTGGACTATTTAAATGGCTTAAGACATTTCTAGAACTAAATAGAGAGCCTCTAGAGGAGTATTCAAAAGTGAAGAGCATTGAAGAACTCATAGAAGCAGAGAAGCTATTCCTTAAGAAGCCAAGCAGCTTTAGCTAAAGGAAGAAGGGCTCTTAGTTATTGAGAGCGCGGCTCCGCCATAACCCGCATTCTGTACTAACCGCATTTGGCTAAGCGGCCTACCCGGGGATCCCGCAGCATTCATCCCCCTAATGCGGCCTTGCTCCCCACGGGTCGGCCTTTTCAACGAATCCGCCACAGCTCCTCTGCGGCTTACAGCCAGCTGTTACCAGCGGCCCACCTGCTTCATAGCCATATTGTGGCGGCCGTTTCGTTTCTGTGCCGTTGCCACGGCTACTAGCCGTGCCCCATTGAGGGGCCGTGGTGCTGCGTGGAGTGCGGTGTTTCCCCAAGCCCTTTTACAGGGCTCGTAAGCGGCTGGCGGAGCCACGCTAAGCATATATGAGTTCAGAGGCCTTAATTAATCTCTCTAATTACATTTACTAAAGTCCAGGAGGCCTTTGGCTCATTCTAGCTCAATGCACGTTGAGTACAAAAGAAATTAATAATTCTCTAAGGAATAAATATGTGGAGGCGAAATCTGTGGCTAAGGCAATAGTACTAATTCAAACAGATATAGGTGCAGAAACTAGAGTTATGGATGAGCTTTACTCCATACCTGAAGTTCAAGAGGTATACGTTATATATGGTATATACGACGTTGTAGCAATAATAGAGGCTGAAAACCTTGAGAAAGTAAGAGATATAATAACTAATAAGATAAGGAAGCTCCCAGAGATTAGGACTACTTCAACAATGATAGTCGTCGAAGGCAAATCTAAGAAGAGTAGTTAATTAGAAACGCCATAACTAACTAAAAATTTCTTTAAATGATTCGCTTCAACAAGTTTTTACTTCCATAAATAGAGTACACTGCTAGGTATTAAACATAGATTGAGCAGTAAACTGTACTGCGGTGTTGCATTATGCATAAAGCAATGCGGTTTGCATTCATGTGCAGAGAGAAGCTAGGTAATGCTGGATCAAGGGTAGCTATAGTTGGAGCAGGTCCAGCAGGATTAGGGGCAGCTGGCTATTTAGCCTGTAGGGGGTATGAAGTCGAAGTATATGATAAGCTGCCATTACCGGGAGGATTGATGGTGTTTGCCATACCTCCTTGGAGAATCTCTAAGGATGCAGTGCTTAGCGGAGCTAAAGAACTTGAGGAATCGCTTG
>Ga0209394_1001050_pt1 | contig 17703 bp, 15 predicted proteins | sample JNZ201metaG_FD_184122 | JGI IMG/M metagenome (GOLD analysis project Ga0209394, IMG submission 184122) | Hot spring microbial communities from Jinze hot spring, China to study Microbial Dark Matter (Phase II) - JNZ 20120812A (SPAdes) (version 3) ... | reverse complement strand
TGCCCAGCACGCTCTGTTAAGGGACCTCTATGATGTGAGCCTCCCAGAGATCGATCACATATGTGATGCTGCTTTAAACGCCGGTGCATATGGCGCCAAGTTGTCTGGAGCCGGGATGGGTGGGAGCATAATAGCGCTAGTCAAGAATAGGGAGGTTGGGGAGAGGGTTATTGATGCGTGCTTATCTGAAGGCGCTAGGGGCGGCTGGGTCTCTGAGGTTGGTGAGGGCGTGAGGATTGAGAAGACAACAAAGATATAGGGCCGCATCCATTCATACTCATTTATGAGAGAAGATGGTTACAAACCTTCCTGCAGAGGCTAAGGCCAAGTGGGCTGAGGTTGTAGCCTGCCGCTCAATCCCTGAAAAGATAAAGCTGATGCGCGAGTTCCTCTCGCTGGTTCCAAAACATAAGGGGACTAGTAAGCTTGTAGCCAATGTCAAGCGTAGAATCGCTGAGCTGGAGCGTGAGCTCGAGAGGGCGAAATCTCATAGGAGGGGTGGTGGGGTTGGTTTCGCAATACCGAAGGAAGGGGCTGGCCAGATAGTTATTCTCGGCCCACCTAATGTAGGTAAGAGTAGTCTACTAGCCTCGGTGACAAATGCAAAGCCCGAGATAAGCCCGATTCCATTCACAACCCAAAGGCCGATCCCCGGCATGCTCCAGTATGAGGATGTGCAGTTCCAGCTTGTTGAGGCCCCGGCCATAGTTGAGGGTGCGGCTGAGGGGAGAATGGAAGGTACACAAATTCTTAGCCTAGCGCGCAATGCGGACGGCTTAATCCTAATGGTTGATTTATCCAGTGATCCGGTTGGACAGTTCGCTATGCTGTCTTCCGAGCTTGAGAAGGCTGGAATATTAATTGAGAAGCCAGAAGGCGAGGTTGAGATTGTTAGGCGGAGCCATGGGGTGGGCATACAGTTCATAGGTTGTGGAACCTTTGTTGGATGCACCTCTGAGGATGTGAAGAGCCTACTGAACAGCTATAGGATTACGTCAGCTATAGTCAAGATAAGTGGGAGGGTGAGTTTGGAGGATGTTGAGGATGCATTGTTCTCAAATAATGTTTATAAGCCAACAATATTGGTCGCCAACAAACTTGATATGCCAAATGCCGAGGAAAACCTCGCCCTACTAAAGAATGAGCTGAGGGGGCATGGAATACCCCTCTTCGCAGCTTCATGCTTGAGCGGTAGGGGCCTTGAAGGTTTGGGTGAGAGCATATTCCGGATGCTTAGGATCGTGAGGGTTTACACTAAGGAGCCATCATCCAAGGAGCCTTCTGAGAAGCCGCTTATAGTTAGGGAGGGGACCAGTGTGATCGAGGTTGCTAGGAGACTGCATAGCGAGATGTATAAGGGTTTCAAGTATGCCCGTATCTGGGGGCCGAGCGCAAAATATCCGGGAGAGAAGGTCGGTCCAAGCCACATACTGATTGATGGAGATGTTGTGGAAATTCACTACTGAGAAATTAAATTTCTATGTTGCTAGATATGCCTAGAGCCTTTAATATCATCTTGCACCCTTCGAATGTTACCTTGTCCCCCACCATGACATCCTCCCTCACCGGCTCGATTATTAGCCCCTTATAGAGCCCTGAAGGATTCAGTATATAGAATGCTTGTATAACGAATAGGAGGAGGTTTAGGTCCCTGCTTGATAGGTGGCGCTCAAGGGCCATACGCTGGGCTCTCGTCATATAAACTCTCTTGCTTAAAGCCTCCATTATGCCCTCCTTGTCTTCATCCATCACGCTGAGTAGATCTTTCAGTGTTATTCCATGCTCCCTCAAATAGTCTTTTAGAACCCTTCTTAGCGGTATATAATCTTCCCCGCTCATATCAGCATCATAATATATAGATATACAGGTTTGTGTTGATTAATTTTTATAAGATCGGCTGCTAAAGTATATTTGGCTCGCTAAGAGCCAACCTTTAAGGAGCTGTGTTACATTGTCGGGTTCAGATGAGATTCGAATTAGATGCCCAAACTGTGGTAAAAGAGTCCCTGCTATGAAATACTGTATATATTGTGGTGCCCAGCTACCCACAGCCGTCCAACCACCGCGCCTAGAGAGGCCCCAGCCGATAGAGGCGCCTCCCCCGGTTCCACCATTGGTTCCACCACCAACCCAAGCGGCTCAGCCGAGTCCAGCTGCTCCCCCACCAGTTGGGCTTGAGGGTGAGATTGCAGCTTTAATGTCTAATATATCGGCGCTTTATTCTAGGAAGGTTGCGTTATTTAGGCTCTTCCAGTCGGGTGAGGTCTCAGAGAGCGTATTTATGAAACTCTATAATGAATATAGTGGTAAGTTGAGTGAGCTCCTTAATACTAGAGTCCGTAGGCTTGAGGATCTTAGGAGGAGGCTGGAGGAGGTTAATAGGCGGCTGAGTGAAGTTGCTCTTAACATTGAGGAGTTAAGCGTCCGCTACAAGATTGGCGAGATTGATCTCAACACCTTCTCACAGAAGTCTGAGAGGTTGAAGGTTGAGCAGAGAGAGCTTGAAAATATGGCTAAGAGCATTAGGAGCAGCCTAGATCGTCTTGAGAAGATGCTTGGGGACAAGCCGCCCAGCGAGATTAAGAGTATGGAGGATGGCTTGCGGGGGGCATATGAGGCCATAAGGAAGATGGTTGAGGATGGGAAGATCTCAAGCGGTGTGCTGGAGAGCGTGAGGGTGGACGTAGAGGAGACATTAGCCTTCCTAGACTCGCTTATTAGGGACAGGAAGGAGAGGGAGAGGCTTCTGAGGGAGGATCTTGAGGCCCTACAGGCCAGATATAAGATTGGCGAGATAACAATTGAAGAGTATGAGAGAAGGAAGAAAGAGATTCAGGAAGAGATAGGTAAGGTCTGGTCCTAGGTGGCAGATTGAAGGACGGGCGAACTAAGTAGTCTAGCGGCGATCTGCGAGAGGATTGTAGGGTGGAATTTAAATCGCTTGTTGAGCTCTGTGAGAGGCTTGAGAAGACAACAAAGCGTAACTTAATGATTGAGGCTGTTGCGGATTTTCTGAGGGGTCTAGATGAGAACGAGATTGAACCGGCTACATCGATGATTCTTGGCAGAGCATTCCCAAAATATGACCCTAGAACCTTGGATGTCAGCTGGGCAACCCTAAGCAATGTAATTAGGCGCCTCTCAGGGATCGATTGGAGGGATTTTTATTCAGCCTTCAGGAGCACTGGTGATGTTGGGGCTGCCACAAAAATAGTCTTTGAGAGGCGCTCCCCGGGCAGGCAGTCCACTCTAATTGAGAGACCCCTCACAATACTTGAGGTTAGGAGGATGTTTGAGCATATAGCCGAGTCTAAGGGACAGGGCTCTAGGGATAGGAAGGAGAGGCTCATAGAAACATTACTCAGCCGCGCCTCACCCCTAGAGGCCAAATACCTAGTTAAGATAATTATTGGCGAGATGAGAACTGGATTCCAGGAGGGTTTGATGGAGGCAGCAGTCTCAAGGGCCTTCTCTATTCCACTTAAGGACGTTCAGCTCGCGTCCATGTTGACTGGTGATGTGGGTGAGGTGGCATACTTATGCAAGAAGTATGGTAGGGATGGAATTCTAAATCTGGGCTTTAGGGTCTTTAGGCCTATCAAGCCCATGCTCGCCCAGATGGCTACGGATCTGAGGGAGGTTTTTGAGGAGCATGGTGGTAGAACCGCGCTAGAGTATAAGCTTGATGGCGCCAGAATACAGATTCACGTATCAAATGGGGATGTAAAAATATATAGTCGCAGACTCACAGATGTTACGAGAAGCCTCCCAGAAGTCGTCAGCCTGATTCGGGGTGAGGTTAGGGCTAGGGAGGCGATTCTGGAGGGTGAGGTGATAGCCGTTGGTGAGGATGGTAAGCCCATGCCATTCCAGCACCTAATGCGTAGATTCAAGAGGATTCATAGTGTCGATGAGGCAGTTGAAGAGATTCCAGTCGAACTATACCTATTCGACCTCCTCTATGTTGATGGGGAGAGCCTAATTAAAACCCCATATGTTGAGCGGCGCAGGAGGCTCGGAGAGGTTGCTGGCAGCATACCTTTAACCAAGCAGATGGTGGCCAGTAGTATGGAGGAGGCCGAATCTTTCCTGAGGGCTGCTGTTAGTGAGGGGCATGAGGGCTTGATGGCCAAGAGGCTGGATAGCCCATATACTCCGGGGATTAGGGGTAAGCACTGGTTTAAGATAAAGGAGGTTTTAGAGCCCTTAGATCTCGTCATCGTCGCCGCAGAATATGGTTATGGAAGGAGGCATAATTGGCTCTCAGACTATTACTTGGCCGCTAGGGATGGGGAAAAATTCACGGTTATCGGGAAGACATTTAAAGGTTTAACCGATGATGAGATAGCCGAGATGACGGAGCGCCTAAAGAAGATAGCGATTAGGGAGGAGGGTAGCATGGTGATAGTTCAGCCAAAGATAGTTGTCGAGGTCGCCTACAACGAGATCCAAATGAGCCCAAAATATGAGTCTGGAATGGCGCTGAGATTCGCCAGAATAACTAGGATACGCGATGACAAGAGTCCGGAGGAGGCGGATACAATAGAGACAGTGCGCAAGATATATGAGAGCCAATTCAGAAGAAAAGCTAGAGTAAACATAGATCTCTAGGGCGGTGGCAAAGGGCCTTCAAGGTGGCGCATTCACTTTTTCCTTAAGGCTTAAATATTAGCCATATAAATTCTTATCAATCTGTGTAGGGTGTGCGTGGGATGCCCAGCCAATTTCCCGTTCACGGAGGACGAGCATAAAGAAGACGATAATATACCGCTTAGTCGTGGATCCAGTTGCCCTACTTGTAACATACGTTTTGACGGGTGAACTCTCAGGGTCAATAATTGCCGTGCTTTTAATAGAGGCTTTCTCAACAGCATTTTACTATATCCTAGATAGACTAATGTAGCCTAAAAGTTCACATGCAAACAGTACCCCACTTTCTTTTTATTGAAGTTAGCGAAGATTATTGAAGGATGATGCATGAACTTGTATGAAACATTTAGGGATCCTAAACTCGCCAAGAGAATCGTTGAGAAGATTCAGGAGACTGCACCCAAACGGGATAGCGTAAAGATTTGTCATGTCTGCGGGACCCATGAGTGGACCATATCACATTATGGGATAAGAAGCCTACTTCCGGAGAACGTTGATGTTATAGCTGGCCCGGGATGCCCAGTCTGTATTGTGCCAGCAGCTGAGGTTGATGAGGCCGTTGATGTTGCACTTAAGGGTGCGGTGCTCACATGCTTCGGTGATGTAGTTCGCGTTCCCGGCTCAAGCATGTCACCTTTACATGCTAGGGCTAGGGGTGCCGATGTCAGAGTGGTCTATAGTGTTATGGATGCTGTTAGGATGGCTGAGAGGGAGCCGGATAGGGAGTTTGTCTTCTTCGCGATAGGTTTTGAGACAACGGCGCCCTCGACAGCGGCCGAAATAATTAAGGGGCCCCCTAGAAACCTCAGCTTTCTGGTCTCGCATAGGCTTATTCCACCAGCGATGGAGCTTATGCTGGGTATAGGGGACCTTCAAATAGATGCATTTATTGCTCCCGGCCACGTGAGCACAATTATAGGCTTAGAACCCTACGAGATTTTTCCTAGGATCTATAGGATGCCGACGATAGTTGCCGGCTTCGAGCCCATAGATGTTCTCCTAGCAATATATATGGCCTTAAGGCAGATTAAGGATCGAGTGGCGGCTCTAGAGAATGAGTATGGGAGGGCCGTTAGGCGGGATGGGAATCCCAAGGCTAAAGATCTCATGAAGAGGGCGTTTAATGTTGTTAGTGGAGATTGGCGTGGGCTTGGGAGGATACCGGACTCGAAGCTAGCGCTTAGGGACGAGTATTTAAGGCATGATGCCCATGAGAGACATAATGTTAGGATTAGATCTGGGAGGGATATTCCGCCCGGATGCCAATGCCACCTCGTCATAATAGGTAAGATTAAGCCTATAGAGTGCCCGCTCTTCATGAAGGCTTGCACGCCGCAGAAGCCTATCGGCTCATGCATGGTTAGTGTAGAGGGGACATGTAGGATATGGGCTATGACTAGGCAGCATTATGGGAGGGTTCAGCCTAAGCCCTAACTGGCATGAGATATTCGCCCTATGCTAGAACCATCTCGTTAGGTCTCTTCTTAGACCCCTCGGGTTTAGAATTATCTCCATGAATCTATCTCTTATGGGCTCATAAACCTGCTTAAAGAATTTCTGTTGGTTGAGTAGGGTTTCCCTGCTGAAGCCCTTTAAATATTCTATTGCAGCCTGCCATGCTCTCTCATAGCCTACTATGCTCTCGATTGGAGCGGCTATCTGCCTATCATAGTCTTCGGGCTTCTGTATTTGGCCGCCTATCGTGAACCATCCATCCCTAGATGCGAATGCCACTTCATCTCCAACTTGGACTGGCTTCTCACCCTCTAGGCTGGCTCTTAATTCGCCCTTATCCCCCATATCCAGCGTCCTCCTAGTGGATCTAGAGGATATTTCTCTGCCATGCCTCTTAGCCCATGCGTAGAAGATTGCCCTATTCAGTCCGAAGGACTTTGCCCTCTCCATATCTCCCGTTAATAGGTAGTATCTGGCCGCTTGTAGTAGCCCCATTACTTGGAAGCGCCCTATTCTCCCTCCCATATTTTTAGTCTCCATTCCCACGCTGGCTGCTTGGGCCGATATGACAGTTCTTATCTGGTTGGCTGATGTGCTGACCCAGCCCCTATATCCACCCACGGCCTTAATGGCTTCTATGGCTGCTTGGTCCCCCTCCCCCTCAACATAGGCTTTCCACCCGCTGTTATGCTTAAAGTTTTTCGGATTTGCCCACTCAATCTCGAAGATATCTAGCTCGTTAGGTTTGAAGCATACGCAGCATAGGTTTCTCCTCCTATGCAGCGAGAGTGGTGCCGTGAAGACCCTCTTAAGATCTATTTCATTCTCAACCTTAATGCTACTAGACCTCGAAATTATATCCAGTATCTTTTCCTTGCATCTCTCTAGAACCAGATCTACTAGGGAATATGCTATGTCCAGCGGATTATATTTTGCTAAGACCTCTCTTGAGAAGCATCTCTCGTGTATGTGGACATGGGCGCCCTCACCGCTCCACTTAATAAATACCGATTTAGCTATGCCCAGCCTCTCAATCTCCTCAACTATTATCCTAGCGACCTCAATGACCTCCCTCCACCGGTTTAGCTCACCATCAATGTCCCATATTGGTGAGGCGTAGGCTATATTCGATGGGTCCTCTATGCTCGTCCTGCTGGATATGCTCTTGTATATGTTGATTGAACCATAAATGGCCCTTGGGCTTAAGCCCCTAAAGTGCCTTAGGAGCTCCCAAACATCCTGTGGGCTGCTGACGCTTAACGGTCTGCCATCCCTCCAATACCTTAGGAAGACTCTGCTGCCTAAGGCGCCACCCTCAATGGCCACCCACCTACCCCTACAATACTCCGCAATCTCACTCCTGACAGTCTCACTCGAATAGTATTCCTCTAGGGGATTAAATTCCGCTGCCACGGAAATCAAGCCCCAGAGAAATGGGTGAGGCGTGGGGAATAAAGTTATCACCGGAAAAATATGCATGGATATATCTGGAAAATAGGCCTAAGATACCTCCCTATCTTTCGGGATAGCCTCTCTAGGAGGGCGGAAAGATCCTAGAAAACCGATATTAAGGTTAACAGGCGTAGAAAATGGGTATTGGTGGGATCGGCAGATTAAAAAGAAACTCAGCTACTAATTTTCCTTAGAGATATTGAAGGGTAATGGGTATATTGAGAAGAAGGGTGTTTGGTGAGATAACGGATTCGTGGAATCCTATAACTGGCTGCCTACATATGTGCTCCTACTGCTGGGCTAGAAATTATGCTAGGAGACTCGCCTCCATGGGTGTTGAACCATATAAGACCCATGCCTTTAATCCGGCTTTTGCCGAATGGAGACTTAGGCAGAAGTTTCCAGATGGAAGGTTTGTTTTCGTTTCAGACATGGGTGATATGTGGGGTTGTTATGATGAAGAGACCGAAGTATTGACTTATGGTGGATGGAAGAGGTTTAGTGAGGTTACTTATGACGACCTAGTGGCTTGCCTAGACCCATCTAATAATAGAGTTATCTATTGTAAGCCCGCTAGGATCGTGAAATATTGGTATGAGGGTAGGATGATCAGAATAAAGTCGAACTCCATAGATTTGCTGGTGACTCCAGACCACAATCTCTATGTTGCGTTGGAAGATGCATCACGTGAAGGGTGGGGGCAGGGATTAGAGTTCAAGGACTTTAGCCTAGTTAGAGCTGAGGATTGCCTTGAGAAGAGATTGAGGTTTCGGAGGGACTTTCCCAACTGGGAGGGCTGTGAGATAGATAAGTTCGCAGGTGTGCCAATTGACGCTTTTATGAAGTTCCTTGGATACTACTTGGCTAGAGGTAAAGTCTTATTAGTGGATGGTGAGCCGCGAATACGAGTTTCCCAAAAGAATACGAGTCCCCACTACAAAGACACCCTTGAGGCCATGAGAACGGTTGCTGAAAATAGAGGAAAAAATATTTGTGTTCATGAAGATGGGATCGAGATTAATGGGGATCAGGAGCTTGCGGAATTCCTTCAAAAGCTGGATCATGAAGACAGAAGATATATTCCCACTGAATTTAAAAACCTCTCGAAGAGACTATTGAGTATAATGCTTGAAGCCTATATTAGTGGCAGCGGCCAAAGAGAATCAGGAACCTGCAAAAGGGCCTACACGACTAGCAAGAGGCTTGCCGACGACATTCAGGAGATAGCGCTAAAATGTGGATATGTGGCTATAGTGAAAGCCGGAGGTAAAGAAAGGAGTGGATACATTGGCGGGAATGCGGCAAAGGGGCGCGATTGCTATGAGGTCGTAATTACTGGGAGAAATAGAATGCCCGAGGTCGACTATGCCCGCAGCATAAGGGTTGCCAATAAGCTGAGTGATGGAACCAAATGTTACATTGGATATGAGAATTATGAGGGTTACGTCTACTGCCTTGAAGTCCCCACTCACATAATTTATGTTAGAAGAAATGGTAGGCCTGTCTGGTGTGGTAACTCTTGGGTTCCGGGAGAGTGGATCGAGAAGGTTTTGAGATATGTTAGGTCTAGGCCTAAAGTTAATTTTCTCTTCCTAACTAAGAACCCGAAGAGGTATCTTGAGTTTGAGGATAAATTGAGCGATAATGTTGTTTTGGGCGTAACCCTAGAGACCAATAGGGACTATAAGCTGAGTAGGGCCCCAACCCCCAGAGAGCGGTATGAGGCCATGATTAGGTTGGGTTGGATGTGGAAGGCCGTTGTCATAGAGCCAATTTTAGACTTTGATGAGGAGTTCATAGACTGGATATATAATATTTCGCCGGAGATAGTCTATGTGGGATACGATAATTATGGGAATAATCTGCCCGAACCGAAGCTCGAGAAGACTAAGATACTCCTAGAGGCCCTAGAGAGTATAACTGATCTAAGGCCGAAGACTATTAGGAAGGCTTGGTATGAGAAGTAATTGGGCCGAGGCTAGCATATCCTTGGAATTGGATCTCCCAGCGGTCTAGGAATTATTCTTCTTCCGCCTATTACTGTCTCCATCGCAACCCCAACAAATCTATCTGTAACCTCACCAATTATCTCAGCGTCTCTGCCCTCAGGGGTCCCCCTAAGAAACTCCAGCACCTCCTCAGCCTTCTCCCTCACAACGCCCATAACAACCTTACCCTCGTTACCAATTTCTAGGGGGTCTAAACCAAGCATCTCACAGGCAGCCCTAACCGGCTCCCTAACTGGAATCCTATCCTCATAGATGAGTATGCCAACACCGGACTTCTCACTAAACTCGTTTAGGGCGTCGGCCAGTCCACCCCGAGTTGGATCCTTCATGGAGACCACCCCACCGACTTCGCCGAGCAGACGCTGTATTAGGCGGTTAAGCGGTCTAACATCAGACTTTATCTCTCCACTAAACATTAGCCCCTCCTGCGCCGATAGGATGGCAATCCCATGGTCGCCTACTGTTCCAGACAATATTATTTTGTCACCAGTCCTAAGGTTTGAGTCGAGGAGCCATCTGCCCCTAAAATCCGCCCTAAACCTCCTTACCACACCAATGTTCCTCTCTAAGGCCTCTGTTCTAATACCTATTCCAGAGGTGTTTATTACGCATCCGCCTAAGCCGCTCCTCTCAACAACCTTGGTGTCTCCTGTGATTACTGGGACATTCGCCTCTAGACATGTCGCACGCATGCTCTCGAGTATGCGCTCTAGATCCGATAGGGGCAGCCCCTCCTCAAGTATTAGCCCACATGTGAGGGCTACTGGTTCGGCGCCCATAACCGCGATATCATTAACTGTTCCAGAGACAGCTAGGCGGCCAATATCCCCTCCCGGAAAGAATATCGGCTTAACAACGTGCGAGTCGCTCTTCAAGACTATGTTCCCGAAAACCGCCGCATCGTCTAGGGCCTTAAGCGGAACCTCAAAGTTCCCAGACTCCAAATCTCCAAAGAACCTCAGAATATATTTTTTGATGAACTCATGCATGACTGAGCCGCCAGCACCATACAGCATGGTTATATATCCGCTATCGGCCGCCATGATTATAACACCCAGAATTTTAAGCTCTACAGATACTCTTAAATTCGTGGTTCAATCTAAACTTTCCTATGCATGAATGGGCTCTGGCCGAAGCCATAATATCGGCGGTCTCCCAGATCGCTGAGAGGGAGGGGCTGAAGGAGGTTAGGGAGGTAGGGCTGAGGATCGGGGAGCTACAGCAGGTTGATAGGGAGGTTCTTGGCTTCGCCCTCTCCCAACTGAAGTCCGGGAAGCTCTCCAATGCCAAGTTCACTATGAGGACTGTTAGGGCGAGGTTTAAGTGTAGGGTATGTGGGAATAAATGGCTCTTTAGGGAGGCTAAGGTATCCGAAGATGTTAAGGAGTCGATACATTTTATTCCGGAGGTTGCACACGCATACTTTAGATGTCCAAGGTGTGGGAGCCCAGACTTTGATATATCCAGCGGTAGGGGCGTTTGGATATCGAGTGTTAGGGGCGTAAAATAGGCCTATGCTCGATCCAAGACTCACTATTATAGGGGAGAGGCTTAAGAGTATAGGGCAGATAATAGTTGTTTCGAGCGGTAAGGGTGGGGTTGGAAAGAGCCTAATAGCTTCCACGCTGGCGCTGATCCTAGCACGTAAGGGATTCAGAGTCGGCCTCTTAGACCTAGACTTCACGAGCCCAACAACTCATGTTACCCTAGGAGTTAGAGGCCTTCAGCCGAGCGAGGATAAGGGTGTGGTTCCGCCAGAGGTTCATGGCATAAAATATATGTCGCTCATATTTTACCTCGGCGACAGAACATCCCCACTTAGGGGACCGGAGATATCCAATGCTTTCATAGAGATGCTGGCGGTGACCCGATGGGGCAGCCTAGACATGCTAATAATTGATATGCCGCCCGGCATAGGCGACCTAATGCTCGATGTGCTGAAGTATATTAGGGGGGCCAGATTCCTAATTATAACATCACCATCAAGGATGGCTTTTGAGACCGTGAGGAAGCTCCTAACATTACTTAGGGATCTGGGAGCGGAGATAATTGGCGTCATAGAGAATATGAAGATGGAAGATTCAGCCCACATCAGGCGTGAGGTTGAGGCCCTAGGCGAGAGGTTCCTAGGCGAAATACACTTCGATGGGAGGGTTGAGAATGCCCTCGGGGATGTAGATGCGCTCCTAAAAACCGACTTCGCGAAGGAAATCGAGAAAATATTAGAGGAAAATGTGATGTGGCGCTAGGCTTTCAACTCCTAAGAAATGCGCTTCCATATTGGCTCAGCATATTTCTGCGCTTCTGGACCGAGTATTATGGGCTCTATGCCAGCTATCTCACATAAATATTTCAGTGCCCTAACATGGTTCCCAGCAACACCAAGTATATGATTGCATGGGAAGACCTCAATGAACTCATCGAAACTACAGTGTAGCCTAGCGTGCACATGAGGCCATGTTGGGTTCGTCTGCTCATTTATTGCCTTACGCTCCTCCGGCGGCAGCTCAACAGCCTCACCGAGCACAATAACCATATATAGCTTGTCGTCCCAGAGGCCTAGGCGGGCGAATGTTATGGGACCGGGTGCAGCATCGAACTCAACAGATGCGCCCCCAGCCTTAAAGTAGTATTCTAGGGCCGGGTGGAATGTCACCTTCTTGAGGTTTTCCCTCGGATCCATGCTTCTGGAGGCATACCAGCTCGCATGGTTTCCCGAGTTGCAGAAGTCCCATAAGTCTTTATCCGGGTGGTATAGGCGGACATCCATGAACAGGACGGGTAGGCCGCCGCTAACGTATTTAAGCAGCTGCATTGTTACGGCCGCTAGGGAGTCGGCTTCCGTCGCGCAGACGGTTGGCTCCTTAGGCCCATTCCAGTCGTATGGGTCGTTCATGAGCATCTCGGCAACATCCGTTATGCAGACATGCTCCGATAGCTCCCTCTGCCCCTTTATTCCACAGAAGTCGAAACCCATCTCCTCATTAACCGCTCTCATGGCTAAGTATAGGCGTATCTGCCTCTTTAGGGTTTCAGGCGTAAGCATCTTCCCATCATACCTTATTCTATCACCAAGCATCTCGGTAAACCACTTCATCGCTTTATCAACCTCCCGCTCATCAACCTCCTTCATCCTCTCAACTAGGAGGAGCTGGTCTATTTGACAGACCGTTACGCCAAAAGTCTTTATTATTGGGACTAGATGGAAATAGCCCGTCTCCATGCCCATCGAGTGCCCACCATACATGCCGTAAACCTCATTCTGGATTGTTGTATATGCTTGGGCGGCCCTAACCCAATCTATAACCTTAGCCTGAACCTCAGGGTCATTCATGTCCCCAATTATTCGGTGGGTTCTTATTCCAACCTGCCTTAGGGCTCCGTCCGTGGCGAGTAGCCCAACATTTCCGGGATATTTTCCGCTATTATTTGATAGGCATAGGATGGGCTTATCCCTACCAACGCTGTTTATGAATGGCCAAACGAGATAGGGGAAGTCCCAGACGTAAAAGCACAATATTATCTGCTTGCAGTTTGCCCTAGCAAGCTCCTCACCAATCCTCTGAGCAACCCTAACAGATGTTATTGTATCAGAGCCCACAACTACCTCGGGTGATGTTCCATCAACGTTCTTAGCACCTCTCCTAATGATCTCAGCCCACTTATAGGCAACCTCCATGCACTCCTCCCTATTAGCCCTCCAAACATGCTCCCTCTCATCATTAATTATGGCTATACCTATGGGGGTGCTCCTCACATGTTCATCCTCCGGCAAAATAATCTTTAGTCTCCGAAAAACTTTAATAATTTTCGGCTAGAACTCTCTTAGGAAGTAGGTGCATTTTGAGAAGAATATTCCCTATTGGGAACACATGCACCATCTGTGAGGAGACCTATCCCAGCAGTATCCTCTATACATGCCAATACTGTAAGAGGAGATGCTGCGGAAACTGCATAATCCAGAAGGATAACGGTGAGATTATTTGTTTGGAGTGCGCCGTAAAGAGTCTGCTCCCACAGAGCCGCGGGAGGAGCAGATACGCCAATTTAAGCATTTTACTCGCCAAAAGATTTAGGCTGCGGGATGAAGCAACATTATCATTCGCCGAGATTGAGGATGTAATCGGCGATAGGCTGCCCAAATCAGCATATGAGAATAGGGGCTGGTGGAATAATGTTTGGGGCCACCCGCAATCTGAGGCTTGGCTAACAGTTGGATGGAGGGTGAAGGAGGTAAACTTGGAAGCTAAGACTGTCACATTCATTAGGGAGGAGAAAACTAAAATAGGGGAGAGTGAGGGCGCTAGAAGGCGCAGGAGCCGGAATACAAAGTCCAGTGCGAATCTCAGGGCCCTAGCAACAAAGGCTAAGCTGACCCTGAAGAGATCTAGAAAACCCTCTAAGACTAAGATTGCGCTTTTACAGGCTCGACTAAAGAATATTGAGCGCTCTAAGGGTGCTGGGAGGCGTGGGGGCAAGAGCGTTTATGAGAGGAGACTTTATAGGGCTTATGAAAGACCCTAAGGAGGATACTTTACCTACCCCTACTCCTTACCAGATATGTAGGCTATCATCTCATCGTTGAGATCCAGCCACCTAGCTATGCCCTTCCCCATCTTCGGATTATTCTGGAATATTATGCGCAGATATGGTAGAACCTCCTTTATCGCACGTGAGGACGATAAATGGCACTTCCTCCCAATCCTTCTGCCAATCTCTGAGAGTAAGTCCCTCTCCTCCTTAGAGGTTGAGGCCATCTTTATGCGCTCCGGGAACTTGAATGGCACCCACCCACTGCTCTTCCTACTCCATGAGGATGCAACCCCGGCGGTCATCAAGTCTATAACATATCGGATTAAGGACCAGTCCTGAGTCTCCTTAATCCTCCCACGGTATATATCCGCCTTTGATAGGGCATCCATCGCCGCCGCCAGCTCATGAGGATTCTTAATGTGGTATGGGATATTCTCATATATCCACTCGAGGAGCATGTCTAGGTCTACATCGGCCATGTTTATGGCTGCCTTGGCGGCGGATGCATCCCTAGCATAAAGGATCATCCTTAAGACATTAAATATCTCCTCCTTCCGATCCCTAGATGCCAGCCAAGAAACATCCTCGTAGGTTAATTTGCTCTTGCCCTGAGCCAGGGCCTGTAGGTCATTTATGGCTGACCTAACGTCACCCCCACTCCTCTCAGCTATAAATTTTAGGGCCGCTTCCTCCGCGTCTATCCCCTCCCTAGCGCATATCTTCGCCAGATGCCTCGCAACCTCAACTTTTGAGGGCTTCTTAAATTCTATTAGTAGGCAGAGGTTCCTCAGCGATGCGAATCTAGGCTCAAAGGCGTCGTTCGCAATCAATATTATTGGAACTCTAGTTGTCTTTATCACCTCAGTTATCTCCCTCAATCCCCCAGCATCGGCCGAGCCAGTTATACCATCCAGCTCATCAAACAATATGAGTTTCTTTCTACCGAATATGGAGCCGAACTGCGAGGCCCTACCAGCCAGCCGCCTAACAGCCTCCTCAGTCCTATAGCTGCTGGCGTCGCTCTCAATCAGCTCCATATTTAAATCGTTTGCTAGGGCCTCAACCGTCACGGTCTTCCCGATGCCGGGTGGGCCATAAATGAACAGGGCCCTCTTCTCCGGTATGCCCCTATCCCATGATCGAATCCACTCAAGAATCTTACGCTTCGCCTCCTCGTTCCCTATAACCTCCGATAGCGACCTAGGCCTATACTTCTGAGTCCAGGGAATATATGCTGTGCTGGCAGACATCTAGACATCACTCTCTAGATCTATAGGCCCTTCTTTATCTCGTAGCCGGCTTCAACGAGCTTAGCGAGTAGGGCGCTTAACTGTATCTCGTCGCTTGCGCCCTGAATCAGCCTATAATCTATTTCGCCGGCTATATCGGCCAGCTTAACCTTCCACCTATCCGGAATATTCAGCCTAAATATTTCGCTGTGAATCTGCTTTATTATGTCGATTCCGGAGAGCCCATACTTCTGCGTGAGCTCCCTAAGCTTGTTCCTCGCAGATATGAAGTCGCCATTTAGGGCTGAGAGCATCATCTCCCTAACATCATGTGGATTAGCCCTGCCAACAACTGAATATACAACCTCAGCGTCTATTGGTTTACCGACTGAGGCGGCTGTCTGAAGGATATTTACGGTCCTCCTAAGGTCACCCTCACTAATCTCCAGAATAGCCTCTATACCATCATCCAGAATCTCAACATTCTCCCTCTCACAAATATATTTGATTCTCTTAATTATGGCTTCTCGGGGGAGATACGTGAATCTGAAGGGTGCACACCTAGACTGTATGGGTTCAATTATTTTACCGCTGTAGTTAGCTATTAAGATGAAGCGCGCCGTCTCAGTGTAGCGCTCCATCGTGCGCCTTAAAGCCTGTTGTGCATCATCGGTCATATTATCTGCCTCATCCAATATGAGCAGCTTAAACGTTACCTCGCCCATAGGCTTCGTCCTAGCAAACGTCTTAACAGTCTCCCTAACAACATTTATGCCCCTCTCATCGCTAGCATTAAGCTCCATAATATACTCCCGATAGTTTTCGCCATAAAGATCATGTGCTAAGCAGAGGGCTGCCGTCGTCTTTCCAGTTCCGGGTGGGCCGGCAAATATGCAGTGGGGGACATTCTTGGCCTTAACAAAGCTCTTGAGTCTGCTAACTATCTCCTCCTGGTCGACTATTTCGTCGAGTGTTTTAGGCCTATACTTTTCAGTCCACATCTCATAGCTCATCCTAAACACCCTTCCGAACTATAATCTTCCATAAGGAAAGTATATGAAGGCTATGATTTTATTTGTTTCGACACTAATAAAGTATCTCTATCATCACAACTTCTACTACAGCGCCAGCCAGCAGAAGTATATTGCAGAGAACCACCATCATGAGCATGATGATCAATTCGTCTTTGAATCTATGCTTAACCGCGGCGTAAATAAGCCAGAAGCTCTCTGAAATCGCTAGAGCATAGGCCGTATACTCCATCCAAGTATGTGGATAGAGGAATAGCATTAAGAAGACAAGTAAGGGGTTAGTATTGTAAATAATGCCGAAGGCTGAGATAATAACTCCCGTATTATATAGGACATAGAATCCTAGCCAGGGCCCAGCTACCGGAACGAACATTCCCAGCGCATACATGAGGTTATTGCCGAAGATTAGCTGAACACCTATATCTGTGGTTCTCAAAACCTCTTCAATCTTATTCATTCTATCCACTATATTCCGGGCTGTTAGCAAGTCTATCTTTGTTAGGGCGCCAGCTGTGGTTGCGAGCACGCAGAGAGCGAAGATAACTCCGAAGACTATTATCCTCTCAAGCAGCGTGCCAGTCCAAGCGATTCTTCTCTCCCAAAACTTAGGTTGGGGTAGCGTTGCCCCACAATTTGGGCAGAACCTTGCGTCTTTCTCCCGAACCCCCAAACCACACCTAGGGCAGTATCGCATACTCGCAACTCACATATCTATATTTTAACATTTCCTAATTAGAAGGCATTTTGCAAAATTAAAATGTTGCTATTTTTACTTCCACATTTTCCTCTAGTCCTCTCGATTAGATACTCAATTTAAGAGAGAAAAAGTCTTAAATAGTGGCTCTTTTAATCTTCCATGGAGCAAAATTGTCTGTGAGAATAGATTTTTATAGGGAAATCTTCTATTGGCTTAAGCACTTAAGATATTTCGATATAAAATGCTCTTTATGGGACGCCCTAGAACTTGCGAGAGGAGATATCTTAAGAAGAGAGAGGATGCCCCTCCCCAAGGCTATCCAGCTAGAGCCAACGACTAAATGCAATTTTAGCTGTATTACATGTACGAGGAAGACCTTGCCCAAATCAAGACTAAACAAGGATTTAACAATTCAGGATTTCCGTATAATCCTGGAAAATATACCCACATTAAAAATCATCAAGCTGCAAGGTTTAGGGGAGCCATTAATGAACCAGTATATTTGGGAGATTTTAGAGTATGGAAGAGAGAGGGGAATTAGGTTTTCAACGACGACGAATGGATCCCTACTAAATCCGTCTAACATTGAAAAACTTCTCAAATATTTTGACTCCATATGCGTATCGATCGACTCAATAAACCCGGAA
>Ga0209394_1001049_pt1 | contig 17714 bp, 9 predicted proteins | sample JNZ201metaG_FD_184122 | JGI IMG/M metagenome (GOLD analysis project Ga0209394, IMG submission 184122) | Hot spring microbial communities from Jinze hot spring, China to study Microbial Dark Matter (Phase II) - JNZ 20120812A (SPAdes) (version 3) ... | reverse complement strand
ACGTAACGTTTATTAGGGTACTCAGATAATCAGAAATATTTGGTTATAAGCCCTGGTAGTATAGCCCGGTCTAGTATAGGCGGCTGTCGCCCGCCCGACCCGGGTTCAAATCCCGGCCAGGGCGCCAACCTCTAGGGTCCAAATCCCTACACTTCCTTTTAAGTCTGGGAATAATAAGTTTGGTGTGAAGGGCGAGATCTATGATTATGATGAGAGGCTTGAGCGCTACAGGCGAATTATCGCTGGATTCGGGCGTAATGGCGAGATCGCGCTCCGCTTCCTGGATCACCTGGCAAGCCTTGGGCTTTCGACGGCTAGGTTGAGTAAGGTTGCAGGCCATATACCGGCGCTCCTGCGCGCCATAGACTTCAACTTGGAAGAGGCGACTAGGCGTGACTCCAGGAAGCGGACCCCCCTTTCCCCCTCACCAGGCCTCCTTCTTGCAGCTGCGCCCTCTTTAACAGGCGCCTCCCTAATGGGCGCCTCCCTCACGATTTCCCCTAGGGGGCGTGGGAGGCTTGCTGGCTGCTGTGGTGTTTGAGGCTGAGGTGTTTCCTGCTTAATCCTTAGGTTTTGGCCATTGGCCATACTCGTATGGCCAACGATTATAAAATAGGGCTGTTCCCGTCACTTGATAGCCATGCGCATTAATGAAGGTGAAGATTATAGTTAAGATAATCACTGCCAGAAGCGCTCTAGAAGTGAGACCAGCAGGAGCCTTCTCTTTAGAGCTTTTCTCTTCTCCCATTTTTTCACCGAAAATATAAAATTTTTCTTTAAATCTTTCCTCATTAACGTTTTTCTGTGTAAATACCATGCGAAGCGTTCTAGCGATAAACCATAAACAATAAATATTATTCATAGAATTAAAGTGGGATTGACCAGGAGGGAAGAAGACTTTGATAAAGGTTTTATATGTTGGAGACGCTGGAGCCTTAGCCGGCCCATACTTTTTTGCCTCGCCATTTATAGTGGATCTAAAGGGGTTTAGCGTACATGTGTGGGCTCAACCTTTGATTGACGCCCTTAAAAAGAATCCAGAGATCAACGTGAAGCATATGACCCCCTGGGATGCTTTTCGGAATTTTCCGAGAACAGTTGAAGAAATGTCCAGCTACAATGTCATAGTGATTAGCGATGTTGAAGCTGAAACTATTCTATTTTACCCCGAGTTTTATACTCCATCAGAGTACGAGAAATTTATTGTCAGACCCAATAGAGTAAAGGTTATAAAGGAATATGTTGAATCCGGCGGAGCGTTAATAATGGCTGGAAGCTGGTTCACGTTTTCGGGCAGACATGGATTCGGCGGCTGGGGGAAGACGGCGATCGCCGACGTTCTACCAGTAGAAATCCTTTCAGGCGACGATAGAGTTGAGGCGCCTGAAGGCGTAAGAGTTAAAGCTGTTAACCCTCAACACCCGGTTATGGCTGGCATACCTTGGGACGAGTGCCCGCCATTTCTAGGATACAATAAGACTAAGATTAAGAGGGATGCAACACTTTTAGCGACAATAGGTGATGGAGAAGACCCCTTCATAGCGGTCTGGGACTATAAAAAGGGGAGAGTTATGGCTTTCACGTCAGATCCATGTCCACATTGGGGCATAAACTTTGTGAGATGGGAATATTATCCAAAGTTCTGGTTGCAGGCAATAATGTGGCTATCTAAAAAGGTTTAACATGACTCCGCTTTTCATTAAAAGAGATGTTAAGAAAGGGGATTTAGGGATGAATGAAAATCTTCACTTGAGCAAAGAGAGATTCGACGGCTACTATCGTGGAGATTGGATCAGGTTAAATTGGATTTGGGCTAGAGCTCTCGGGATAATTGGCGAGTCGCTGCCGGACTTAGATGAAGAGCTAAAGAATATACGCCTACAATTAGAGGAAGATCTAGGCGTCGATGGTCTTTGGATTGAGAAGGGGTTCGTAAGAAAGCTTTTAGAAACTGGTCGCTCTGGAGAATTAAAGTTTCCAAGCATAGATGACTTAAAAATCTATAGGCAGCGAGGCGAACCTTTCATCATACTCTTAGATGAAAGCCCGGAAACTCTGAAACTCTATGAAGAAGCCATACCAAGAGATGCTTTGCCAAGCGAGATAAAAGCCTTTCACGATCAGAAACTATTTATAATATTGTCTAGAAGGAGAGAAAAAGCGTTAGAATTTTTAGATCTTTTAAAGAAAGTTCTGGAGATTCTTGCCGAACATTATTTGTGTAAGGGTTGGCCAGGCTATCCATCATCATATTATGCTATTTCAACCAGGGTTGAACATCCGTTAGACGTGGCGTCGAAAGCTTTGAGAGAGAGATGTAGATGGGTTATTTTCTGCGGTTATCATGATGCCCTAGCATTAAATGTTATAAAAGGGTTCATGGAAGATCTGAAGCTTCCAATTCTGCTGGTGGCGGGTCAGCTGTCAAGCGATGGAAAAGCGATCATGTATAAAATGCCGACGTATCCTAACCCTCAGGACTCGCCTCTAGAATGCTGCATTAGATATGTGAAGGAGAAAAAGGGCTTAATCTTTGTTAGGCATCATGCTGTAGATTACACGATTAAAGAGGATGATTTTGACGGCTATTTAATCACGAGATATGAGGATGATTTAGTGAATAAAACAGATAAGCCTTTTATAATTACGTATGAGGGAGACATGAGGGACTATCCGCCGAGCATGGTACTTTTCATGCGGAAAGATGAGGAAATAAGCGAGGAGACTCTTTTTAGGGCAATATTGGATAGAAGGGCGGTAGCAATCTTTCCAGGAGGGAAGATAATTGGCCCCTCAATTCTCTCGAAGGCGCTGAAGCTTCTGATAGTTGAAAAAGAATATTTAGAGACAGTTTTCTGCGAGGATGTTGACCTTGAGGCATCTTTTGAGGGGGATTATCTTAAGATACGTTTGTTTAACCTTTCTAATAAAACGCTTACTGGGAGAATCAGCGTCAGCGCCTTACACACTATTAAGCCTAGCGCCCAAGAGATTGAAGTCTCACTTAAACCTAAGGAAAAAATTGAAAGGGATATCCCGGTAGAATTCGCTGAAGAGTCGGTTTCTAGGGAGAACGTTGCTTTAGTTTCGTTTGCTTGGCTTAATGGGCAGGTGTATGCTCTTGCGCATAAGTATGTGCCAGCGGTAATTTCAACATACCCGATTCTATATGAGCGTGCTGGAGACATTAATGTGCCATTCTCAGTTTACAATTATACTTCAAATCAATCATTCAACGTCAGGATAGAGGTCTTAAGCAAAGATAAACTGCTGGAGAAAAAAGATTTTGAGGTTAGCGTATCAAAATGGACTCAAAAACAGTTTGAGACTAGACTTTCACTTAATGAGCCGGGTGAATACACTGTTAAGTTCTCGGCTTTAGGTTTCGAAAAGACGATGAAGATAGTAGTCTTTAATCATAAGGAGGGGCAGGTTAAAGTTAGAAAAGTGGATTATGATAAAGATGGATTGAATGAAATAGTTATGGAGAACGATTACGTTAAAGTAACGATTCTTCCAATAGGTGGCAGAGTAATAGAATACATTATAAAAAATAGGAATGAAAACATATTTTTTGTGATATGGCCTAAGAAGCCGGATGATTGGAGAAGACCTAACAGGAAAGCAGACTTCTGGCCTTATGGAGGACTTGAAGAATTCTTGAGTTATCCAACCTTTGATGGGCATGTTGCTTTTGAATGCCACGTTGAGGAAGAGGGGCCGGTGAGGGCGAGGGTTAAGGCTAAAGCCAATGTTAGAGGAAACATGGTTGAAAAGGTTTTTACACTCCACGCGGATAGCCCAATCCTAGAGGTTAGATACAGACTCAATGTTAAACCTGAAATTAATGTTCTCGGAGTTAACCCGCTGTTCGAACTCGGTAGGCGATCCGATACACAGGATATTTACTACTTCCCGACGGAGAAAGGCATCGAGGAGAGGAGAGTGTTATGCACGCGTCTATATGGCGAGTGCTTTTATCAGAGTGAGGGGTGGAACGCCGGATACGACACTGTTGAAGATATATCTGTCATAATGGGTTTCGACGCTGATCAACCTTTCCTCATACATCTGTGGCAAAATACGCCTGAAAACATGGCTTCACATCACTATTACGTTGAAGTACAACCATGGGTTAAAATAGATCCTAGCGTAGACAATTATTTCACCTACTATATTCTGGGATATGATGGCCACTGGAAAAAGGCATTGGAATACTTTATGAAAGCTGGGCTTCTAACTAAACGTACAAAACCCCACTTACCACACTAATATTTTTAGAGTTTAAGTTTAAATCAAATCCGTTTCGAAGGTTCTTTTAACCCCCGGAAAAAGACCTATACATGGAAAGCTGATCGCATCAATATAGTGTCTGAGTATACCAGAGGGCCCTTGATATAAGGGTTATGCAGCCCATTATTACGGCAACTATGCCGTAGCCTGCTGAGAGACCTGCGAGAAAAGTAAGTCTATAGTTCTTCCACCATTCGTCCCCAACGTATCTTCGGATAACATAGTTGCCTATAATATATCCTATAAGGATGGCGTTGCTGTAATATGGTGGTATTGAAAGCCCCGCTAGCAGGCCCATAACATCTAAATAGGGAATTGGCACAAAAGATCTTACAGCATATAATGCTGAGAAAATTGCAAACCCTGCTCCTATTAAGGGCAGTTTATATATCTTCTCGTAGTTCAGCATTACGAATGCTTGCTCTATCACTTGTTGGGGCCAACGTTTAACTGATAGCCCGAAGATCTCTGAGGGTATAGGCGCCATCCTCCAGAATAGCGATGTTACCACAAAGCTTACAATCCACGTGATTGGCAGCATTATTATTAAACCCTTAAAGTAATCTAGGGGTCTGGTTTGCGTAATCTTAGCTATCTTGCTTATATAGACATATGAGGCGGCGTTGTTGCCCATTCCCCAACCCCAATAATATATGTGGGAGAGCCAGGCATCGAACCCTTTATAGCCGGAAGCCAATATCATGGATTCTTTCATGTAGGGCAGTGAGATGCCGATTCCAACTTCACCTCTACCTCTGGCGTTAACGCTGGCGTTAATGAAGGGAAGAAGTAGTGTAAACACTATGGATGCCCATATTGGGAAGTTTGGAAGAATCGTTTGGATCAGTATTACTGCACCTATTCCTCCCCCTATCCAAGCCGATAAGATGATCCATAGTGGCGGATAACCTACCGCGCTTCTGCCCTTAATTTTCGCTAAGGCTCTGAAAGATGAAACCAAATATCTTCTAGACCTAATTATTGCCACTAAGGCTACACCTAAACCAGCTCCCAGTAGAAAGCTAGCCCATATCCAGAGCCAACTCCTCCACATGAGTAGGTCGATCGTCATTCCCGGCCTATACTCTTGCTGAAAATCTTTAAAGACATCAAGAGGGATTCTAAGGGCAAATATGTTTCCGAAAAACCAAACCGCGTAGGAGGCTATAAACATTGATATTACTGGTGATGGATCAAGCCATATCCAGCCAAACGTATATGGAAAAATCTCGAAGGTTACGCCGAAAACAGGTCCCTGAATATACCTGTTAATCCATGGGGTTAAATCTACAAATGTAAGTGGCCCTGTCCTTATTCCTAGGCTTCCGCCGACCACTGAGGGGGTACCAAACGTTATAATAGACCAAATTATGCCAATTATCGCTGATAGCGAGAAGACTCTTGTTCTAACGAGTTCTCTTTCAGACAGCACTAATATTGTATTGGCGTCTACGTTGGCTGTTGGGAAAGGCAGCTCTTCTACCTCAACGTATACGTAGGACAGCAGTAGGCCTAGACCTATCTCAAACAACATGTAGCACACGAAGAAACCTAATCCAACAGCTATGACGGAGAACCATCCAGGGTTTAGAAAGGTTCTAGCCATAAATGATGATTCAGGCGGAGAATACCAAGAGGGTAATAGGTCGTAAAGCGACTTTCCAGAGAACGGGTCATAAATCTCCTTTGCTATTGGGCATATTCTAAAGTAGCCTTGATATATGAAGCCCACAAAATATATGGCGCTTACAGACGCGCCCAAAAGATTATATATTAGGAAAATCTCTTGTTTTGTGAGCGGTTTTCCGTAGTATCGCGCTATTTCTGTAAACGTTATTAATGTGATGAATAGGGCTGGGGCAGCAATCATGCCGAATAGCGGAACAGTTAGGTAGGATGCGCCGACATATAGATACAGAAACATATCTATGGGCGCGATTAAAAGCGCTCCATAAAGCAGAACTAATATAACCCTTTTAGTTAATCCGCTTTTAGGTACTTCGAGACTCATTTTCCTCACCTTCAAAGCTCTTTTTAATGGATTCACCAATCTTCATATACTTGGCTTTCTCCTCACCTGAAAGAGTCCTCCAGAGGAGGAGCTGGTTACGTAGCTCTCCAACAAAAGTTCCAACGGATTTCCTCCACATATCCGATGAGCCTGAAAGAAGCTTAATCAAGAGGGATGTAGTATAGCGGTTTATCCCTAGCTCAGAGGAAGCTATGATTCTAGCAATTTGTGTTATGTTAGCGTCGTAAGGTGGCAGCCTAACGGTGCTCTCAAGTATTAATCTCTTCGTGAAACCTGAAATTTCAGATGTAAATCTTGATGGAGCCATCGTTATAAATGGACCTACGCCTTCGACCCGACAGGCGTCCAGATACTCAGCCATGTATCCTAATAGCGCGTACACATCTTCTTCGGTTGCGAAGAACGGTAGCGAAACCTCTAGAGTATCTCCGAGCGCTCTACCAGCTGAAAACTTAAATCTCCTTATAATGCTAGGGGTTACCATCTTAGAGGCTTGGGAAGCCGGATATATTGTGGCTGCCAGCAGCATTACGACGATTAAGCCGGAAACGATCAGTATATATGCTGATGCGAATCCTGGTACAAACCCCTCAGGCACCATGCCGAGGGATAGAAGCGTACGGCATCCTATTATGCCAGGTATATAGCCTAAAACTGTCCCTATTACGCCATATAATAGCCCTTCAACGATTAAGAGGCCAGCTATATGTATTGGGCTTAAACCTATTGTGCCTAATGTAGTTAATTCTTTTATGCGCTCATAAGTTGCTCCGAGCATAAGGTTTAGTATCATTAGGAAAGCGATGAAAACGGGGAAAGCTACGTTTTCCCAGCCTCTGGAAGCTATGAGGATGGAAGCGGAGTATAAGCTCGTTGTCTTCTCACTCGTGTCTCCTAAGAAACTTGTTAATGCGTACTGTATTAGGGGCAGTTCTTCAACAACAGCCATCAACTTTTCTTTAGGAGCTCTAATGACAATAGAATAAACAGGCGCATTAAATATTTCTCTAGCGAGTTTATACGGAACTATCAGCATAAACTCTGAGGCTGTGCGATAGCTCAGAGACATCAATTTCATCATTTCAGGCGTCAACGGGGACCCCGCCAGTTCTATCCTAATACGGGTGAAATCTATAGGCGACAAAATAGTGCCATCGAGATCCTTAACGAGACTAAAGAGTTCGTCGTCGAATACTCCTACTACGGTGAGCGGTATGCCGGATATGTAAACCTTAGAGCCAATCTCTAACCCAAGTTTATTTTTGACACTCTTGCTCACTATACAGGAATATAAGTCTCCCTCAATAAAGAATCTACTGTTCTCTGTAAGTATTTTATCAATGTTTGTGATATATGCCTCGCTAGGCTCTAAACCAAGTAGCGCGTATATTTGTGTGGTTTTCTCACCGCTCCGCAGAACCCAGAACTGCCTTACATTTGTGCCCCAATTTGAGAAGGGCGGTGGATAGACCCATGCCCTTCTTATTATCGTGAAGTCGCTGCCTTTAATAAGGGCTTTTGCAATATCGACAACTTTACCGCCAACATACTCTATCCCTAAGTTTGAGTTTATTAAAGCCCCATCGTAGCTCGCGCCTTCTAGTGTAGCAGCTCTCTTTATGGACATGCCGCCGGTAACCGAGGTTAACAGAACTAAAGTGAAAGCCACTATACTTACCGTTATAAGCGTTAGAGCGGTTCTAAGCTTCCTTCTTCTCATCTGCTGTATGCCTAGGGAAGCCGCTAAAAGTATCGCGCCGGTTCTGCTTATCTCGGCGAAATGTAAACCTCTGACTTTCGTTCTAATCTCCTTAAGATAGCCGCCAGTAATACCTGTCAGTAGGGATAGGGTTATGATAGACAGTACAATTTGTACGAAAGCCATAACTGCGAGGGGGGTACTTAGAGCTATCTCAAATCCTGGATGGAAGAAGCTTAAGATTATGAAGGATATGGCGTAAAACATGATAAGCCACATAAGTCTTTTTAGACCCTCAGATTGGACCAATAATCTTTCAACTAGGAAAGCAAAAGGTATTAGTAGAGAAGAGAAGAAAATAAATGTGTAAGTTAACCCGTTTATCAAGTTAACCAATTCTTGATAGACTTTAATGCTCCAGCTCCACGCCAATATAGATAGCCCTAAAACCGATGAGTAATCTTTCTCATCATAGGCTTTACTCATGAGATCATAGTATTTTTGGCTTCTCTGATACGCTGTTAAGGCCCATAAACTGTAAGATTTATAGTTAGCAACTATACTGAACCTCTTTTCATTAAGCCAAAATAAATCGTTAGCTACTTGGAAAGGCAAAGATACATATAATTTTTCGTCACGCTTTATCTTGAAGCCCGCACCTTCAGGGTAATCTTTGCTCGCGTTTATTAAAACACCTACTATACCGCCCCCAGACCTCAGAATAACCTCAAACTTAGAGTCAGCTGGCAAGAAAATTAATGCGAAGGGTTCTCCAGTCTCTTGAGGAGTTAATATGCCCCATTGAAGGAAGGATCCGTGAGTATTGAAGTCTGTAACCTCGAGACTAATAGTTGGCATATATCTGGTAGCCATGTCGCTAGTTCTAGAGAACCTGTCAAATGTTGAAAGGCGCCAATTAACGTTAACCCATGGTTCTTCAAATTTCAGCGGATCAATTATATCAGTTATAACAGCCGTCTCGCACTTGAATAGAGAAACCCTTACATCTTTCCATCCATCCTCTCTATCAGTAGTAAATCCTAGATTCTGCGGCCAAGCCCATATACCCATGTCTGGAGCCCATTCTATCTCGCCAGTTGTCCTATTCATAGCATAGGCATATACTCTTACCGCTGGAACGCCGGGTTCACCAGCACCCACGTAATGTGCACCATAACCTGTTTCTGGAAAAATATAATCCGTCCCTATACCCTCCACTTTGAAGCTAAAGCTAGAGTTACTGTCAAGTTTAATGATCGTGTGGGTGAATGGATTATAGCGGCTCGGGGAGATAACTATGTCCAGAATTATGTCATAGTTCTCAAGGCCTTCAGAAGTATACCATCGGGTCTCCGGGTCAAATCTCACTACATCGCCGTATATTCCAGCGTAGCCCTTTCTACCCGGATAACCTCCTCCGGATCTCATATACCTTCTAACGGGCTTAACATTATCAATTCCCCACTTTAAACCGAGACTTTCCACGTTAGATGTCATATATATGCAGGATGATGCGAACGCTGCTTGTGGTACAATATTTTTGAAATTAACTTTATCTATTGTGTCGAAGGGGGTTCCCCATTGCAGGCGCATGCTTCTTGAGGTTCTAAAGCTAAAGCCAGCTATTCCTGCGACCACGGATGGTTCAGCGTCATGGATAAAGTATGTTTGCATGTTAGGCATTTCGTGGCTATCAACATGTCTACTGACATTAAACCCTGCTCTTATAAGAGAGTTATATACGTCGCCCATTATAAACGTGAACATATAATCGAATAATCCAGCTAACTTGTCATGAATCCACATAGAACCGTAGGGAACCCAAGCAACAGTGTCACTATCTGTAGAGAAATCTAGGTTAAAGTGCACCCATATTTTAACTGTGTCATTCTGAACTTCAGGAGCAAAGTAGTGTTTCTCCGCAAAGCATCTTGACCCTCTTAAGGCCTGCCAATGGCCGGAGAACGCTACAAACCATATTGTTCTTAGGGGTTTGTTGACGCTGAAGAAACGTGCCAGCTCCAGAAGAACCGCTATTCCAGTAGCCTCGTCAGCTCCAGGAGAAAGTCTAGGAACAATCGACCACGAATCGAAGTACGATGACACTATCAACACATCGTTCTTATATTTTGTTCCCTCAACTATTCCAATCACGTTTACGGATTTAACGTTAGTATACTTCATGTCAGAGTATATTTTAACTCTTTTCTGAACATTATCAAAGAGTATGTAAGAAGAGTTTTTAGGAACATAGATTCGCGGGATTAATAGCGGAGTTATAGTGAACTTGGTCTCGGCTTCAATCCGGTTCGTGTATTCAGGCTCCAAAAATATTATGGCTTTAACCTTGAATCTAGCGAGGTTAAGCCAATTTTCACGGGTATTAAACTCCATTAAGGCTATAATATCGCTTAAATCTTCGATCTTAAGTTTACGAAGTGTATCTGAAATTTCCTCTAGAGAACTGTCTTTGAAATATATTAGCGTGCCCTCAATACCTTCAGGAAGGGTATAGCATGATTGTATACCGTTGGGCCATAGTGCGTACGCCCTAATTGTGGTTCCAGTTTGAGGGATAACAATCTTAACGTTTTGATCCATGGGAACCGTAACATTAAAGAATTCAAAGTAACCTTCATCTCCTCCAGGCTTAAGCCCATATTCCTCGAACTTCCTAGCTATATACTTAGCTGCCTTAAAGCAGCCCTCCTGACCTGTGACACGAGAACCCATCTCGGAAAAAGTTTTAACATGCTCCATGACATTAGCTGTAAAATCCGGGGAGCTTACAAAATTGAGAATATCATTTATGTCCATACCATAAAAGCTTGGGCCTATTGAACTTATGGGGAGTGAACTTAATAAAATAGTAAAGATTACACCTATCAACAAATGTCTTTTAGATGATTTAACCATTTTTGCTTACCTCTTTTCTCTTAGGACCGCGTCGAGGGGAGCCGATATAATTCAGATAAAGATTAGTTATCTCAATAATAGTTTCCGAAACCATGTTTATTAATCTTATGGTTTCCTCAAAAGTTTTCTTGTAGTTCGGTGTTCTTGAAATCAGCTTATCCATATCGATAATCCATGTAATGTTATCTACGTTTAAGCATCTTTCCATGATGGCCTCTACTGTATCGTAAGAAAACTCAAAACCCTGAAATGAAGATAGTGATGCTAAAGTAATGTATAAATTGTCTGGATGAACCTTCCGCAACATTCCAACTATAGAATTAGAACCATTCAGGGCATCAATCAATCTTCTATCGATCTTTAAAGTCGGGATGAACGTTTGGAGCGTATTTAAAATTTTGAGGCTTTCAAAACGCGGTTTTTTAAATAATACTCCATCCCAACGCAGCTCGCAACTTAAACCCATAAGCGAGCAGAGAAGGTTCTTGAAGCGTTTATTTACCTTTTTATTGCGCGCAACCTCAATTAACGCTGAAAACTCGAAGGCTCTATCCATGAAGATACGCCTACTACGTATGAAGAGCTTGTTAAAAAACATGTCTTTTTTTGGGATTATTAGGAAACCATTGCTAAATTCTTTCCAATCCTCAATATATTTTTCAAGGATCTTAATTTCCAGCGGTTTCTCGGTAAACATTTCCCCTCACTAATTAAGATTAGGTGTCCATATTAAATTTAGCACATTAAGGCAATAAAAGGTTGCGGCATTATTGCGGATTTTCTATTTATTTGCTCGGCTCGAATAAGTGGACTTTAGCCCATACATGGTATGGATTTAGTTTGAGAGCTACCTCGAAGTTATCTTTAGCTTCTTGCAGCTTACCCTTCCCCATATACCCTAAACCCAGCAGGTAGTGGTAATATGCCATCTGAGCTTGCATAAACTCTTTTTCACCGAACTTTTCAAAGAAATCCATTCCTACACCTTTCTCAATCCTTTCCTTTGCAAATCTTATGAGATTGTCAAAAATTTTATCGGCTTCCTCTCTTCGCCCCAATTTCATGAGTGATAGTCCCTGATAGTATGACAGCTCTGAAAGCTCAACTTTTGCGAAGACAGATTTCTCATAGCATATTTTAGCGTCGTTTTCCTTGCCTAAGGCTTCATAAGCTGTTCCCATATAGTAGTAGACCTGCGGGTCTCGCAAACGTACACCCCTATAGGGTCTTCCAACCTCTAAGTTTTCTGGATACTCTAGAGCCGCTTCAAAATCTTTAAGAGCCTCCTCATATCTGCCAGACTCAAGTTTCTTAAGCCCCCTTAAGAGATGGGCGTCCACGTAAACGTCGTGTATTTCACCTCCGCCTTCCCAAACATGGAAGTGGTGGGTGCGTAAGAGATCGATCGCTTTATCGTATTGAGCCGTCTGCACATAGAGAATTATTTCTCGACTGAGCGCATCGTCACGTTTAGCAACTGTCTCATGGTTTTTCTCTAGGAGAGACAGTCTTTTTTCTACGGGAACCCCGCCTATCTCATATAACTTATCTAACTCGTAATATAGTCTCGGGTCTTTTGGATTGCATTCTATCGCCTTCTCTAGACTAACGATTGCCCTACGAATATCATTTTTCACTCGAGCATAAGCTAGACCCAGATTTCTATGTGTGATCGAAAATGTATCGTCAAGATCTCTCGACTTCTCCCACTCTTTTATTGCCTCATCATATCGATTAAAGTAGTAAAGCAGATTTCCAAGATAGTAATGAGCTCTCGCATCATGATCGTTCACCTCAAGAACGCGTTTAAGCACTTTAAGAGATTCTACTCTGAAGGGGAAACAGTAGTCAGCAGGCATTTTTCCTCCAAGCCTGTAGTATTCTATGGCTTTCTCTCTTTCCCCTTTCATATCCAGAAAGTAACCGAGGTAATAGTAGACCATTGGGAAGTCTGATAAGCCTCTTTTGTTTAGCTCGATCGCTCTGGAAAGCACATCAATGGCTTCTTCCAGAAAACCGCAATTGCCATAATCTATCGCCAGCTCTAGATAAGATTGAACATTATCCTTCATTTTCATCCTTAAATCTTCTAATTCTTTATCAGCCTCTTCTTTCAACCCCATTTCTGATTTGAGCAAGTATAATTCATTTCCAGCCCAGAAGTCTAATGGGTCTATAGTGAGAGCTTTTAAAGCCGTCTCCTCAGCCTCTTTGAGCCTTCCCACTTTTCTAAGAACTGTAGCCCTTAAATTCAACGCCTTTGTATTTAGGGTGTTAGTGGAGAGAGATAAGTCGAGATGCTCCAACGCTTTTAGAAAATCGCCTCTCTGACAATCTATCTCCGCCAGTGAATAATATGCAGCAGCATGCCATGCATGATACCATGTTGCTTTATAGAAGGCGTCATATGCCTCATCATATTTCTCTTGAGCCCTTAACGCTACCCCCAGATAATAATAGGCTTCCCCATCCTTAGGCGTAACATAATTTTTAGTTGCACGTTCAAGAGCGCGCCTAAGGTGCTCCTCAGCCTCTTTAAACATTCCACGTTTACAGTAAAGAATAGCTAAAGCAATATTAGTTCGATAATCATAGGGATCTCTTCTTAAAGCCTCCTCATAGTAGGGGTAGGGCTCAATTGCAGGATTATAAAACTGTTCCAAACGCAAGCCGGTGAGATAAAGCTCCTCAATAGTCTCTATTTCTTTCGGTGGTTTAGGCGGTTCAACGGGTTTAGGCATAGGAGCATTCTCTTTCCTCACGGGCTTATAGGATATTATTTCCTCTCCTTGCGAAGAAAGCAAGATTAGCTCTAAGTCTTCCTCTTTTGCCCCTAGCGGCAATTGAACCCTTTCAACGAATGGTTTTGTTGGACTGATATCCGCCTCTCTCTCAAAAACAACTTTTCCAGAAGCCTTTAAAATAACCCTTGAACTTTTACGTTCTGAGGTTGTGTAAACTCCGATACTAACGATGTTCTCTGAATCTATCTCCAAGTTGACTGCAGCCTCTCTGTTAGCGTTTTTTACGCCACCTATCTCCCGAATTGGATACCAGTATATCTTGCAGGTTTTAACTTCATATGGCTGTATCCACGTGTAATCAGGCTGATTGTCCGAGTAGGCTCCGATCATGAGCTCAATATATGGTCCATCAGCATCGGTGAGTATTTTTTCCCACATTCGTCCTTCAGAGCCGTTACCCCACAGAAAGAATTTTTTGCCTGGAACAATATGGTGATTTGCGACCGCAACTGTTCCCGCCCGCTTTCCATGATCATATCCTGCTAGAAAATCATCCTTATAATTCCAAGCGAAGAAGGATGTCGGCGCCGGGTGATTCTTCCACCAGCTGACGTCTACTCCACTAGTGTAATCTACTCCGGCGAAAACTTCATATGAGATGGGCCAGTGTGAGAACTGGTTTTTGCCATGAAAAGTCGCATACTCGGTTCTTGGCGGAAATATTATTTGGTAATTTTCATTCGCGTGAACAGCTGGATTTGCCCATATAAGGAAGGAGTGGGCGAGAGGAGTGCGATTAAAAAGCTTAATGGTTACTTCAATATAGGATTTACCCGGATACAGCGTTATGCCAACTATCCACTTCATTCTATGGCGGAGCTCTATTTCACCAACCCAGATAGTTTTGCTTCCATCAGGATTCTCCTTTAACGTGTAGTCAACCGGCATAAAAGTTGTGGCTCGATGGTGATGAGGGATGTTCCATTCGACCCCGCCTGAAATCCATGCGCCAAGCATTCCAATCAAAGCTGGTTTAATAACATGTTGATGATAGAAGAAATCGTAATTATTGGTTTTATCTGTGGCAAAAAATATTCGGCCACCTATCTCAGGAAGCACACAGACCTTAATATACTCGTTTTCTAGAAAAGCCGCCTTGTACACCTTCTCTATTCTATTATCTGTTAGTTTGTCTAACAGAGGATAGGGATAAACATGCCCCTGCGCCCCTTGGTAGGCTCTGCCAGTATAAAATATTGGGTTTGGGTCAGGATCGCCGATTTGGTAAGTAGGTATCACCAGCGGTTCTTCCCAAATTTTTACATCCCTAGTAAAGGACCCGTATCCCTCCATGGAAAACTCCTCACGAAAACTCAATGATGGGAAAAATGAATATAAGATTTATGGGTTAGCTTTGATGGAAAATAACATAAATAAAATAAATATGGAACAATTTAGTTTATTTAGAACGTTTTAGCGGCTAATGCCCACATCGCTATTAAGTCTAGCGTTATCATGCCTAAGATGAAGCCTGCCACTATTTTAACCCATACGTTTTCGTAGAACTTGGCTCCGCCTATCTTAAGAACAGCCACCTTTATTATTAATGCTGGAACCGATCTGAATAGACCGTAGCATATGGGCCATATCATCAGCGCCGCCGGATGTAGGAAGAACCATGGGAACCTTGATCTCAGCACAAACAATATTATTGGGAATATTATTCCAATAACTGTCCACGTAACTTTATATGAAGACCAGTAGGTGAACGGCGCGAAAACTCCGGACTCCGCGTTCGCTGCCATCGCTTGAACAGGGTTAATATCTCCACCACCGCCAGCGGCTCCGGAAAGGACTACGCCAGCTCCATACTTGTAGAGCATTGATGTGACTATTGGCACTCCTACAACAGCTATCGCGGACAGCAGTATGAAAAGCGACTTAAACATCGTTTTCGGACTAACGCCGCCAGTCTCGCACATCTTATAGGCGAAGAGCGTAGGCATAGCGCCCGACCAGTTTGCGTTAGATAGCGGTAGGGCTTGTGGCATAGCTCTTGCAGTTAAGGCAGCTAGGCTTGTTGATGGATTAGTGTAAGCCCCTATAGCTTCTCCAAAAGCGAACACATAATTATGGCCAGTCCACCAGGTGAATGGGGCTGCCAGCCACTCTATATTGTGGCTCTGAACCCACATCTGCCCTATCATTGTCACGCTGTATAACACTGCCGTAAATATTAGAACGCCGATATTCGCCCCTGAAGCAACCCATATAACCATCCAGATTATCCACAGTAGAATAAAGGTTATCCAGAGAGCTCTGTCAGAAATATCTCCTGGAATTGACGAGGAGACGCCTTTTATTGCCCTTGAGAAGCTGTCTTTTAAGTATTTCCAGCCCGATATAATTATCCATAGGCCTATGCCTATCCACACCCCAGTATGCTCCATATGCAGCCACGCCATGCCTGGAGCAACGTCGCCCCAATAGTAGCTCCAAGCGCTTACTCCGGGCGCCATTGCGCCCGTGAAGTGCGCTGCCAACGGATATATCCAGTAGAATATTATGTCAAATATCGCTATGGAGGCCAAGACGTCTAGTGGCATTATAGTGTACCACACTGTTGTATGCGGATCTATAAACCACCAGCCTTCAACATGATATGGGCTGAAAATCGGCGCAAGCTGTGCATCTAAAGGTACTCTTCCAAAAACGTGTTCCCTTGGAATTAGTGGGTAGAACATGTTAATTGTCATTGGGCCAGCCCATATCGCTCCAAATATCCAGCCAAGCCAGATCCACTTATCCTTAATTATGGCTCTGCTCCCATTCACCTTTCGATCATATAAATCTACAGTTACTATAGCTGGTACAACGCTTGGAAATGGTAGTCTATCGATGTAAATGAATTTTCTCTGAAATATTGATGCCAGACATATTATTATTCCACCAGTCACAATCATGTAGATCATTTCCAATAGCAAGTAAGGTGCAAGCTCCGACCATGGTGGAGATGAGCCGCCAATCCATGCCCCCTTAACAACATCTATGTTCTTGCAAACCCAGAAGTCGGGTATCAGCTTAAGCGCCTCGCTGTAAGCTGGTACGTTAGGAACGATTAAGGATATGCATGAAATCCCCATGAGATACCCGTGACTGACCAAGACGCCTGCAAATGCGCCTAAACCAGTGAATAAAGCCATTTCCGCCCTATTGAACGCTTTATTGCCCATAAATGACATTAGAACAGCAATTATCCAAACAATACTTAAAGGCAAGAAACCCCACTCGGTTCCAGTTCCACCCCAAGCGCCTTCCTCCTGTCCATGAGCCCAAAAGGTCATGACGGTTTTCGGTATCATGATCGCCGTCAAAGCTATGATAAGAACCATGACAACTGCATAGCGTCCAGGAGAAATTACTGCAACCTCTCCCCTAGAACTTTCCTTACCCATTCTTCCACCAATATCCTTTTTTTGGCGAAAAATATATTTATTTCTTGCGGTCGCCATCGCTAGAATGCTATAAATCATACATAGCTCAATTTTACAGCGCTTGACGTGGAATCTCTTTAGGGGAACCGTTTGCAGGGCGAGGGGTGAAGTATGCTCGTCAGATGGGAGGCCTGTCGCCGGAGCATCGGTCACAGTTGACTTTCTGAAGAAGAACATTTTCACGGGAGCCATGTGGATAACCCAAGCGTCAACCGTCACGGATGAAAATGGAAGGTTCAGCGTGGAGGACACGTGTATACCTATATCGGAGGTCTTCCTGAACGCCGTCGCATGGGCTGAGAAGCCGGGGTATCTCCCCTCATGGAAGATAAAACTCTATGTGAATAAGCTTGGTGGGGAGGTTGAGAGGGGTAGGCTGACGATATTTGGCGTAAGGGTCGATCTTGAAGGCAGGCTTTCAAGCGTGCCCGTGTCGCTCCACATCGAGGATCTTCCAAGAGGCTGCTCAGCTGAATTCAGCCCGCAGTCCGGGCATGCCGGGTTCTTCAACCCCTTCATGAGCATGGGGAAGATAT
>Ga0209394_1001044_pt1 | contig 17772 bp, 14 predicted proteins | sample JNZ201metaG_FD_184122 | JGI IMG/M metagenome (GOLD analysis project Ga0209394, IMG submission 184122) | Hot spring microbial communities from Jinze hot spring, China to study Microbial Dark Matter (Phase II) - JNZ 20120812A (SPAdes) (version 3) ... | reverse complement strand
CTACCTGCCTATTGCCAATTTCCCAACCTGCCTGAATTTTTTTCGGCTCGTCAAGAGACTCGCCATCACAAGCAGAACGGATTTTTTATCAGGGTTGCAAAGTTGAATGTAGGAGCGGCTGCTAAGCCGACCGTAGGAACGGTTTTAAACCCTACAAAGGATGTTTTCGGGCAGACTATCGTCCGCCCCTACTCAAAATGACATCAAATTCGTAAGCCCTAATCAGATAAGCCTAAGCCTGCAAGCGATGAGGACTGCTTGTAAGTTGGTCTTTGCCTTCAATTTCCTCCTTGCCGAACAAATTTGCTTTTTGAGGGTTGATTTTGTTTTTGAAGTCCTTGCTGCCGCTTCTCTGACGCTCCCATGTTCAACCAATGCTTTCAATGCTTCTTTCTCTGAGTTTGTCAAAATTTCGGCATCAAAGACGATGGCATCTGCTTCCAAAACGGAGTCGCAAATGGTTATGCTTTTGCCTTGACTCAGCAGCATGCGGATGTAGTCAGCGTCCTTATCCGATTTCGCCAGCACTGCCACTTTGATTGTCTTCATGGTCACTCACCTCCCGACCATGCTTGACACTATTATGCCAAAATTGTTCAGCCATTGTTTAGATGCATGTGGCTGAATTTATTACATGGTCAGGGTGAAGTCCCAAGCCTGAAGACCGCTGAAAGTTGCATAATTGACTGTGCCAAAATCCGGCAAAGGTTGTTGTTTGGCTTTAAACGACTTGAGAGGGATGGTGAGGCTCACGCCGAACCTGAATGTGGCTGAGAGTTCGCCCCTCCTAAATGGATGCGATGGGTATGAAACGAAGATGGCAAATTAAAGTCACCGGCATAGTGCAAGGGGTTGGTTTCAGACCTTTCGTTTGGCGATTGGCTCACCGCTTGGGCTTAACCGGTTTCGTCTTCAACAACCCCCAAGGTGTCGTCATTGAAGCGGAAGGTGAAACAGGCTCACTGGAAGCGTTCGTTCGCTTGTTGAAAACCGATGCACCGCCCCTCGCTGTCGTTGAAAGCGTATCGTGGCATGAAATCCCGCTGAACGGAGACACTGAGTTCAAAATCATTGAGAGCCATAAAGATGCCGAACGAATTGTCCTCATTTCTCCCGATGTCGCCACCTGTGAAGATTGCCTTCGTGAACTTTTTGATCCCAATGACCGGCGCTACCGCTATCCGTTCCTCAACTGCACCAACTGTGGTCCCCGTTTCACCATCATCGTTGATGTCCCCTACGACCGTGAGCGAACTACGATGTCAGTTTTCCCGATGTGCCCCGAGTGCGAGCGCGAATATCATGACCCAAGCGACCGACGCTTCCATGCCCAGCCTACTGCTTGCCCCCGCTGCGGTCCGAAAGTTAGGTTAATTGTGCGTGACGAACACGGAAATTGGAAAGAATTTTGTCAAGGCGATGAGGCAGTCAAGGAAACTGCTCGCAGGTTGCTTGACGGTCAAATCATCGCAATTAAGGGCTTGGGAGGCTATCATCTTGCCTGCGATGCAACAAACGAAAATGCCGTCAAACGACTTCGCCAAAGTAAGCATCGGGAGTTTAAGCCCTTCGCATTGATGGCGCCCGATTTGGAAACCGTCCGCAAACTCGTTTTCATTTCGCCCGAAGAGGAAGCATTACTGACTTCATGGCGGCGCCCAATAGTTCTCATGCGGCGCCGACCCGATGCAAATGTCGCCGAAAGCGTGGCGCCCAAACATCGTGACTTAGGTATCATGCTTCCCTACACGCCGTTGCATTATCTGCTCATGACCGAGGTCAAACGAACGCTCGTGATGACGAGCGGAAACCTGAGTGACGAACCAATCGCATACAAAGATGACGATGCATTTCAGCGGTTAAGCAAAATGGTTGATGCCTTTTTGGTTCACAACCGCGAAATTCACATCCGATGTGACGATTCGGTGACAAGAGTTATCAAGGGGCAAGAGTTACTAATTCGTCGTTCGCGCGGTTACGCGCCCCAACCTGTGCTGTTGCCTTTTGAAACCCCCATGCCCCTTTTAGCGACTGGGGCAATGCTCAAAAACATTTTTGCTTTGTGCCGCGACCGTTACGCTTTCATCAGCCATCACATCGGTGACCTTGACAATTACGCTGCCTTTCGTGCATTTGTTGAAGGTGTTGAACATTTCAAACGCTTGTTTGCGATTGACCCTCAAGCGGTTGCATATGACTTGCATCCCGACTACCCATCAACCCGTTTTGCCCTTGAATACGCTGGAGAGAGAGATCTGCCTGCAATCGGCGTTCAACACCATCACGCTCATGTCGCTGCAGTGATGGCTGAGTATGGTTTGACAGGACCAGTCATCGGTGTCGCTTACGATGGAACTGGGTATGGCACTGATGGGACAATTTGGGGAGGGGAAATTTTGTTGGCAACTTACGACGGATTTGAAAGGATTGCCCACCTTGAATATGTGCCCATGCCGGGAGGGGAAAAGGCTGTCAGGGAAGCATGGAGGATGGCTGCGAGTTGGTTGAGACACACATTTGACGATGAGGGCGAATTCTTATGCTCTGAAATCCCACAGCGAATTGGTTCAAATCGGTGGAAGCAAATTTGGAAATTGCTTCGCAGCGATTTACCCCAACCGCAGACGAGCAGCATCGGTCGTTTGTTTGATGCTGTTGCGAGTTTGCTCGGCGTTTGCGACATTGGTGCTTACGAAGGTCATCCAGCGATTTGGCTTGAAATGGCTGCCGCTCAATGGACCGGGAAATTCGGCGATAAGTTTGAGCAACCGCCATTCGCTTTTGAACTCACCGACACCGACCCGATTGTGATGAAAGCGACGCCAGTTATTGCAGGCATCGTTGAAGCCTTGAGGCGAGGTTTGCCCGTTGAGCAAATTGCAGCCCAGTTTCACGCAGCCGTAGCCGATGCGACTTTACGAGCCTGTGTTGAAATTCGCAAGCGAACAAGCGTCAACGAAGTGGTTTTGAGTGGCGGCGTGATGCAAAATGTCTTGCTGCTCAACTGGTTAATTGATTTGCTGCGTCGTGAAAGGTTCAATGTTTTCGTTCCAGCGAAATTGCCCCCTAACGACGGTGGCATATGTTTCGGTCAAGCAACAATTGCAGCAAGATTGCTCAAGTGAAGCAGGAGTTTGAGGACGGACAGTGATAACTTTGAAAGCGGGGTGGCGGTCGTGAATGTCATTGTTGTGATTTTGGACACACTGCGGAAAGACCACTTGGGCTGCTACGGCAACAATTGGATTCAAACTCCCAACTTTGATGCGTTTGCCCGCGAAAGTCTGCAGTTCACAAGAGCCTATCCAGAATCCCTGCCTACCATCCCCGTCCGGCGGGCAATTCACACTGGCAAACGCACTTTTCCGTTCCGCAATTGGGTTCCACAAAAGGGTGACACTGTTCGGATTTATGGTTGGCAGCGAATCCCTGAAGAGCAAGCGACTTTGGCGGAAATTCTAAAGCAAAAAGGCTATACGACTGCGTTCGTCACTGACACTTACCACCAATTTAAGCCGTCAATGAACTTTCATCGTGGCTTTGATGTTTGGCGTTGGGTTCGTGGACAAGAGAGTGACCGCTATCAACCGATTTCACGGTGCGACGAACAGAAATTGCAACGGTATTTGCCAGACCGATACAAAGGCACAGGCGTTGAGCAATTGCTTCGTCAATATCTCGCTAACACCGCCGACCGCAGCAGCGAGGAAGATTGGTTTGCCCCGAAAGTTTTCCGCGAGGCGATGGGCTTGCTTGAACACCTTCAGCGTCAACAACCTTTTCTCCTCGTCGTTGATAGTTTTGACCCTCACGAACCTTGGGACCCACCACCTCAATATGTCGCCCTTTACGATAACCCCGACCGAGATGAAGCAGACATCATAACGCCGCTTTACGGCAAATGCGATTGGATGACTGAGCAGCAATTGAAGCGGATGAGAGCCAACTATGCCGGCGAGGTGACTCTGGTTGACAAATGGTTTGGGCACTTCGTCAACAAACTCGCTGACCTAAAGTTGCTTGACAACTCATTAGTTATCGTCATCTCCGATCACGGTCATTCACTGGGCGAACACGGGGTTACGGGCAAAATTCCTTGGGCACTTTACCCAGAACTCATTGACATCCCGTTTCTTATTCGTCATCCGGAAAGCAAAGGTGCTGGACAAACGAGCAATTATTTCGCTTCCACTCACGATGTCGCTCCAACGGTCTTGGGCGCTTTGGGCATAGAGCCACCACAACCTATGGACGGAGTTGACTTAACAGTTTTGCTTGAAGGGAAGGAGCCACCGAAGCGAACTCACATAACGACAGCGTTCAACAATTTCGTTTTTGTTCGCAACGACCGCCATGCGCTGATTTGTAGAAATGATGGTGCTGAACCGAAACTTTACGACTTACAAACCGACCCACAGATGGAGTGCAACATTGCCGACCAACATCCAGAAATTGTGCAGGAGTTGTTTGAGCGCATAATTGAAGATGCGGGTGGCGAACCTTTGCCCAATTACGACTTGCGCCGCCCAGTTGAGGAGTGGTATCGGCATTAAACAGGTTATGAGGTTCTTTGACCGATTTATTGCCCAGAAGAGAGGGAGTGCTCGCTAATGTCAATGATTCGTCGCGGTAATTTCATACCGATGACAATGCTGAAGCAAAGCGAGGATGGACCTTCCCACCTTCCTCCCACTTTTCATGTCATGCTCAAGCCACGCGGTCCAATTTGCAACCTTGATTGCACCTACTGCTTCTACCTGCGAAAGGAAAAGTTTTAACGACCTTCGGGAGCAAGCCTTGGCGCTACCGATTTAAAATCCCAATTTGCCTAATTGCCCATCTGTCAACCTGACGAAACTTTCTCGGAAACAATCAAAATTTCATCCATCGTTACGCCCTCTTAATCTGAAGGTTATCCATCTTGTGTAGAAGACAATTTCTCCGAATGCCGACATCTGCGATGGGTATCTCCTTCCTTTGAACGAAACTTGCCTTCATAAGTTGCTACTTCCTTTCACTCAGTTTCCTCAAACAATCCCTTCGCCCTCTCCAGATACATCCCCCTTTACATCAGTTGACGATGGCTCTGCCTTCCCCAATCTCTTCAGCATCCGCTCTCCATAAAGTTCAACCACTTTCCCATGCAATTCAATTTCTTTCATTAACCAATCACTGAAGTGTTCGTGGGTCTTTTTGAACTCGGTGTAACCTTCAACCCACAAGTAAACAGGAGGGTCATCTCCTTCAGAAAGGCGAAAGAAACAAAAGGCATGAGAAAGGTGAAAGAAAAAAACGAAGGCATCTTCAGGTAATTCTCCGGGGAATTGATCATCTTGAAGAACTTCCCTTGCTAATTCCAACATGTCTTGCTCCCGCTCCCAATTCTAAACGAAAAAGTCTTCGTTCCTCATAAATGTTCCCCTCCCAACCCTTTTCCCCGTCCATAGCAGAAATTCCCGGTAGGCTGCAGGCAAAGATCTACCCAGTTTCTCTTCTAACGCCTTCATCTCTTCCTCCGTGCATGGTTTTAGTTCATTCAAACGCAAATGTCCCCGATCACTACCTTCTATCCCCATTGCTTTCAATCGTCTCTTTAGTTCGTTAATTTCCTCCATCCTTTTTCTTTACTTTTTCCAGATACATTTTCTTCACCTCTTATGGAGAATAGATTAACTCACCAAGATTTTCTTACCATCTGCCTTCCATCTTGACATAAAACCACTGAACCCTTACTTTAATCTGTGGGAATTTCTTCGCAAACTCCTTAAGCATCTTATCACATGAATCGCACGGTTCTCCTTCAGAAACGATCAAAATTTCATCTATCGTCTCGCCCTTTTCAATCAACTGCAACACACGAGACAAGATTTTAATCTCTGAGTCTCTTTCCTGCTCAATCATTATCCTCAGAGTTTGAGCCAGCTTGGCGATAGCATTTGGGGCGTATTGAAGCACCTCATATGCTTCCACCAGTAAACCTTTGGTTGTGACAGCCTTTCCCCAAATTCTTCATCCCGCTCATCCAAAAGGATTGGTTGAGTAAGGAAATCATTTTGGTAAAGGATGGAAGTAGATGACAGCCTCCCTCTCCCGATACTCTATCCGATAAAAACCACTTCCGTCAGGGAGAGGTTTAATCCAATCGGGAGGCAATACCAAATATGTCTGCTGCCACGGTAAATATGTCAAAAAGCGACGGCTTTTGTCCAGGACAACAAGGGCGCTCTCTCCCCCACCGATTGTCGGCGCTAAAATACGCATGTATCTTCCTTCAACCTTGATTTGTTGGTATGGACGAGAAGGACCCCTTTGCCAAGTCAAATAAATATTTCCCTTGGTATCAACATCTATAAGTGGACCGATCCATGTTCTCCCTTGCTCTCCAAAGAGAATTTTAATCCAATCTGGTTTTTGCCCCTCAAAGTCAATCAATGGCTCCCCTTCCTCTTCCCCCTTCTTAAAGAACCAAACTTTCTTCAAAAGACTCCCCATGCCACCTTCTCTCTCCAATTTATACATCCAAAGATTTCCATCAAACTCCAAACTTGGAGGTGTTACATCTATATGGGCTTCAAAAATTTCTTTTCCATCACTACTACAAAGCATCCACAGAAACTTAGCGATGCGATCTTCCTCTTTACGAAGGACCTCTCCCCCTAATGAGAACGCAACTTGATTTGGACCGGTTTTCAACTCAAGCACAATCAAATCCCATGGATGAGCATGCGACTGCCTTTCCTTCCATAACTTCTCCCAGTTAATACCCACTTCTGCTGATACTTTGTCCCTTACTTCCTTGACATGTCTTGGCAATTCTCTTCTCCAATCAATTACAGGCTCTTTTCTCCCTTTTCTATAAACAAGTATTGGAAAACCCCTCAATCTGTCCGTATCAACCCAGCGAATTCCAGTCCAAATATAACCATCTTTTGTGACCGCAACGCTTTCGCCAAAACGAGCCCGAATGGGGTTCCAAGCCTCTTGGAACTTTCCTTGCCTATCAAATCGCTTCAAGACCCAAAAATTCGGTTTGATGGGGTCAAAGATGTATATGCAACCATCCCAATCAGTTCCCGTCAAAGAACCAAAGTATTCACAAGGTTCTTCATACTCTCCTCCTACAAACATGCCAATGGTGTAAGGATTTTTCTGAAGTTTACTTGCCTCACCACGATAACGCAAACGAAGGACAACTTTACCAAGAGCAGGTTGCAAATTTGGTTCGCCAGCGAACAAAAAGATTGATACAAAAACCACAAAACCCAAGAGAATACTTAAATTCGCCTTTACAATTCTTATCATGGAGCAATCCACCTCCTCGGAATGTAACGCTCTAATTCCTCAAATGTTCTCTGGCGGGGGAGAACTTTATGATTTCTACCATCTGCCTCAATGGTTTCTAATATGACAGGTATTCTTCCTCTGAACTCGGTAGGGGTTTCCCTAACATAGACAACATGGCTGCAAAGGCGCTGAGATACAGGGAATTTGACGCCATCGTCCGTTAAGTAGCAAGCGAAATCGCCTGGACGCACATACCGCCATTCAAAAATTGCGTTTCTGTCTCCGGGAGGATTTGCAGGCATATCCCGCGCTATTGGAGTTTGGGCCAACCCAGTGGAACTCATTCTCGTCCATCTTACCCCCAATTCATTAGCGACCCTCCAGACAAGCCCACTACAATCAATCCCAAAACGCCTTCCAGAATCAGGAATTCCCAAACCATAAGTTCCATGCCGTGTGTTTGAACATGTAAATTGTCCTGAGTCAACGCTTTGGTTTCCTCCATAGGATGTTCCTCCCCAAGAGTAAGGGACATCCACGAAACTGTAAGCCAGTTCCAATACCCTCCTATTAAATTCCCCTTGTCTTTGCATGGCTGCAATGGGGTCCGGTTCATTAGCGAAGAATGGATCATCATCTTCATTTTGGGGCGTGTCTTGTCCTGCAAAAGTCACAACTGGTTGCCTCAACATGGCACTGATGCGACCCTCCCAAGGGTTAGGGCGCCATAACCTTACTTGCGTTCTCCCATTTGGACCTATTCGTGCCCAATTAAATCTTGCCTCCCCTGAGCGCCTGATACCATTGTGATACTCCACTTGACCTTCTCCTAATCGGATTAAATGGATTCCGTTAGCCCGGTCCGTTGGATAAAGGAACACCATCCTGTGCCGAACAATCCTTGTATTTCCGTTGGTTTCATTTTGATAGTGGTACCACCTCACAGATGCTCCCCACCAATGTGTCCCATGTAGTATCGTCCACTGAAAACTTATTCCATTTTGGTTTTGGTCTATTCTCATTCCATACCACCGTTCCATGCCTATCCCATTATTACGACGACATACTTGACGGTCTGCCACGAAGTTTATAAACTTTCTCCAAGTAACTTGTAAGTCTAACAATTGCCTTAAATGCTCTGGAAATTGAAGAACATTACTTTGTGGGCGCCCTGCAAATTCACCCGTTAGCGAGAGAGGAGTGATCCATGAGTAGCGAACCAAGTCCTGTAGATTTAAAGAGGTATCCGAATACCATTGTTGACGGATCGTGTCTCCCACACACCAATTTAACCGAACAAACGCTCGAAAGATAGCAGTATAGCCGGCGTAGGGACGACGCCTTTCTTGTTCGGTAAGAATCGGTTGGTTTTGATTCCAAACTTCAAAACCTAAAGCGACGCCCGTCACTCTTATACTGATCGGAAAAGGGGTGAAGGCTTCACGAACAACTTTCTTCTTCCCTGCCTCTTCAACATCGGCGCAAACGATAACTTGCAAATTACCTAACTTACTTGTGCTATCTACCATCATACTCCATTGACCCTGCCACCAGCCACTTTGCTGTTGCAACTCGATACGACCGATTTCCTCTCCTCGAAAATTTCGGAATTCTGCCCTCGCGCTTAGGACTTTCTCAGCACCTGTTACTTGGAAACGAACTGAAAAATGGATTGATGCAGTAGAAATGTCTAAACTTGGAATAATTTGTAAATTTTGAATTTTTGCTTTTTCGCTTAGCCGTTTATCCTTACCTGTTCCTCTTGAATTAAGGTAAGCAGGAGATGGTGGGATGACAAAACACCCCTCAACTATGATGTCATAAGTATAAACTCCTGTTGGTGGTTTCTCAGTGGGGAAAATATCGTCCCATGAGACCGAAACAGAAGTTTGACTGGAAGGGTATTCAGTGGTGTAAATGGCGATAGGGGTTGTTTGCCCGATAGGATAGATGACAATTTGGGCTTTCCAATAAGGATAGCCTCTTACGCTGACAGTGAATTGAATGGTGGGATGATCTAATTCCTCATTCGGTTCTGGATCTATCACAGCAGGTGGCTCTGAGAAATCTTCAGATGGTTCGTCCCATTCATCAGGACCTAAGTCTTCATAGGCACCAAAGTCTTCATCGTCTCCTACATCAACCTCATCACCAGGGTCAAAATCGTCAGTGTTCTGAGACTCTGGACCGATAACCAATTCGTCGTCATTGGGTTCTCCCAGTGGTTCAGGTGGTCTGCGATAGACGATATGGTGGGGGGAACTACTAAGTAAGCGAATGTAACCTTGCACAACTATCACCTTCAACCAATCCCTTGCAGCGGGGTCATCGGTGTTGGAGACTTGAGAACATTTCTTACATTCCTTCTTTTCTCCCGGCGCATCGTAATCTGGGTTGGGGTCGTCATCTACGACTAACTCTATCCAATAAGTCCCCACTTCCGATGGCACTTGCCATTGAATCTGTTGACCATACCCTATCACCCCAACCAAGATTAAGCCATTGTTATCCTTCCAAAGTCGCCAGATGAAAGACAAATTTGGACCTGTAATTTCACTTTCTGACGAAGAGCAACTTTGAGCCTCAGGGTTGTATGAGCGACTTATTCTTTTGTCCTTATCAGGATTTGGTGAACCTTCCGCTATTAGAGACAAAGTATCACCTACACCCACAATAATTTCCTTTTCTGAGGGCTGGACTATTCGTCCTGAGATGATAGGAGTGGGCAGATAGTAAGAAATACCTTCGCAACCGCCATTAGGTGATTCTGTCCCACCATCATCTGGTCTACCGTCATCAGATCCACCATCAGATTCAGACCCACCATCATCAGATGGGGGGGCTCCGCCATCGTTTGGGGGAGAAGTTCCATCGTTTGGTGGGATTGGACCTGTAGGCTCTCCAAAACAGTATCCCCAACACTCCCCATCACATGGTCCTTGCTTGATAAAGCAAAATTCTAAACAAGGTGGTATTGTGCCACAATAGCATTTTGGACTTGGACAAGTTAATAGAACACTAATTGACACGATCCTAAAATCTGCGGAAAGGACAGGAGGTGTGTTAGGTTGAGAAGAAACAAATACTGCTTCCAACAAAAGATTTTGAACCCCCTCACTTTCCGGTTCCCATATGCTCAAGTAGTATCCTGTATACGACCTGCTCACTGGGTCGTAAATCATCTCGTCTTGAAGAGGATAAACTGCAAGCCATTCATCACCTGCACAGACAAACAAATCCGAAAGTGAATACTCATCGGCAATTTCTTCAGGAATTGACACCATTGAAACAATGAAGACAGTTTGGTCTCTGATTTCTTCAAAGGGTTGAGGGTAGAGTATAAAAACAAAGGGCTGAGGGTTTGAAGTTTGTTGGGCTATGGGAGCAATGGAGATAAGCACGAGGAACAGAGAGATAGTAACGCTCACCCATAAAATTTTTGGCAAAGAGTTTAAAGACCGCATCGTCTCTTTTCCCTCCCTTTGACCTGTAACTTCTGTATTGAATGTCAGGGACGTATTCATTATGTGGAGAGAGAGTTTGTCAATACTTAGAACCACTCGGTTTTTGGGGAATTTGAGGGCAGAATTCAAAATTTTGAAATTTTGGAGCATGAACGACGGGTGATTTAACGGGGCGTTACAAGTGCGTTTAAATCTTTTAGGCAGATTTCTGTCTACCTTGCTACAAAGGGTGATCGTCAATGGTGAATGTGCATTGCGGCAATTTCATTCCGAGGGCAATGCCTGAACGAAGTGAGGATGCTCATTCCTACCTTCCCCCTGCATTTCATGTCATGCTCAAGCCACGCGGTCCAATTTGCAACCTTGATTGCACTTACTGCTTCTATCTTCGCAAGGAAGGACTTTACGAGAAGGGCACGAGTTTTTACATGCCCGACGATGTCCTTGAGGAATTCACCCGTCAATACATTGAGGCGCACCAAGTTGGCGAGGTCCATTTTGGTTGGCAAGGCGGCGAACCGACTTTGATGGGGCTTGACTTCTTCCGAAAGGCTCTGGAGTTGCAACAAAAATATCGCAAGCCCGGCATGAAAATCAAAAACTCGTTTCAGACCAACGGCATTTTGCTTGACGACGATTGGTGCCGATTTTTCAAAGAGCACGACTTTTTGGTCGGGTTGAGTATGGACGGACCAAAGGAATTGCACGATGCTTATCGCGTTGACAAAGGTGGCAAACCGACTTTTGAAAAAGTTTACCGAGCGCTCAAGTTACTGCAAAAGCACGGCGTTGAATTCAACATCCTTTGCGTCGTCAACCGCATCAACGCAGACCACCCGCTGCGAGTTTACCGTTTCTTCAAAAGCGAGGGCGTTGAGTTCATCCAGTTCATCCCAGCGGTTGAGCGTAAGCCTGAAGGGGGCGTGACCGAATGGACGGTTCGTCCTGAGCAATGGGGCAATTTCTTGTGCGCAATTTTTGACGAGTGGGTTCGCAACGATGTCGGGAAAATTTTCGTCCAGCAATTTGAAGTGGCATTGGAAGCGTGGCTTGGCTTTGAACCGAGTTTGTGCGTTCACTCAAAAACTTGCGGAAACTGCTTAGCAATGGAGCATAACGGTGACTTGTTCTCTTGCGACCATTTCGTCTACCCCGAATTTTACTTGGGCAATATTATGGAAATCCCGCTGGCACAAATGGTGGCTTCACCGTTTCAGCGCAGGTTTGGGCTTGACAAACACGACAAACTCCCACGATACTGCCGAGAGTGTTCGGTTTTGTTCGCCTGCAATGGTGGTTGCCCAAAGGACAGGTTCATCAAAACACCCGATGGCGAAGAAGGTTTGAACTACCTTTGCGCTGGCTACAAGCGCTTTTTCACCCACATTGACCCTTACATGCGTCTGATGGCGAATTTACTTCGGCAGGGTCAGCCTGCATGGTTAATCATGGATGTTTTGCGTCAGAAAGAACAGCCAAAACGCAAAATCGGACCGAACGACCCTTGCCCGTGCGGGAGCGGGCGAAAGTTCAAAAAGTGCTGCATGAACAAAGTGTGAGGGCAAAGCGAGGTGAGTGAGATGGATCTGAGGCGAAGGGAGTTTTTGAAGAGAGCAGGCGAATTGGCGATGCTACCCTTACTTTTTCCAAACCTTGGGCGCACGCAGGCTAAGCGCTTGAATGTCCTTTTCATCGCCGTTGATGATTTGAACCGAAGGCTTGGGTGCTTTGGCGACCCATTTGCCAAAACCCCGAACATTGACCGATTGGCAGAACGAGGAGTCATCTTTCGGCGTGCTTACTGTCAATACCCGCTTTGCAATCCAACTCGCACTTCGCTGTTGAGCGGTTTGTATCCGACACAAACTCGCATCATGGACAACAATACGCCACCGCGAACTTACATTGGTGACATCGCTTTTTTGCCACAACATTTTCGCCAGCATGGCTACTTTACAGCGCGTGTCGGAAAGGTCTATCACGGCGGGATGGACGACCCAGCATCTTGGGACATTTCAGAAGAGCCAAGACGAGCCGCCCGACAAAGGCAGCGGCAACAAGAACGCAGACGGCAACGGGTTGAAATTGATGAGGCAAAAACAATTCTCGTCAGTTCAGGAGCACCACAGCAACAGCAAGTTGGCAGATTAGAATGGCGGGCGACTGAAAATGACGATGCAGATGAACCCGATGGGATGATCGCCCGAAGGGCTGTGCAAATTTTGGAAGAACACTTGAAGGATCGCAAAGGTCAACCTTTCTTCATCGCCGTCGGCTTCCACAAACCACACCTTCCTTGGGTTGTCCCAAAACGCTACTTTGATATGCACGACCCAGCAAAAATGTCGTTGCCAAAAACTCCGCCAGATGACCTCGCCGACATCCCAAAGGTCGCTTTGACCCTTCGCCCAGAAGAGCAAAAGATGACCGATGATGAAAAGCGGCTCGCGATTCGCGCCTACTATGCCTGTGTTTCCTTCATGGACGCGCAAGTAGGTGTCTTACTTAATGCCCTTGACAAACATAAACTTTGGGACGAAACCGTTGTCGTCCTTTGGGGTGATCACGGCTTTCACTTGGGTGAGCATGGCGGCTTGTGGCGGAAGATGACACTGTTTGAAGAGTCAGCGGGTGCACCACTAATCATTGCTGCCCCAAATGCCAAAGGCAGGGGCAAAAGTTGCGAGCGAACCGTTGAGTTCGTTGACATTTACCCGACACTTTGCGAGTTGTGTGAACTGCCAATGCCGAAGCACCAATTGTCGGGCAAAAGTTTGCTGCCATTGCTCAACGACCCGAAAGCGAAGTGGGACAAGCCAGCATTTACTTTCGTTCGGCGGGGGAAAGTGTTAGGGATCTCGGTGAGAACTGAGAGATGGCGATACACCGAGTGGGACGAAGGGCGTTTGGGCGCTGAACTTTACGACCACGCCAATGACCCAAACGAATGGCGCAACCTCGCTAACGACCCGAAGTTCGCAGGTGTGGTCAAGGAGATGAAGCGATTGCTGGAACAAGTTCCGCGCAAGTGAATTTCGCGAGCAAATTAATTGCCATTGCCCACAAGGGGCAGTGCTAACGAAGATTATTGATTGTCAAGGCGGTGGGGATTATGAAACGGCGAGAGTTTCTGCGGAAAATCGGAGGTTTCGCATTGACGCCATTATTCAAACCTCAACGCCCCAACATCTTGTTTATCATGTCCGACGACCATGCGGCGACCGCCATCAGTTGCTACGCCGATTTGCTGAACAGCCACCTGCGTGGCGTCGTCCAAACTCCCAATCTTGACAGAATTGCTCGTGAGGGGATGCTATTTCGCAACGCTTTCGTAACTAATGCGTTGTGTGCACCGAGCCGAGCGACAATCTTGACGGGCAAATACGCTCACTTGCACGGTGTCAAAGACAATGCGACCCGTTTTGACCCAAAACAAACTACTTTTCCAAAATTGCTCCAACGAGCAGGCTACCGCACAGCACTTTTTGGCAAATGGCATTTGCAATCTGACCCTGAAGGCTTTGACGACTGGTGCATCTTGCCGGGACAAGGGGTTTACAACGATCCCGTGTTCATTGAGCAAGGCAAGCGCATTAAGCGACAAGGTTATGTCACCGACATCATTACCGAAATGTGCATCGCTTGGCTGGAGAGATGGCACAGAGAATTTCGCTCGCAACCCTTTTGCCTTCTCTGCCACCACAAAGCGCCACACCGCCCTTGGACTCCAGCACCACGCCACCAGCAATTGTTTGCCGACCGAGAAATCCCAGTGCCTGCAAGTTTTAATGACGATTATCGTCAACGAGCCAGCGCTGCTGCTCACGCTGACATGCGCATCGCCGATATGCCTGACTACGCAAAAGAGATTCCACCAAACCTTTCGCCTGAAGAGCGAAAGCGTTGGAACTATCAACGGTTCATTAAGGATTACCTGCGTTGCATTGTGGCGGTGGACGAAAGCGTTGGCGTTTTGCTGGATTGTCTGCAGCGCTTAGGTGTGCTTGACGACACTCTCGTCATTTACACATCCGACAACGGCTTTTTCTTGGGCGAACATGGTTGGTATGACAAGCGGTTCATGGACGAACCTTCCATTCGCGTGCCGTTGTTAGTGCGATATCCGCGTGAAGTCCCCGCAAGCAAAATTGACGAGCACATAGTGCTTAACATTGACTTTGCGCCGACGATTTTGGATTTCGCTGGGGTTGAAATTCCCGACGAAATGCAAGGGCGCAGTTTGCGACCATTGCTGCAAGGTAAAGCGCCAAAAGATTGGCGGGTTGCGTTCTATTACCGCTACTACGAATATCCACAACCTCACCGAGTTTTGCCTCACTACGGCGTCCGCACTGAGCGATACAAACTCGTCCACTATCCAACAACGGACGAGTGGGAACTTTTTGATTTGCAAGTTGACCCTCACGAAATTCGCAACCTTTACAACGACCCGACATATGCGGGTGTTGTGACGAAGTTGAAGGCACTCTTGACAAAATTGAAAGCGGAGGTCGGCGATTTGGATTGAGGTGACACCAATGCGAAGCCTGCGCGTCGTTTGGACTGAACCGGGTGTCGTCAAGGTTGAAGAATGGGAAGTGCCGGAGATTGGCGACAAGCAAGTTTTGGTTAAGACACACTTCACCCTTATCAGTCCCGGAACCGAAAGGGCGTTTTTGCTTCACCTACCAAACACTCCCGCAAATTTCCCCCAATATCCCGGCTATTGTGCTGTCGGGCAAGTTTTGGAAGTTGGGAAGCAAGTTCAACGGTTTAAAGTCGGTGACCGTGTTACTTGGGCTGGGAAACACGCTGCCCATGCTGTGGTTGAGGAGGATTCGCTACTGCTTGTTCCATCTGAAGTCCCCGACGAAGAGGCTGTCTTTTCTCGCCTCATCGCCATTGCTATGCAAGGTGTGCGGAAGGCTCAAATTGAGTTGGGCGAAAGTGTCGTCGTGTTAGGAGCGGGGCTTATAGGCTTGCTTGCTTTGCAATTGGCAAAACTCAGCGGTGGCTTCCCCGTTGTGAGCGTTGACTTGGCAGAAGTTCGTTTGGAGTTTGCCTGCAAGGTCGGTGCTGATTTCGTTTTGTTGGTTGACGAGAATCTATTCACTCGCATTGACGAATTGACTGAGGATGGTGCCCATGTCGTCATTGAAGCAACGGGAAGCCCTGAAGCGATTCCACTCGCTTTCAAGTTGGCTCGCCAGATGGGGCGGGTGATTTTGCTTGGAAGCACAAGGGGTGAGACGAAGTCGGTGAATTTTTACTCCGATGTCCATCGCAAAGGTCTCATAATCATCGGCGCTCATGAATCCGTTCGCCCACGAGTTGACTCGTCGCGCGGATTTTGGACAGCGAAAGATGACCAAACCTTGGCGCTCAAACTCCTTGCCGCTCGCCGTCTGCAAGTTTCGCCTCTCATCACTCACAAATTCAGCGGCACAGAAGCCACGAAGGCTTACGAGTTGCTGGTGAGCGGTGAAGCGTCTGCAGTTGGTATTTTGCTTGATTGGCGGGATGTGGGAGTTGATTGACAGCAGAAACACGATCCTCCAAATTTTAGGCTCGGCGGGAGCCTCGCCCTCCCGTGTCACATAGGGTTTCTCAGAGCCCACCAACCTCATTTTAGGTTCAGGAGATGGCTTGGAGGGTAACCGGCTTTCCGGTGTTTGCGCTTTCCCAGACAGCCTCGGCGACTTGCAAATCTTTTGCGCCGTCCCAAAGAGTGCTTGCTGGTTTCCCATCTCCCAAGCACGCTTTTGCAAACGCTTCAATTTCTCCTCGGTAACCGAAAGTGCCTTCTGCCTTGGTCGCCAAAATCTCCGTCCACTCAGGTGTCCATGTCAGCAATTGCGTCCTGCCACCAACCCTAAATTCGGGGAGCAGCAATTCCTTTGGGCGATATCGCAAATGGAGCATGTCAATGACCTCAAGGTAGCAGCCGTTCCCAGACAAGCAAAGCCTTTCTCGGATTTTCCAATCTTTCGCTTCAAGCGAGTTCAAGTTCATGACAAATGGGACACCGCTTTGAAATTCGCCGACAATGGCGTAAGCGAAAACGGTATTACTCACTCGGTGAAGTTTCGCAAAAACTTCAGCAACTTCGCCGCAGAAAAACCTCGCGAGGTTGAAAAGGTGAACAGCCTGACCGATTAGAAATGCTTTCGCTGGGTCTTCAATGCCCCAAATTGCAGGGTAAGGTCCGTTGGAGAACTCAATTTGGAGAAGATGGATGCCTCCAAACTCTTGACCTTCAGCAATTTGCTTAGCCATCCGATAGCCAACGGCATAGCGCTTCATGTAAGCGACCGATCCCCACAAGCCTTTTTCTTCGGCATGACGAGCCAGCGAAAGGGCTTCTTGGTAGGAAATTGCAGAGGGCTTTTCAACGAGGATCGGTTTTCCCGCATCCAAGCAAATTTTCCCAACTTCAGTGTGCATTTGCGGCGACCCAACAATGATGACTCCGTCAAGGTCCTCTTTCTCAAGCATGTCCCTCACATCGGTATACCAACGAAGTGCACCGAACAAGCGAGCGTTTCGTTTTGCAAGTTCTTCCTTGAGGTCACAAACGGCAACAAGTTCAACTTCGGGGATTGTGCGAAGTGCAGGATAGAGCACCGAAGTCGCATGTGCGCCACAACCTACAAACCCAATCCTTGCTCTCCTTTCCGTCATTTCAAACCACTCTCCTTCCCCACAACTGCTTCAGCGCAACTCAAAAATCAAGGGCATCCAAGGGTCAAGTGTAGCAGTCACTTGTGCTGCTACGCCATGGTCTTGACCAGTGATGACATTGCGGATGCGGGCTTTTTTCGGGAAGGCAATACGAATTCGTTCAGGCTTTTCTATCGCCTCGTTCGTTGGGTAACCAACGGAACGCATTTCATCGGTGCGAAATTCTGGGTTGCGAATTAGCGCGACATACTCGGCGTTAACACCCTTGTATCGCCAAATTTCAACGCAAGCGACCTCTTGTCCCGTATCAGCATTGACAACTTTGACCGGTGCTTCCAAGCCA
>Ga0209394_1001041_pt1 | contig 17832 bp, 16 predicted proteins | sample JNZ201metaG_FD_184122 | JGI IMG/M metagenome (GOLD analysis project Ga0209394, IMG submission 184122) | Hot spring microbial communities from Jinze hot spring, China to study Microbial Dark Matter (Phase II) - JNZ 20120812A (SPAdes) (version 3) ... | reverse complement strand
CTAGGTAGAAATCTTTAAAACACGGTTATATCCTATATTCCCACTAAGTGCGGGTGCTTGTTCGTGGCGAGGAAATACCCCTTTGAACCTTACCAGGAATACCTCCTCCCCGGGTACGTCCCCGACCCCGAAAACGACGTAATCGCCGTGTTCAGGTTAATGCCGGCTCCCGGTTTTAGCGTAGAGGAGGCGGCCAGCGGGGTCGGTGCCGAGAGCAGTACGGGTACCTGGACAACCCTCTACTCCTGGTACGACGTGGAGCGGGTGAAACGGCTTAGCTCCAAGGTGTACGAGATACTGGACTTGGGGGATGGCTCGTACGCGGTGAAAATAGCTTACCCAGCGGAGCTCTTCGAGGAGGGCAACATGCCGGGGCTCCTCGCGAGCGTTGCCGGGAACATCTTCGGCATGAAGAGGGCAGCCGCGGTTAGGCTGGAAGACCTGTACCTGCCGAGGAGGTTTCTCGAGCACTTTAAGGGGCCCAGTAAAGGCGTTAAGGGCGTGAGGGAGGTGTTCAAGGTGTACGAGAGGCCGATCGTGGGCACGGTCCCGAAGCCCAAGGAAGGCTACACGCCCGAGGAGTTGGAGAAGCTGGCTTACGAGCTCTTGTCCGGGGGACTGGACTACGTGAAGGACGACGAGAACCTCACAAGCCCAAGCTTCTGCCGGTTCGAGGCAAGGGCGAGGGCCATTATGAAGGTCATCGACAGGGTCGAGAAGGAGACGGGTGAGAGGAAGGCCTGGTTCGCTAACATAACTGCAGATGTACGCGAAATGGAGAAGAGGCTTAAACTCGTAGCGGACTATGGTAACCCATACGTGATGGTGGACGTGGTGATCGCGGGTTGGAGCGCCCTGACCTACGTAAGGGACCTCGCGGAGGAGCACGAGCTCGCAATACACGCTCACAGGGCTATGCACGCGGCCTTTACGAGGAACAAGTACCACGGGGTTTCAATGCACGTACTAGCTAAGCTGTACCGGGTAGTGGGGGTGGACCAGCTACACGTGGGGACTGCCGGTGTAGGCAAGCTGGAAGGCGAGAAACTAGACGTGGTTAGGTGCGCAAGGATACTAAGAGAAGCGCACTTCAACCCCGACCCCGACGACGCGCTCCACTTAGAGCAACCAATGCACCACATAAAGCCGGCGATGCCGGTATCCTCTGGTGGGCTTCACCCGGGCATACTCCAGCCTGTGGTCGAGGCGCTGGGTAAGGACATAGTGGTGCAGGTGGGTGGAGGCGTCATAGGGCACCCCGACGGGCCTAGAGCGGGTGCACTAGCGGTTAGGCAAGCGCTTGAAGCGCTGAGTAAGGGAGTACCGCTAGAGGAGTACTCGAAAACTCATAGAGAGCTAGCGAGGGCTCTGGAAAAATGGGGGTTCGCGAAGCCGATCTAGGCGGGAAAGGAGCCCACGGGCCATTACCAGCACTGGGTGAGCCCCTTATTACGCGCCCAGCATCCTCGCTAAGTCGTAAATCACCGGCGGCTTCCACCACGTCTTTCCAAGCGATTTCACTATTCCGAGTACCCACACCACTAGCATTCCGAGGTTTATCAGCACTGAGAAAGCCCAGCCCACGAAGGGTATGAGTGCAAACACCATGCATGCAACCTGCACCGCGACGATCAGTATGAAGAACGATATTGAGAGGTAAGCCCAGTGCTTAGCGTACCTGTAACCCGGTTTAAGTACGAGTACGAGAACCCCCCCTATCAGCGGTATCAACCATGCAATAAAGCCCCACAGCTTCTCTTCATCACCCACCTCATAGACTCCACTAGAAGGCTCCACGCTAACACCGGTATTCCTTAAACGCCACTAGCTAATAAACCTTTGTAAGCCCCCTATTCACGGGGCTGAGCACGGCGGGATCCACGCCCTCAGAGGAGGGGTTTCAATGAGGAGGGCGACGCGTATACCGGTAAAGAAAATAAGTAGCCCGCTGGAATAAGAGGTAATGGTGCGAGGGGTTCAGCTCTTATGTTGGTTTGCACTGGTTGATTTCACCGCCTCATCTCTGTTTTCCCGCATTGGTCTGGGTTGGTCCTGAACGGGTTCAAGGCAATGCTAGAAAATAAAACCCGCATATCCTCGAAGCGCTGGATAAAGACATGTTTTTAAGCATGCCTAGTATGGGAGGGCCCGCTGGGCAGGCTATTAATGGGGATGAAAACTACGCTTTCTTCCTGGCTCTGAGCACTAAGTACACCACTACGGTGACCAGTGCGATTACAGCAGTGACCGCTATCGCGGCCACCATGGCTACAGGTATCGGCTGTTCCGCCTCGAGGGGCCCCTCCATTACTACCTTGTCACTGACGTCTATGAAACCGTTAAACTCCGCGTAGACTAGTCCTCGTAGGATGCTCCCGGAATCGCCTGTAAGTGCGAGCTTCGCCCTTGCAGTTAGCGAGACGCTACCATCGCTATACACGCTTACCACGAACGACTCCATGTAGAGCTCTCCCAGCAACGCGGCGGGATATAGAACTAGTAAGGCTACCGTGACCAGCGAAGACGCCTTCCCAGCCAAGTTCAAGGTCGACCTCACGGAGATCACCAGCTACTCAATACAAAGTGATGTGGAAGCACGTATAAAAAAACCCGCACTCACCGGAAAGCAGTAAGGAGCATGAAGAGGGGTCCAAGGTGCGGGCAAGACCGCGTACTACCCACAGGGGTACCGTTATACCGCTGTTAAGCTCGAGATCGGTGGTTTAAGCTCCACGGTAGATCCTAGCACGGCGTACACGGCCTTGAGGGGCTGGGCGGGAGGAGCTCGCAGGACCTTATAGGGAGGCCCGATCACGGGAGGCCGCGTTGTAGTGGGGGCTTTGCGTTCACTTCTATCTTGGTGGTGCACTAGGTGGTCTGCTACCCGCTGGAGGGCTCTCTGAGCCTTAGTTCCCTGAAGAGGGAGAGGAAGCAACTTAGTAGTATTATCCCGGCAATGAAGGAGAACAGCGCGGGTATGTAGTCTCCTAGCGCCGAGAGGTAGATGCTCGCGCCTAGGAATGCTATTGATGAAAATAGCGACACCATTAAAAGCGCTGTAGTCCGCATCAACTTCTACACCCGCTTAGACTAGTATAGTGTAGGCCCTGATTATAAGTACTATGAAGACTGGTATTAGCTTTGACACCGACTCCAAGAACACGCTACCCGTCTTGTCGAAGACCCTGTCCGCGATTACCACCGACACCGCGTAACCTAGCAGTACGGGTAGCCCCATTACCCCCCAGTACACGAGCGAGACCACGCTCATGATCAGCATCAACACGCCCGACACCAGCTCCAACCTGTCAACCAGGCTATCTATGTCCAGCGATATGAAGTCCGCGATGAAGGACATCCTCTCAGCCTTCGCGTCGATGATGTTAACCAGGGTGAGCGCCGTCATGGCCATGACCACTACCGAGGACGACCATTCATCCATTGCTGGGAGGACCATTTTCATCGAGATGAAGCTCGCCATGATTACTAGTAGGAGCACTAGTAAGGGCTCCTTAACCAGGTCAACGAACATCATTGGATTCCGGTAGGTTCTCGTTACAGATGCGAACAGCACCAAGAACCTCTGAACGACGAAGAGCAGGGCCCCGCCGATCACCAGAAGATCGTCGTAAATTACGGCACCCAGTAAAACCACCACAAACGACACGGTGGGGGTGATGTCCTTGGAGTACTTCAAGTCGACCACCACCGAGGAGATCACCACTAGCAGTGCCACTACCCCGAGGAACACGCCTACTCGCCCTCTACCACTTTTAACGGCTCTTCGAGAAAGATCACCCCACCTATTCCCGCCTCGCTGACGTGCTTGTAGGTAGCGTAGACCACCTGTTCCTTCCCGCTCTTTAACACCTCGTCGTAGTCGTATGCCGGGATAACTATGGTGAGCTTACCCCCCGTCGAAATGAAAATCCTCTTCAGCACCTCCGGCCTATTGTACAGTAGTGAAATGGGCGAGGTCAGCATGAGGACCAGGTCATACCTCTCAGGGCTTACGAAGAGGTATTCGAACCACTTCGCGTAGACTTCGAACGAGGTGCACCCGCTACCCACCGGTATGAAGAAGTGCGTTTTGCTAATCACCTCGACGGGATCTCCAGCCCCGTACACCGTCCTCACCGTGAAGCCTTCAACGCACGTGACTACGTCTATGTTGCAACCAGCTCTAGCTAGGTAGTTAACTATTGAGGCGAAAGTCCTAGCCTTAATGTGAGCTAGGCTGTTACGCCTGCTCCCAATTAACCAGTCAAAAGGCGCCACGTCCAGGATAACCAGCGCTTTCAGCACCGATTCACCGTAGTCTTCCCTGACGTAGAGCTTACCGGTTTTAGCGTAGTGTTTCCAGAGTATTTTCCTCGTGTCGTCGCCCGGTACGTACTCCCTCATGTTGGAGAGCTCGTAAAGGCCCGTTTTCGACTTGCCTGCAATGTGCGTTCCCGCGAGCTTCTCCAGCGACCTGAACTCAACCTTCATGTCAGTCGTTAACGGCAAGACGGTCACGGACCCCGGTACTTCGAGCGTTAACTCATCGTAGAAAAAGCCCTGAAACCCCGAAACCCTTAGCAGTGCTTCCTCGTAGGACAGGTGCCCTGGAGCCAGCGGCTTGACGTCGTAGTACATGTCTACCTCGGCTCTACTCGGTAGCGCGAGCGCGAACCTGTTCACGCTCATCGCCTTGGTGAAGTCCGGTTCCTTGTCGAGTATTTCAATCCACGGAATGGCTTCGCCCTGCCTGTTGGTGACCCTTAATTGCATGGTGAACCTCTCCTGCTCGTTCACAACGCTTCTCCTTATAACCCTCTCGACGGTTAGTTTCCTGGCTACGCTTAGGGCCTTTCTCGCGGTGACGTAGTCTAGGTAGAGTAGCATTATCAGTAGAACCGCTATTGAGAGCGCTAGCACGGACCTGGTGGATAGAGCGTAGGTGAAGATCACCGTGGTCAGGGACGCCGCTAAGACCCCTCTCCTCGAGATCTTCAAGGTACTTCGACCTTCTCCAACACGTCGTCTATTACGCTTTCAGGCGCGATGCCCGAGATCTTGGCTTCCGGCTTGAGGATTATCCTGTGAGAGAGCGCTGCCTTGGCGACGTACTTCAGGTCGTCTGGCGTAACGTAGTCCCTGCCCCTCATGAACGCTATGGACTTAGACAGCTTGTAAAGAGCTATAGCGCCTCTCGGGGACGCACCGAGTTTAACCCACGGGTGTTTCCGCGTGGCTTCGACGATGTAGGCTATGTACTTCAGGATGTTCCTTTCGACGTATACCTTTTTAACGGCCTCCACCAGGCTGGAGATGTCCTCGGCGTTTAGGACGGGCTTTACGTTGGATAAGTCCGTTATCTCGTAGTAGTTGTCAAGTATCGCCACGGTGTCTTCTACCGGCGGGTAGCCTATGCTGATCTTTGCCAGGAACCTGTCCACCTGGGCTTCTGAGAGCGGAAACGTGCCTTCGATCTCTATGGGGTTCATGGTCGCGATTACTAGGAAGGGCTTGGGTAAGCTATACGTTACCCCTTCAACCGTTACTTGCAGTTCCTGCATCGCCTCGAGCAGTGCTGACTGCGTCTTCGGCGGCAGCCTGTTGATCTCGTCTACGAAGAGGACGTTCGTGAAGATTGGGCCTTTTCTAAACACGAACTCGTTTCTACGGGCATCGTAAACCACCGAGCCTATTATGTCGGAGGGAAGCATGTCGGGCGTCGCTTGTACTCTCTTGAAGCCCAGTCCTAGGGCCAGCGCCACGGTCTTAGCCATGTGCGTTTTCGCCACGCCCGGAACACCCTCTAACAACGCGTGGCCTTCGGAAAGCAGCGTAGCTATTGTTAGCTCTATTTCCTTCGTCTTGCCCTTGACCTTCTCCTCGATCGTTCTAATCAACGATGGGATCCGCTTGCTCAAGCCCTCCACGAGGCCCTACCTCTTAGAGTACTTTTCCACCTCTTTCTTAACGGCGTTAACGACTTTATAGGTATCCACCGCCCTTCTCTCAGTGGTAACCAGCGGTAGCGGTATGATCGAGGATGCCAGGATCAGCGTTACCAGCGCCGGCAACGAGACGTAAACGGCCACCCTAATTAGTAAGTCCCCTTCTTTAACCAGTTCAGCCCCTCTCGTCGCCGCGCGCACTAGTAGTGAGAGGGCACCCATCACGTTCTCGAGGAAAACCTGCCTTTTCGCCGTGTAGGTGTCGTATATTATGATCTTCCTGTGCGACGTCAAGGCGTTCAGGAACTCCACGTTCCTGCTCTTTATGTCGGGGTAATCTACCATCTCGTTTATTACTAGGCTCGAATCCCCCAGCACGTAGATGACTCCCCCACCGTAGTTGATCTTCCACGCTACCACGTCACCCCTAATCGTGCAAACAGGCTCCATTAGCCCGCCTTCCGCCGCCTTGCGCAACGTAACGTACTTGTTAAACGTAACGTTGATTTCCAGCCCGTTGACCACGCACCTCGCATCCTCCACTTCTAGCTCCGTAGTGCTTGAAGGGACTAGTCCAAGCCTCTGCAACAAGCCCGCTGATTTATCTGTCTCGTCCATTAAGACCAGGATGCCCCCTTCTTCAACCCACTTAAGGATTCTTTGGAAGCTTATGGCATCAATAGCCGTTCCAAGCCCCGGTATCAGTAGCGCGTGCCGGGAGGGGTGCTTACCGTACACGTCTACAGCGTCCTTGACGACTATTACTTTCGCGAAGTTCTCGGTGTAGAACTGGGACAAGCCCCCGGGTTTCATGTTGCTCACGGATGGGGGGTCGTACTCGGTGAAGACCTCCACGGCTACCGTTGCCTGGGATACCGCGATTAGGATGAGGAGTGCTATTACGATGATATTACTCTTCAATGCCGAACACCCGTTTAACCGCGTTAACTACTGAGAGGGCTTCACCGCGCTCCTTATCCCCGTACACGACGTCTTCGTACATTTCCGCGAACTTCTCCAACTTCCTGTCCATGCCAGCCATCTCTCTGGGTGTTTTATTACCGGCGTTCAGCTTCTTCCTTACCTTTAAGAACACGTCTCTAAGCACCCGCTTTAAACCGGCGTACTGGTACAGTGCTTTCTCGAAGTACCTCTCGCTGTGGTCGACTAGGCCCCTTAACTGGATCGCCCCTCCAAGAGGGCTTGACCTAAGGACCATTAAAGCTAGAAGAACCCCCATTACGGACACCAAGACGAGGCATACTAGTAACCACACGTTCCTGGAATGCGCTAGTAGCTGCTCATAGCTAGTTACGATGTTAGGTTCCATGGTGGCACTAGTGGTTTCCGCGGTGGCGTTATACCCGTGCTCCCAGTAAGGGGCCCCCTCCGGCCTGGGGGGTATGGGTATGTACCTTAGTGTTATACCCATGCCTTTTCGCCAGGACCTCCTCGAAGCCTCTACACTCTTAAACCAGTAAGCCGTTCACCGCGTTATATACCTTCCCCGCTGAAGCGCGGCTCGAGGCGAATCCGGTAGTGCCGGGTCGCGGCGCCCCTCGAAGAGACTACTCGTAGTGTTCCTCTACGTTAAGGCCGCGACCCGCTCCTACCTTACCGGGAATATTCTCGGAAACCTCCTAGCCCTAGTAGGCCTCGGTGTAAGCGCCATTACCACCCAGTTCCACTTCTCGTTAGACGCTACTTGCGTTACGGCCAGGTAAATACTGTCATAGACGGCGTCCATGGACCCCGGAAACGCGATCAGCATTTGCGGCTCCCCCGCTAGCCTCGCCGAGCTGACTGGAGATAGGTTCTCGCTTGAAAGCAGGTAGAGTTCGCTGTCTGACGCGACGGCAACGTAAGCGCTTATGGGCGATGCCCTATCCTGGGAGGCGTAGATCTTCATTGCTTGGGGTAGCTCCACGGACGCGACCACCTTACCTTCCGGGTCCATCTTCACGACCCTCTTCCCGTCTACTGCGTATATGAAGCCGTTGGCGTCTACGGCTAGGCCCGATATGGAGCCCCTTATTCCCGGTTTCACTACCTTATCCAGCTTCAAATCCTCGTTGTGAAACGTAACGAGCCACTCCAAGCCCGACTCTGCCTTGGCGTAGCCCCCTACGACGACCTGCTTGGTTGTGTTGTTGTAGGCCACCGCGTAAGCGCCTGCCCCCAACCCTTCAGAGTCCGCCGTGAAGCTACTTACTATTGAGAGGTCGCTTGCGGATACCTTAGCTACATACATCGCCGTGGTGCCTTCTCCTGGTACGGTCGTCCCGGCCACGTAGAGGTAGAGGTTAGGGTACCTGTCAAGTATTATCGAGGAGAGCGGTATTACGTGAGGGTTATCCACGTCAACTCTACTAATGACTTCGAGCATCCTGTCAAAGACTAGCATGCTCCAGAACCTATCAGTGGCGCCGAAGGCGTATACGCGGTTCCCGTAACTAACGCACGTGAAGAAAGAAGCCAGTGGAAGGCTCCGCCCATCAGTCCACGCGGCGATCGTCTTACCGTCCTTGACGCTGAAGGACTCTATTCTAAACCTCTTCTTCCCCAGCCCGTGGTACTCGTCGAAGCCAACCGCGTAAACCCTATCCCCAGACGCGCACACGCTGTAAACGCCGTCCCTGTAGTTGCTGACGCTGATCACCCTGCTCCAAACAACTTCCAAAACACGCCACCAAGAAAATATATGGTACAGCGGGTTTTATTATACCTAAAGGCGGACAGCGCGCCCACCAAGCAACGAGCACTAACCCTTAAACCCGGATCTCTAGCCACGGAGCACACCTGACAGGAGGTTAACCTCCTAAACGGGACCCCCCTGAGAGAGGCGGGGAGTACAGTGAAGGAAAACATGCACGAAGACTGTGAGAAGGGGTGGAAGGAAGTAAAAATGCTCTGAGGGAATGAGGCACTCAGCCCATCTACTTCGCCTGCACAGTCGCCGAAATGACGTTACCTGCTCTAGTGTATATGGTGACCTGGTACCTGGTGCCAGCAACGGCTGCTGTTCCTAAACTGCACTCCATCCACCCCTCAGCGCCCGGATCTACTTTTACTTCTCCACCGCTAGGCGCACCAAGGGTGCCATTGGTATTAGTAATACTTGCTGTTCCTAACCCCGATACCTCTATCTTGTATATTACTGCTGCGGCCGATCCTTCGTTCTTGATGTGCAGGTAGAGCATAGTATTCGTGATGTAACTGTCCGGGTATACCCTTATGCTCTCGGTCGCTCCGAATGTCCCCCACCACCCCATTATCCAGCCTATTACTCCAATGGCTATTACCAGCGTCACCGCTACCAGTATTACTACTGCTATGATCGGTTCTATGCCCTTGTAGCGCCTGCTCATAGTTTTCCCTCTCTTACTATATCCTCTTGTTAGGGGTTATTATAAACTTTGCCTATATTGCTTAAACCTATAGTGCTACATTCCACCGTAATACGCTACATACGGGTACTTCTAGTACTGTTACCGTTACCCGAGTAGTATGTCTACTATGTCTAGCCCACTCACGGCCTTATAACCCTTTCAAGCACGGGGTACACCGTCCCCGACTTCAGGTAAAGTCTTACAGTGTACATCGTTCCGTGCGTGTACTCCCTGCTCAGCTTGAAGTAAACCTCCCGCTGGTTTCCGGGCCCAATAGTCTCCGGGCTATCCAGCTCTATTGTCTCCATACCGTGCACTTCCACCCTGTATATCTCCGCCACCCCTTCACCCTCATTCACGGCCACCACTCTCAACCACCAGGAGCCATCCGTTTCGTTAAGGTACATCTCTATGTCCAGTATTCTCAGTACTTCGGGTTTCCAAGTCATGGAGCGGTAGGTTGTTATGATCCAGGTGACCGCTGCCGCCGAGATGGCTATGGCCACCCCCAGGAGCACTATTACGGCGAAGAGTCTGTGCAAGCTACACACCAATAAACGTGAACGTCACGGACAGCGTAAGCACCGTTACCAGCGTAAGCACTATCGCGTGCTGGAAGCCTGCGGCCATCGTCGCCTGCGACGCCTTCCCGGCGATCAGGCCCATGATGTATGAGTTTATCAGGCTCCCCAGCGAAAGCACCAGTAGTAGCGGGGTCACGGTCGCTATGGGTATTCTCGCCAGCGACAGCAGCATGTAGAGTATGATCATGGGGGTGGAGGCCAGGAGGACGGCGCCTAGATACGGTAGCACTACCTGCGACCTCATCCTCCTCCTGGTCTCCTCTTCGAGTTCGCTTAAGACCTGCGTAAACCTAGCTAAGGTGTCTATTACGTCGGGGGCGCCCCCACCGACAAGTATGGAATCTGTGAGAAACCTCAACGAGGCTATTACAAACCACTCCTTGACTCCCTTAAGGGCCTTCCTGAGCGCCTCTTCGAGGTTTAAACCCAGGGACAGCGATGCGGCCGCCCTCTCTATTATTGGAGTCAGGTTCTTGTAGCTTCTACTCGAAACCAGTATTATGCACTTCTCCGGGCTCAACCCCGTCTTCCTCACCTCGCTGACATCCCTGAGAAAGTCCGCTACAGACCTCACTAAGCCGCGCTGCCTCCTAGCCATGAGCCTGTACTTAATTGCCGGTGGCAGGGAGGCGCCTATGAGTGTTGCCGATATCGCGTAAACCAGCGATTTAACCTCTTTAATGCCCACCTTCCCGGCGAAGATGCTTATGCCATTTGTAAGTGCCAGGACTAGCACGAATATAGCTACGGATATGGGTAACCACACCAGTAGTACCAAGTAGACCTCCCCGTAGCGTACCGGGGTCCTCGGCTGGTTTACGTGGACTGCGAGCGTTATAGCTGAGCCTAGTAGGGGTAGGAAGAAGAAGTTGTAGATGGCTGGAGTTGTTACGTCGACGTTTAGTACTGTAAGTCCTTCAGGGGTTCTAGCCACCTGTGCAGCCGTTATCGCAGCTGACACGGCGAAGAAGACGAACAAAGTTATGGATACGACGACACCGAATATGGTGTAAACCTCTAGGAAGGACATGAGCCTGCCGATGGTGTTCCTGATCTCCACTATCCTGGACTCAACCAGCTCGCGCGTCCTCACTTCGAGGTAGTGTACTACGTCTCCACCGCTTCTCAGGGTCGTGATGTAGCCTAGCATGATGTCTCTAAACCTAGTACTTGGGTGGTGTAGAGCCACTTTTTCGAGGGCCGTTGCGGGGTCCTCCCCCATCATCTTGATCCTGGTCACGATCCTTCGAGCTTCCTCTCTAATGGCCTTAAACACTTTGAGTTGCGTAGCCCTCTCTATGACCCTTTCAAGGCTGTACCCGCCCCTGACCATCGTGGCTACGTAAGACATGAAGAAGGGTAGCTCGTTTTCGGTTTCACTCTTTCTCAGCAAGGTGGCCGTGTACGGCCGCGCGAGCCTGAGTACGAAAACCATTATGGGGGCGGTAACCGTGATGGTGGCCCCCACGATGGTTTCTACAAGCGTTAACCTCGTTGTTAGTAGCATGGTGATGAAGCCTAGGGTGCAAAAAACGGCCGCGATCATGACCAGGGATACCGTCTCGGCACCGTATTTGACCGGGTGGATGTTCATGCCGGCCCTGGTGAACTGCTTTTCCAGCTCAAATGTTCTAGCAAGCCATCTACCCGCGGGCTCGAAGAAGGATAGGGAGAACGCCGTGAAAACATCTCTAACGGTGATCCTGACCCCAACGGGTTTGGTGATTCTCGTTACAGCTAATTGTTCCCGCGTCTTCGCCTCTTCTTTCCTCCCGCTCAGCTTCTTCAAGAGGTTCATAAGCCTCTTCATCTACGTACAACCCCAATTTTCTCTAAGATGCTCTGCGGGTTCATGTAGTACAGGTAAACGTGCGTTGACACCGAGCTGTAATCGCTCAGCTTCCTATCAGCTAGCCACTTCAAAATCATTTTACGCCTCTCCACCTCTTCGAGGACGCCCTCTTCGGGTAGCCCTGACAGTTCCCGTATCTTCCTGAGAACGATGCTCTTATCGAGGTCTATGACCATCTTATCCTCCACGGGGTCCCAGCGGGCGATTTCGACGTAGTCTTCATGGCCCCTCACCTCCCACACGTTGGTTATTCTCCTGGCAGGCCTGATCCTACCCCTCTCGTCCCTCACCTGCACCCTTCTTATGACCAGCGCCATGTTGACTAGGGGTATGTAGGATGGGGGTATGTTCATCGGCGGCGAAGTGAGCCTCTTAACGGCGGCGTCAATGTTCTCTGCGTGTAGAGTCGTTATGCCGCTGTGCCCCGTAGCTATTGCCTGGAAGAGGACGTACGCTTCCTCGCCTCTAACCTCGCCTACAATTATGACGTCAGGCCTGTACCTTAGTGAGAGCTTAACCAGGTGGAATAGCGATACCTCGCCGACACCGCTACCTATGTAGGAGGGCCTCGAAACCAATTGAACCCAGTTCTCGTGGGGCAACCTCAACTCCGGGGTGTCTTCTATGGTCACGATCTTGTACGTTGGCCTTAGGAGGGTTGCCATGGCGTTTAGCGTCGAGGTTTTCCCCGCGCCCGTCGTGCCGAGGATTAACGTAGTCATCTTGTAGTCCATTGCCAGCCAGAAGTACGCGGCCACTTCCGGCGATATCGTCTTGAACAGCACCATGTCCACTATGGTTATGGGAGACTCGCTGAACTTCCTAATAGTGAACGTAGACCCGGAGGTGGAGACCTCCTTTCTGAACGTTGCGGCAAGCCTGTGCCCACCCGGTAGAATCGCGTCTAATATGGGGTACGCCACCGATATGTGCTTACCCGCCATGTGTGCTAGTTTGAGTATGTACTCGTCTAGCTCCTCCTCCGACTTAAACTCTATGTTTGTTGGTACGGACTCGTACTTCCTATGCCAAACATACACCGGTTTCCGGGGCCCATTGCACGATATGTCCTCTATGAACCTGTCACGGAAAACCGGGTCTAGCATGGCGAAACCTATGATGTTCCTCTCCACGTAGTACATGATCTTGCTCCACGAGAGGCTGGGAGTTCTCGTAAACCTGATCTGGAACTCCCTGATGATCCTCCTCGCGCTCTTCTTGATCTCGTTGGCTACGTCCACGTCCAGGCTCTTTACGGGTTTGAGCTCCCACACCAGGTGGTCTCTGATCTCCGAGTATATCTTCTCCTCTTCCGGTGTAAGGGAGATCTCTTGTATTTCGTAGATCAGCTTGCCGTTGGGGTCTTCCACTATGTTTATGTAGGCGAAGGGCTCGTACACGGGGTAGCTCTCTATAACCTGGTAGCCGGGTATCATGCTGTAAAGCTTATGAGTGAACATGCGCTCTTCAACGGCCTTGGTAATGACCTCCCTTTCAGCTTCCCCCTCCCCTTCTACGCGCTCTTCAACGGCCTTGTCCCTTCCCCTTCGTAACTTGCCGAAAAACCTAAACCACTTACTCTTCTCGCTCAAGGCATTGAACCTCTTTAACGAGCTTGATGGTCCCGTTTTATCACATATATATTATATTTTAAATGCTTATTATAAACCTAAGCCCCATTAAGGCGCGATCAACCGCTACGATGTAACGTTATTAAGAATATTGTAAAAATATAATAAGGGTGCCTGCCAATAAAGCTTTACTGAACGGCGCTGGGATTGGTGATGAGTACCGGTAGGCTGTATTTGGCGTGCTTGCTGGGCTTATTTCTAGTAGTCGTAGCCTTACCGCTAGCATTGCCGCAGGGAATAGTGCCGGCTGCGTTCATAGAGCCTGGTGACAGGGTTTACGGGTTTAAAGTAGACTTAGTTAACTTGGGCATAGTGCCGAAATACGTGAGCATAGTAGACGAGTCTAGAGTAGCTGTCATAGGATTGATAGGGGAGGTGTACGGCGTTGCAGTGCTTAGAATGGTCAGCCCCCACGTAGATCCCTTAATAGAGGACCTATACCCGTTAACCGGTATTCCAACGTACGTAGCGAAGGACGGTTACCCCGTTACGAGAATGGCCGTTGGGACTGACAAGGGTGAGGTGCTTCTCTTCAAAGTCGATAGAGGCAGGATCACGAAACACCTGTACCTGGTTCTCGGAGCAGACTTCTACGTAGATAAGCTATACCTGGCTAAAGACCCCGCTGGAAACGTGAAAATCGTGGCACTAACCGTTGAAGGGGGGAGCCGTGGATACCCGTGTCTAAACTGCTACGTTTACGTTTTAGATGAGGAGGCCCAGGGTATACTTAGAATAGGCCCTAAGGTCGGAAAGGCCACGCCGACGTGTGAAGGCTTGAAGAACATACAAGTACAAGATGTTGCCCCCCTGGTAGTGTACGCGCCGGATGGCTTTTACTGGGACGCCTCAAACGTACTAGTAGCGCACATACCCCAGGTAATCAGCCTCGTATTCAACGTAACGTACCTTAACGAAACCACGGGAGAACTCATACCACTACCTGCCACCCTCGTGGAGGTTTCACTAGCCTACGGCGACTTGAAAGAAACCCGAGTAGTATACGGCGTGAACGCCGACGAGAAGGGCGTAGCACGCGTACCAATACCCGTGGAGCAGGATAGAAAACTGACTATTAACTTAACCATACGTAACTTGGAGGGTAGCGTTGTCTGGAATTACACGTTCGTTTACGACCCCCAGCAGTACGTAGAAGTACCCAGCGAGATACCTCTCCCAACCGCAGTGCTTCCAACGAGCAACGTAGATAGGAGGCCCGCGATGAAGATCTACGGGATGCCCCCCTTCCTAGCGGTTAAACTAGACCTCGTTGATATGACGTACGCGCCGTTTGGGTGCCCCCGTAAGGGTTCCGCAGACTTTTACCTAACCCCCTCCGCGGTCGATATAGCGTTTATGCGGGGTAGGGATGACATTAAAGCTAGCGTCACGTACATGGACACCACCGAAGGGCTTCTAAACGTAGTTACCACCTCTCTCTTGCCTTCCGGTATTAGTAAAATTAACGCAGTAGACGACTACGTGGGCTCCAACGTGAGAATTACCGCAAGCGGCACGTACAGTAATGGAAACTACGTAATAATTGGTTTATCGGACGGAAGGCTGAGAATATACGTGTCCGGGGAAAACGGCTACAGGCTTAGGAACATCTACACCATGGGCTCACCACTAGTCAACTTAGTGACTATACCCGGCGTCGAGGGCTACACCTACGTAGCAATCTCGGCTAGCGGCATCCAGGTCTTCAAGGTGGAGCCATACCCTCTACCAGTGTACAGAAACCTAGCATCACTCTACTTGTCAATGCCGGGGTATATACACGGAGATGTCTCGGCGAACATTAAGGCCGTATCACTGGCCGATCAGCACGGCATGATCGTCGTTAAGAACAGCGATATAGCCGTGAAGAACGGCCTCGTACTAACGATGGACAGGTTCATGGCTAAAGATGTTGAGCTCGCCGTCAACATGCCCAGAGGCGAGGAGGTCGGTGGAACGCTCGTGGTACTCAACTACCCTGGAGGATCCGCCGAGTACAGGCTTCAAGGTAACAGCACGACTTTGAAGAACATCATACCCGGCGTGGAGTACACTGTAAACATCTACTCCCCGGTACCTTACGTTTACAACGGCTCACTGACGTTTACGCTCAGCGATACCATGAAGGTGAGCGTGCAAGGTTATCGAAACGTGACCGTGGAGGTACCGCAAGCTTGCTGCAAGCTCGTAGCTAACATGTTGTACAAGGAATTCACAGTAAAGCTGAGAATACTAGACGAGATCTCGGGCGTAAAGCTAATCGCACCCGTGGACATATATGTTGATGGAAAGGAGCTCGTGAAAGCTACGAATAGAAGCGAACACGTGTTCGGAGTGCTCTGGGGCGAACATGTCATCACCGTTTCACCCTCTAAGGGCTTTGAAGGCGTATACCAGGTCTCTGAAGTGCCCGTGATCGTCAACGACAACATGGAGCTGAACGTGCGGATCACGAGGGCAGCGTACTACATGATCATTAAGGTCGCAGACGTGTACGGAGAACTCATTTCACCAGTGGACCTCGTCGTAGAAGGCCCGGAGAGCGTAACTAAGACCGTTGAATCCACTGGCCTGCCCATCCAGTTACTACTACCCTATGGAGAGTACTCGTTGAAGATTATCCCGCACAACACCTCCATATACATACCCTACACTATGACCCTACTCTTAGACTCGCCGCGAAGTGTCGTTGTAACCGTTCAGCGCGTAAGCTACAAGCTCAATGTAAACGTTATTGACAGGTTTGGAGTTGTAGGGAGGTTTGAACTGTACGCGAATGAAACCAAGATCGCGGAAAACGTCGGGGAAAGGATCACCGTTGAGATCCCCTACGGTTCATACGTTCTAAAGCTCGTACCCGTACCTGGATGGGACAAGGCATATGATGCGTCTAAACCCCTAACCATCACCGTGACGAACGATACCTCGGTAACAATATACGCTAATAGAAAGTCGTACCGCTTAAGAGTAGTAGTAGTGGAGGAAGAAAAGCCCGTGGGTAACGCGATCGTATACATTTACAGCCTGGATATAGGCGATCTGATCACCATACTCACAACGGACATTAGTGGGACCATTGAAACGAACCTTCCCTACGGAAACTACAAGGTAGTAGTAGAGCACGGACAGTACATCCGGGAAGAAATACCCGTTCTCGCCGTGGACAAAGACATCAATAGGATTGTCGCACTGAGGCCCACAGTGCTGACCATACTATGGAGGTACGTGCCCGTGATCGCTGTCTTGATAGGCGTGGGCGTTGGAACGTATATTGCAATGAGGGTTAGAACAATTATAGCGAGGAGGCTTGTAGAGGAAGAGATGTTTTAACGAGGTCGAAAGCGCGAAAATTCAAAAAACGATAACTTTGCTGTTTTCTCACCGCTTACGCCTCTTCCATTACAGGCTTCGCTCGTACACGGTGTTAGCTAAATTTCAGCATAACGGTTCTAGGTACGTCATCTATGTAAACAACGAGTATTCTTAAACCCACATCCAGCCCGCTCAGAGCCTCAAGGTCCTTTCTGATAGCTGCTAGCGTGGAAATCTTGTTGTTGAGAGCTTCTACGAGGGCCTCCATGGCTGAGAGTTCTTGGTGAGGTGAGGGGTTTACCACTATTCTTAAGCTACGTAGTTCTAGTACGTTCGGCGGAGTCGCCTCCGTTACCCCCAGCTTTGTCAAGATGCTCTTCAGCTTCTTCTCCTGCTCGCTCTTAATCCTCAGTTCCTCGAGTTTTCTAAGTAGGTCACCTAGCATCTTCCTGTATTCGGCGATCGAGTCATCCAGGCTCTTTGCGAACTCACCTATGCTCGGAAACTCTCTTACAGTCATTGACATAATAGCCCACCATATCACGCTCCTTTAAATACTAAGTTAAGATGTACTTAAAAACCCATTAAGTAACTCAACTCCGCGAGATGTGCTGACTGTAGAGTTTATATTTTAAGTACTACTGCTAATTTAAAGTTAGGGAATCGCGGATGTCCTGGGTTAGCGGCACACTCGTAGAATCCGTCGAGACCAAGGTAAGGTCTTTGGGGCGCGTTCTGAGCGAGTACGTGGAAAAGAGGTTCACGGGGTACGTAGTTTACAGGAACATGTCCGCGGGTATATATATACTAGTAGCGATGATAGACGGTAACATCGTCGCGTGCAGGTCTATAAGGCAGACCCCTGCCGCCAGAACCATAATCTACGATGGTGTCGATTGCTGTGGAGTGGCGATGAAGTATATCAGTGATATCGACGGCGTCGTAGAAGTGTATAGCCTAGACCGCAAGATCATCATAGCGGACCTACTAACGTTCCCGCAGTCTAGAACGGAGGAGAGCGTAATACTGGCGAGCGCATTAAACACTGGAGCAGGCATCCCGGTAAAAGCGCCGCCGAAGCCCCCCACACCGCCTCCACCATCTAAACCGCCCGTGAGC
>Ga0209394_1001039_pt1 | contig 17845 bp, 15 predicted proteins | sample JNZ201metaG_FD_184122 | JGI IMG/M metagenome (GOLD analysis project Ga0209394, IMG submission 184122) | Hot spring microbial communities from Jinze hot spring, China to study Microbial Dark Matter (Phase II) - JNZ 20120812A (SPAdes) (version 3) ... | reverse complement strand
AAACGCGCAGCAGACTCTCTCCGACGCTCAGACTAAACTTGCCGAAGCGATCAAACAACGCGAAGCCGTAAATCAGCAATGGCAGCAATTCAGGCTGGTGGCTGCTCAGTGGCAAACCCAATTTGAAAACTTGCAGCGGAGAGTTTTGGAGTTGACCGAAGCGTTGGACGAACTCTATCGGCAAGAAGCGTCGCTCAACGATGAGGAGCGAGCGATAGAAAACGAATTGCACGAGTTGACTGAACGATTGCCGAACATTGAGCGACAACTTGAGGAATGCCGAAGGCGCAGGGAGCAACTTGAAGCCGCTTTGAGCAATTGGCACGAAGAGCGAAAGAAGTTGATGCAAAGGCGCGATGAGATTGAGCAAAAACTTGCGAACTTGTCGGCTCAAAAAACCGCTCAAACCGAGGAAGTTCACCGATGCGAAGTGAGGTTGACTCAGGCTGAAGCGGAGCGAGCGGAAATTGAGCGGAGGTTGATTGAAGAATATCAGGTCGCTGTTGAAGACGCACACGCTGCAGCGCAAAGGTTGGAACAAAAGCAAATTGCCCTTGACGAGTTGGAGCGTGTAAGGCAAGAGATGGCTGCGCTGGGCGAAGTCAGGCTCAGCGTTCTTGATGAATACGAACGGCTCAACGAACGAATCAACTTCTTGCAGACGCAAATTGCCGATTTGGAAGCAGCCCGCAATGAACTTTTGAGCGGTCTTGAATCCCTTGAGCGTCAATTTCGTGAACGGTTTAAGGAAGTCCTTGAGCGTGTGAGTGAAACTTTCAACGAGATGGTTCAGCGGTTTTGGCAAGGCGGTGAAGGGCGGTTGATCTTGACCGAAGGGCAAACCCTTGCTGAAAGTGGCGTTGAAGTTAAAGTGAAACTGCCGGGCAAGGCAGAGCAGGATTTGCTGTCACTTTCCGGCGGAGAGAAAGCAATCGTTGGGCTTTGTTTCCTTTTCGCGCTACTCAAAATCAACCCTGCGCCGTTCGTTTTGCTTGATGAAGTTGATGCTCCTTTGGACGACGCCAACACCGATAGGTTCGTTTCGCTTTTGCGTGAATTTTCCGACCGAACTCAGTTCATCGTTATCACTCACAACCCCATCACCGTTCAAGCAGCCGACCACCTTTATGGCGTCACAATGGAGGAGGAAGGTGTTTCAAAAGTTTTGTCGTTGTCGCTGAAAGAGGCTTTGGAGTGGGCGGAGCAACAGTGACGCTTTTGATAGGTCGGGATTGACAGAAAGTCAACAAAATCGGAGGGCAAACCTCCGGCTTGCCGAAAATTTTTCCGCAAGGGCGAATGAAATCTGCCAGTAATTTTCGGGCAGGTTTCACCTGCCCCTACAAATTTAAGCCATCCGACGCTACAGAAGTTCGCGATAGTTGTCTCGGACTTTCTTGATCGCTCTTGCAATGTCCTCCATGTCCTCCGGTTCGCCCAAGAAAATCTCTTGCTTCAACCAAACTGCTTCGTGGTCGCAAACTCGCTCAGTTACAGGGCACTTGACTTTGCTGTAATCGTAATGGCGGGCGTAAGGGTGCCAATCAAGGGCGGATTTACTGAAGGCTGGTTCTCGGTAAAGCGGTTTGTAGCCGGGGCTTGCGGGAATACCTTCGGCTCTTAGCGCTTCAATGAACTTCGCTTTCGGGACATTTCCCATCCGTTCGGGGAAGTAGCGGAAGATGAAGAGGTGGTAGGCGTGTTCGGTCACTCGTTCGTCTTCCCTGAGCGGTTCAACGACCTCCAACTCTTTCAGAAGGCTGTTCAAGTAGTTCGCGTTTCGTTGCCTTTTTGCGTGAAGTTCATCAGCCCGCTGAAGTTGCACGAGCAAAATTGCTGCCTGCCATTCGGTCATTCTGTGGTTGCCTCCGATAATGTAGTGGGCATACCATTCGCCGACCCGAGAGCGACCGCAATTGTGAAGTGACCAAACTTTCTCCGCAATTTCATCGTCGTCGGTTGTCACTGCTCCACCTTCGCCTGCAGTGATGTTTTTGCTCGCTTGGAAACTGAACCCACCTGCATCGCCGATTGCGCCGACCCTTCGCCCTTTCCAAGAAGCACCGTGAGCCTGAGCGGCATCTTCAATCAATGCCAACCCATGCCTTTTGGCAATTTCCGTCAAGGCGTCCATGTCGCAGGGGCGCCCAGCGATGTGAACCGCCATAATCGCGCTTGTTCTCGGAGTGATTGCTGCTTCAACCGCTTGAGGGTCAAGGGTCATCGTCGTTGGGTCAATGTCGGCGAAGACGGGAACGGCTCCGACATCCAGAACCGATGACGCAGAAGCGATGAAAGTGTAAGGGGGCACAATGACCTCTTCGCCGGGCTTGACTCCAACCGCTCGTAAAGCGAGGTAAAGGGCAATTGTCCCGTTAGTGCAACCGATGCAGTGCCGGGCGTGTTGGTAGCGAGCGAAGGCTTCTTCAAATTGCTCAACTTTGCTCCCTTTCGTTCGTCCCCACCATTGACCGCTTTCAACAACTTCTCTCAAAGCCTGCACTTCTCGCTCATCAAAAACCGGCCATTTGTGGAAAGGCTTGGTCCTCGTTGGCTTCCCTCCGTTGATTGCCAGAACACCCATTTCACTCACCTCCTCTTCGTTTCGTCCCGCCACAATCATAACGCCGAACTCAAGACAGTGATGGCAGGGAAGGCACATAATTGTGATGAGGCGATGAGAAATGAAGTGTCCGGTTTGTCAGGCAGAGTTGCCTGAAGGTGCGAAGTTTTGTTCACAGTGTGGGGCGAAGGTTTTTGAGAACGAGGAACCAAACCCAGCGCTGCTTGACTTGATTGCCCAATATGAGCGGCGACTTAGACAAAATCCGAAGGACACGACGACTCGTTTCAATTTGGCTCTAACTCACATTCGGTTAAAGCAATGGGGTGCTGCCATCCAGCAGTTGGAGTTGGTCTGTCAGCAGGAACCCGATTTCCCGGATGCTTGGTATCTTCTGGCAGTCGCTTACCATAACATTGGGCAGAAGGAGCGTGCTCAAGGGTTGCTAAGCGAATTTATTCGGCGTTTCCCTGACCACCCTAAGGCTGCCGAATTGCGTCGGAGGAAATTTGATGCAGTTGACATTTCAACTTCAACATCGCCAAAATTGCTGTCGCCGAAGGAGGGGTAAAAGAGGATGAAAGCGCTGGTTAAAACGAAGAGGGCGCCGGGGTTTGAACTCCTTGACACACCCGTCCCCAAAGTGGGGGCGGGTGAAGTTCTGGTGAAAGTTCACTTTGCTTCAATCTGCGGAAGCGATGTCCACCTCTATCAGTGGACCTCATGGATGTCGGAGTATGTCAAGGAAATTCCTCGCATCGCCGGTCACGAAACGGCTGGGGAAATTGTCGCTGTCGGCGAAGGGGTGACGGAAGTTGAGGTCGGTGATTTCGTTGTCCTTGAAACTCACATCGTTTGCGGTTCATGTTACCAATGTCGGACTGGTAGAATGCATGTTTGCCGCAACTTGAAAATTTTGGGGTTTGACATAGATGGCTCCTTCGCGGAGTTCGTCAAAGTTCCTGCACGCAATTGCTGGAAAGTCCCCCCTTCCATACCCCGTGAGTGGGTTTCGTTAATGGAACCGATGGGCAACGCTGTTGACACTGTTTTGGCAGAACCGGTTTCAAGCCAACGGATTGCGATTTTGGGCTGCGGTCCTATCGGACTGATGGGAATTGCAGTGGCAAAAGCCTGTGGGGCATCGCTCATCATCGCTTCCGAACCTCATCCGTTCAGGCGGGAACTCGCCAAGCGGATGGGAGCAGATATAGTTGTCAACCCAGAAGAACAAGATTTGGCTGAAGTTGTTCGCATTGAGACGAACGGGGACGGTGTGGACGCAGTTGCGGAAATGTCAGGACACCCACAAGCCTTCCTTCAGGCTCTTGACATCGTTACGCCCGGCGGTTGGGTTGCGTTGTTGGGGTTATTCAATCAACCTGTGACTTTTAACCCCTCTGACGCCATCATGAAAGCCATACGGATTCACACGATCACAGGGCGCAAATTGTTCAGCACTTGGGAGACAGTGACGAGGCTTCTGTCAACTGGCAAAGTTGATTTGGACCCGCTCATCACACACCGCTTCCCCTTGGAGCGGTTTGACGATGCCTTCCGCAGCATAATCAACCACCAAGCAATCAAGGTCGTGTTTGAGGTGGGCTAAAAAGCGGTGACTACTTACCGAAACTGTTTTTGGCGGATAACTTTGCTGACCCGTGCTGTGGGTTTTCAGCCCATAGCCACCGACGATGCTCGGGAAAATTCGGCGCTGCAGGAGCAGCGCCTTCCGAAGGAGAGGCGTGCAGATGTTAGTGCCGACTTGGGAAGCCGTCGTTCGTGTTTTGCTAACTATGGTGCTAAGTGGGTTGATCGGTGCAGAAAGGGAGGCACATGAGCGACCCGCTGGATTGAGAACTCATGTCCTCGTCGGAGTTGGAGCATGTTTGTTCATGCTCCTTTCGCTTTCCATGACCGAACTTGGAGGTGACCCGGGTCGCATCGCTGCTCAGGTTGTCACCGGAATTGGTTTCATAGGTGCTGGAACGATTTGGCTTCGCGGCGATGTCATTCGCGGGTTGACAACTGCTGCATCTATTTGGGCGACCGCTGCTGTGGGAATGTTAGTTGGGGCTGGCTGGTATAGCCTTGCCATTGTTGCTGCCCTCGCCGTTTTCGCTGCCTTGACAGTATTGAGGCGATTGGAAAGGTTTTTAGTGCAACGGTTGGCGGGGCAAACGGTTGTCGTTCAATGCGAATTGCCACCAAGCCCTGAAACTCTATGGCAGTTGCTTTCCGCTTTAAGCGAATTGAGAGCGAGGCTATTGCAAGTTGAGAACCTACCCTCTGGCGACACGGATTTCCAAAGGGTGCGACTTACCTTGAGCCTTTCCGGGCGAATTACAACTGCTCAACTCATTCAAGCGCTTTTGCGTGCAGGCGCTGTTTCAGCGAAAGCGGAGGAGTGAATTTAATCGCTAACTTGGCTTCGTGGAAATTCCATTCGGAGGGCGCATCTCCTGATGCGCCGAATTTCTGTTGGACAGGAACCTGACTCTACGGTTGAGCGGGAACTGACTTACGGTAGCGTCGCCCCTTGTGGGCGACGGGAATTTTAACGACTGTCAGGGACAAGAGATCATGGTTCGGCAGGAGCCTCACCCTCCAACCAATGAGAAATCACGGCTTGGCAGGAGCCAAGCCCTTCGGTGTCTCATGGGATTTCTACAGAGCCACCAACTTCCAACGCCGCTTTGTTTAGCGAATCGGTCACCCGCTTCAAGACCGAAACTTTTTCAGGTTCAATGTCCAAAACCGCGTAATCGCCCAAAGCGGTTGTCCCGACATTCAACACCAATTGCCCGCTTTTCAACTCCCTCAGTTGCGGTTTGTGCAAGTGACCGCAAAGGTGAACTTTGGGGTTGACAATTTTGAAGGCGTCAAGGAAGCACCTTTGACCGCCGTGAGTTCCCTTCGGGGTTTCGTCAGCGAGACCTACTGGACAACCGTGAGTTACAAACACCGTCACTTCTTTGCCCGCTAACTTCTGCGCAATTTCAAGCACTTCCTCGTCGGTGATGTAGTAGGGCTTTTTGTGGCTTTTCGCCCAAATGCCACTGATGCCCGCTAACTTGACCCCTTTCACCTCAATAACCTCGCCGTGAGGCAACAAAACGGGTGAACCGTCAAGGTTTTTCAGGGTCTTCAGCATCGCTAAATCATCGTGGTTGCCGTAAACCGAATAGACGGGGATGCGTTCCACAAGGGCATAGTAATCCGAAGCGTCAATTTGTCCCGGATCACCCCAATCCCCAGTGGAAATGAGCAAGTCAGGTTGTTCTTCTGTCAAAGCCTCCCAAAGGCTTTTTAACTGCCCGTGCATGTCGCCCACAACGAGCACCTTTAAACCCATCGTCTTTTCCCTCCTTTCCGCCTGTTTTATAATTGCCGTAGGGTCGTGCAGGGAGGTAACATTGTCACTGCTTGGGAGAGGGACGCAAATATGATTGGCACGACTGTTGGCACTCGGTTCCACATTGTTGGACGAATTGGTGAAGGTTGGCTGTTCACAGTTTATCGGGCAAGAGATTTGTTGACAGGTCAATTGGTTGCAGTTAAGGTGATGCGCCCAACTTTCACCATCCAACGCTCGTTTGTGGAAGCACTGTTGCAAGCCTTTGAGCAGCACATGCATCTCGCTCATCCCGCATTGGTTCGTTACTTGGCAGCGGGCGAAACCGAAGAGAACATCCCCTTCGTTGTTTGTGAACTTGTGGCAGGTCATGCCCTCACCCAATTGCTGCAGCGTCGTTTGCCTCTTCCAATTAACCAAGCGTTGAATTTGCTTTCTCAGGTTGCGGATGGGATAAGTTACCTTCACCACGCAGATATGGTTCACGGCGATGTTCGTCCGCACAATATCTTGGTCACCCCGAGGGGAGAGGTCAAGGTTGGGGATTACGGGTTGTGGTCGGTTTTCCTGAGTTCAAGGGTGTCGGAAACCGAATGGTTAGAGCGGGCTGCACCCTATCTTGCTCCGGAGCGATTTCAAGGCGACAAGGCGACACCTCAAAGCGATGTTTACTCCCTCGGGGTTGTTCTTTTCCAAATGCTAACGGGTCATTTGCCGTTTGAGGCTAATCGTGTCGCTGACTTTGCCCACCTACATTTGACAGCACCGGTCCCTCTGGCGAGCAGCATGAACCCGTCAATTCCTTTCGCCTTGGATGCAATCTTGCTGCGAGCGATGGCAAAAGACCCCTCACAACGGTTCGCTAACGCTGGGGAACTGAGGAATGCCTTGCAGGAGGTTTTGGCGACTTTGGAAGCAGAGAGGGAGGCTATATCAAGTGTCCCCGAAGTTCCCTCCCCGCCTCTAACGGAAGCCTCCGAGGAAAAGGAGGAACTGAGTGTGTGGCAGAAATTTATGCAATCTGCGTTGGGGTTGGTCTTTGGGCTTATTTTGGGCTTGATTGTCGTCTCTGGCGTGATTTACTCACTACTGGTTGGAACGAAGCCCAACGAAGTTATCGTTCCCGATGTCACCGGCATGAAACTTTCGCAGGCTCAACAAATCCTTGCCGAGCGAAACTTGAAACTAAGGGTCGTTCGTTGGGAATTCAGTAAGGAAGTTCCGCCCGAGCATATAATCCGCATGGAAAGCCCTGAACCCAATCAGAAAGTTTTGGAAGGTCGCGAAGTCCTTGTCGTCGCCAGTCAAGGGGAAGCGAAAGTAACTGTCCCTGACCTTTCGGGTCAGCCCATTCAAGACGCCCTTTCAACCATCAAAAGTGCAAAGTTGCGGTTAGGGCAAAGAGTTGACACTTACAGTGAAACTGTTCCCGCAGGCTATGTCATCGGTCAACAACCACCACCCGGCGTAGATGTTCCCGAAGAGACCCCCATCAACATCATCGTGAGTAAAGGTCCTCCACCACCCGAACCCGAAATTGACTGGACAAAGTTGCCGCCGGACGCCCGAGTCGCGAAAATCGCTGTTGCAATTGGCGGAACCGAAATCCGCCAAATTGTGCAAATCATTGTCTCCGACTCAAAAGGCGAGCGAGAAGTCTATAGGGGAGTTCATGTCCCCGGGGATAAAGTTGTCAAGACTGTTATCGCTTACGGTCGGGCAACTGTTCGGGTTTTAGTTAACGGTCGGGAGGTTGCACCTCCAGAGGAGTTGTGACGATTTATGCAAGACGAACGCCAATCAGATGAAGCGTTGGTCTTGAAAGCGAAAAGAGGGGATGCTGGCGCTTTTGACCTTTTGATTGAGCGCCACTACAAACGCATCTACAAACTTGCCTTTCAAATGCTTGGTAACCCGGAAGACGCCGCCGATGCCACTCAAGAGACTTTCGTCAAAGCCTTTGAACAACTCCGTCGCTTTCGCGGCGATTCCTCCTTCTCCACTTGGCTGCACAGAATTGCCATCAACACTTGCCGCGACATGATGCGTCGGAACCGTTCCATCGCTTTCTCGCAATTGCAACCGGAAAACGAGCACACAGACTTTGACCCAGCGACATTGACAGAACCTAACGCCGACGAGATTTTGATGGAACGAGAACGAGCCGAGTTAGTTTGGTTGGCATTAAGGCAACTCTCGGAAGAAGCGAGGCAAATTTTGATTTTGTGCGATATGCAAGGATTTTCCTATGCCGAGGTTGCGGCAATTTTGAATTTGCCTGAAGGGACAGTGAAGTCCCGTTTGCACCGAGCGCGAAATGCTTTCAAAGAGGTTTGGAAAAGTCTGACAAGGGAACAAATTGCGTCCCACAAGCGTCCAAAAGGTGGCGATGAAAAATGACATGCAAGGAAGTAGTTGAGCGACTAAGCGAATACTGGAGCAACGAATTGGACGAAAGGACGAGGAACGAGGTATCTTTACATTTGCAAGGCTGCCCATCTTGCCAGCACGAGTGGGCAATTTTCCAGACAGCAATGAACGCATTGAAAAGTGTAACCACGCCTGAACCATCTCCCGAACTTCTGAGCCGAATTCAATCTGCTGTGATGGCAAAGCAGTCTCGCAAACCTGTGTTTGTTTGGCGCTGGCAGTGGGCAATGGCTACTGGCGCCGCAACAATTGTCATTGCACTCGTTTCCGTGTCTTTCTTCAGCCGAGTAAGAGAAAGGACATGGGTCCCACCTTCCCATCCCATTGTAGCAGAACAACCTGTGCCTTTGTTGCCCTCTCCGGCTTTAAGGCAACCACTGCCTCCCTCTTCTGTTACACCCCCGTCCCTCAAGCCTCAACCCTCGCCTGCAGAGCAAATAGCAAAACCGCGCAGATTATCCGCCATTGAACGCCGCAGGGTAGGGACAGCAAGTGTAGAGAAGAAGCAGGGATACACTGAATCGGGGAAATTGTCGCTTTCAAGTCCACCCACTGAGTTGCCACCCTTAGAAGTTCCAAGAGGGGAACGATTACCAGAACGGTCTGAGAAAGACATACCCGTTGAAATTGCCCCGCCTGCAGAGCAAACTGCTCCCAAGTTGGCGGAGTTGCCAGTTGAACTTCGGATAGTGCCTTTCAAGGTGGAGGCTAAATTGAGCGAGCGAGTGCAAGTTCCAGAAACACGAGAAACCGAACGAACGACCACTCTGCGAGGTCCAATCGGTCCCATGGGTCAGCAAAGCCCAACAGGACCACAAGGTCCAATTATTGCTGCACCGGCGATGAGCGCTGCCAAAAAGATTGAAGGGGAAACTCAAACTCCCGCCTTGATAGGGCAACATTTTCCCATGGCAGCACAACAGCCGATGCAACAGTATGGGGGTGGTTTGGGACAGTCGCTTTTTGCAATCCCGTTTGCTTTGCGATGGGCAAAATTTGAGCCCGTGGTGGTTGGGAAAGTGACGCTATGGCAATTGATGATAAGTTCCGACAGCCCACAAGTTGTGACTGTCTACCTACGACCGGGAGAAAAAGTTGAAATCCTGAATGCCCAACAGCCTGTCACGGGTGAAGGGAAAGGTCTGGTTATCTGGCGAGACAAAGTTCACTTTGGCAGGGGAATTTTCATTCCAATCCTCATCCGAGCAAACGAAGCGGGAACTCGCAAGTTGCTTGTGACTTTGGAGACGATGGACGGGAAAACTTTCTCGTGGTGGTGTCTCTTCCCAGCGATGCCCCACGAAGAGCAACCGAAAATTCGTCGTCCAGTTACCCTGCAAATTGAGCAGTGGACAATCCTTGACCTATTCGCACACCTTGCTTGGGAGACTAAAGCCTCATTTTTGTTGCCAGAGGAAATTGGCTACAGGACAATCAATGTGCCAACGAAATCATTGTCGTTGTCGGAAATTTTTGTCCTGCTTGAGCGACAAATCGGAATTAAGTGGCAACGGTTTGGACACACCTTCTCCTTGACCGCACCTATCCCTGTCCCCATCGCTCCAATGATGAAGCAGCAATAGGAGTTACGCAGTTGGATGTAGGGGCGGCTGCTAAGCCGCCCGCAAGACAGTTTTAACCCCTTATAAAGGATGTTTTCGGGCAGACTATCGTCCGCCCCTACACAAAATGACATCAACTGCGTAAGTCCTACAGTAATTCAGCATCAAGCCGATGTTTTCTGACTCCTGTTTTACCGCCCACTCCTTAACCTTCGTTCTCGCTTTTTGAAAAGTTCCATCAGCGGCAACAAAGGTGATTCGCCGGGTGTGACCTCAGCGTAATCAACACGAAGTTGAGCAAGCAATTGTCTCCTTCGCTGCCATTCCGCTTCAAGTTGTTTTTGCCAACGGTCAACAATTCTCGGAGAACGCAAGTCTAACCAACGCTCCTCGCCAGTTTCTAAATCAACGAACCGAGCAACTCCGAGCGGTGCTAAGGACCTTTCCCTTCGGTCTCGCAAAATCAGAGCCAAAACTTCATGCCTTGCAGCAAGTTTTTTCAGTGTGCTTTCGTAATCCCATGCGTGGAAGTCGGTGAACAGGAAAATCACGCTGCGGCGCCGCCGAGTTAGCCGGCGAAGGAATTCAAGGGCGACAGCCAAATCGGTGCCGCGACCTTGCGGTTGAGTGAAAAGCAACTCACGAATCAACCTGTGAGCATGTCTTATCCCTTTGCGAGGTGGAATGAATTTTTCAACTCGGTCAGTGAACAAAAGCAAACCAACTCGGTCGTTGCTCCTTACGGCAGCCAGAATGAGGGCAGCGGCGACTTCCGCAGCAAGTTCGCTTTTCAACTTACCTTGAGTTCCGAATTGCAACGAAGGGCTTATGTCCACGACGACGAAAACCCTCAACTCCCGCTCGTGCCTGAACTTCTTGACATAAGGTTTGCCCATCCTTGCCGTCACATTCCAATCAATCATTCTCACATCGTCACCGGGTTGATACTCACGCACCTCTTCAAACTCCAACCCTTGTCCTTTGAAGACGCTTTCGTAAGCGCCCAAAAACATCTCGCTGACAAGCCTGCGGAGTTTCATTTCAAGCCTTTTCACGCGGCGCAAAATTTCAGCGGGTGATGCAGGTTGATTAGTTGGTCGTCCACCGTCTCTTTGCCATCGTTGCAACCAAGTTCTCAGTTTTGAAGGCATATCAAACAGCCTTGCCAAGACGGTCTGAAGTCTCAACATTTAAACCACCTGCTCAGTTTTCCGCTTTACCTCACTTTCAGAGGGCACGCCTCTGGCAAGCCGAGTTTCCCTTGTAGGGCAGGGTTTTATACCCTGCCGACAAAATTTTTTCGGCGCGGTATAAAACCGCGCCCTACATGTTGATTTTCATCGGTCGGGCAGGAGCCCAACCCTCCGAATATCATCTCTTGCGAGATAAGCGTTGGCGGGTTTCTTTTAGCACATCGGAAACTTTCGGCAGGGGAGACTGCCAAAGCCAGTCAACCTTAATGCGAAAACCTTTCAAAACGCTGCTGTGGTAAAACCCTCTCTTGTCGGGCAACTTCCGCTCAAACCTTCCGCCTTCGCCTAAGACGAAAAAGTCAGCCTGCTTCCTTTCAGGGTCAATGACCCAATACTCACGAACTCCGTCAATCTCATACTCGGCAAACTTTGTCCCCCTGTCACGCAGAATGCTGTCTTCGGAGACAATCTCAATGACCAAGTCGGCAGGACCGTCAAGGTAGGTTTCTTTGATGCGGTCAAGGTGTTCATTCAAGACCACAAGCAAGTCTGGTTCACGAAACCTGTTTGAAATGGGCAACCACATCGCAAACGGCGCCGCTAAAACCACTCCCATGTCACGCTCTTCAAGGAATAACCTGAACAAAGCTTGAAGGAAGCCTGCAATATCTTGGTGCAAATAACTTGCTGGAGACATGACGATCACCTCTCCATCTTCCCACTCAGCCCAAACATCCTCATCAGCCCAAGCCAAAAATTCCTCAGCGCTCATCCGCTCCTTTGGCGGCTTCTTTTGCTCCCCAATTTTGGTCTCAGTTTTGGTCATAGCCGTTCACCTCTCATTAAGCATCCCGCTTTACGCCTCACGGCACCGGAATTCGCCTCAAAATCCTGTCAATGACCCATTCGGTTGTTATCTCTTCCGCTTCCGCTTCGTAACTCAGAATGATTCGGTGCCGCAGGACATCATGTGCAATGGCATGTATGTCCTCAGGGAGCACATAGCCCCTTCGTCGCAGGAACGCCATAGCCTTCGCTGCCAGAGCCAAGTAAATGGTTGCCCGTGGCGAAGCCCCATACTCAATCATCCCGTTTAGGTCAGTTATTCCGTAGCCTTTCGGGTCGCGAGTGGCGCTGACCAAATCAACGATGTATCTCGCCAATTTCTCGTCCAAGTAAATTTGCCTGACCAACTTGCGAGCATTTAAAACTTCCTGCGTGGTTGCAACTTGCTTCACCCAAGGCACTTCTTCGCCAGTCATGCGGCGCAAGATTTCAAGTTCCTCATCTCGGCTTGGGTAGGTGATTTTGAGTTTTAGCATGAACCTGTCAACTTGAGCCTCAGGGAGCGGATATGTCCCCTCATGCTCAATCGGGTTTTGAGTAGCCATGACGAGGAAAGGTTCTTCAAGTTTGAAGGTTTGCTCGCCTATGGTCACTTGTCGTTCCTGCATTGCCTCAAGCAACGCTGATTGAACTTTTGCGGGTGCCCTGTTAATTTCGTCGGCAAGGATGATGTTGGCGAAGATTGGACCTTTTTTGGGCGTGAAAGTCGCCGTTCGTTGGTCATAGACCATTGTCCCGATTATATCGGCTGGTAGCAAATCGGGCGTGAATTGAATGCGTTGAAATTTAGCATCAAGGGTTTCCGCCAAGCAGCGGACAGCCATCGTCTTTGCCAAACCGGGAACTCCTTCAACGAGGATGTGACCGTCAGCCAACAATCCAACCAGCAACCGCTCAATCAAATAGCGCTGCCCAACAATGACTTTGCCGATTTCGTTGACAATTCTTTCAACGAACTCACTGGCTTCGTAGATGCGTTCTGAAAGGCGCTGAATTTCGTCATAAGTCATTGCGATTGCCCTCCTATTCGCTGCAGGAATTTGCCCTCTCATCTAACTTCACCTCCCTCACCCTTAAGCGTGCCTCTACTGTTGCTGACTTTGTTGGACGAACCAATTCGGTTCAGGGAACGGACGGCGAGCCGCCTCACTAAGACCATAATGGTCTTGGTGACCGAGTAAAGCAGCCACCAAACTCAGCAAACCCAATGGAGTGTCAACATGCTCAACGATGGTCAAATCCTCCAACGGGTAAAGTGCGGTAACCTTGTCACCAAGTAAACTTGAAGTTGCAACCACTGTCCGGACACCCACACTTTTGAGCGCCTGAAGCAGAAGTAAGTCAACCGCTTTAACCTGTTCGTCATCCCGTTGGTTTGGACCGGCGCAAAGCAAAACAACGGAACCAACCGGTGTTTGCGTGTCTCCATTGATCTTCGCTAAACCCGCTTTGCTCAAAACTTGCCAATAATTTTGAGGGTCACCATATCGGATAAGCAACGCCACTCGCTTCCAGACACCGTTCTTGACAGTTTCGTCGTCAACATTGCTGACGATTAACCCCAATCCCTCAGCAACTTTTCGCCAAGTGGAAGCGTCGGCATTTTGAATTGCTTCCGGCACCAAAGTAACGCGCAAGGGAACTTTTGCCCCAGCCTTCTCAAGGAAAGTTTGAACCCTCAGTGCCAACTCCCCATCGGTATCGGTGGTTGCAAGGATAATTGCGATGTTTCGGAACATCAGTTTGCCCTGCACCAACAAAGGTGCAACCTTTTCCACGAACTGTTCGTTTGACCTCAACCTTAAGCGCAGCAGTGAAATTTCATTGTCAAGTTGCTTAATTTTCTCGTCGCGCCTCTTCAATTCGCGGGCAGTTTCCTCCCGATATTGACGCAATTGGCGTTCAATGCGCTGATAAAGTTGCTCCGCTCTCGGCTCCCGAGTTATGCCGATGCCAACCAAAACGCCCAACCCGAAGAAAACCAAGACAGCAATTAGCGTTCCAATGTATAGGCGAATGTCAATCATGATCGCTTGCCTCCGTCAGCGTATGAGCAAATGTTCCAAACTCGTTTGCAACCATAGCCAAAGCGGTCGCAGGTAAATCTGCAAAGTGGGAGAAAGGCGGATGAGCCAAGCGCCTACCAAAATCCCAGAAACGAACAGCAAAGAAATATGCCACCAACGAATGCCAGTTGTGTAAAGGACACTCACTCCCTTTGCATCCACGAGTTTGTGCCCAACCTTTAGTCTCGTCAGAAAAGTGCTTGCCATCCCTTTCCTTCCCTTTTCAAGGAACTCAACAACGGACGAATGAGTCCCAACTGCCACGATCAATTCTGCTCCCGCTTCATATGCGAGTAGCATGGCGGCATCCTCACTTGTGCCCCCGACAGGAAAGATGTGCGCTGTCAACCCAAGTTGTTTGACGCGCTCCGCTCCCGGAGCCCTACCATCAGGGTAAGCGTGGACAACAAGTTCTGCGCCGCAACGGAGAGAGTCCTCAGAAACGCTGTCCATGTCGCCGACGATGATGTCCGGCTTATAACCAAGTTCAAGCAACGCATCAGCGCCACCATCCACTCCGATAAGCACAGGCTTTTTGTCTCGGATGTAACTTCGGATGGCAAGCAAATCTTCCCGGTAGTGATGACCGCGCACCACGATAAGTGCGTGTCGGTTGGCGATGCGTGTCTTCAAAGGGGGCAAGGGGATTGGTGAAGCCAGCAACCGTTTCCCTTCTTGGCGAATATAGGCTAAGGTGTTTTCCGCAAAGTCCTCAAGAGCCTCGGACAGGCGTTGCTCCGCTTCCTTTATCCGCTGCCGGACTTCCGTCTCCGTCAGAACAAAGACCGGAAAAACTTTCCCGTCCTGCTGGATGATGCCTTGTTCCAAATCAAGAATCACGCTTTTGCCCTCTCTCAGTTCATCAAAAGCACTTGGGTCTTCCACTTCAACGATGGGGATGTTATGTTGCAAAAGCAGAAGTGCACCAGTTGTTGGGAAGTTACCTGTCAAGGTTGGTTGGGTGTTGATCACTGCAACGATACCGGTCTGAACGAGAGCATCAGCAGCGACTGGGTCAAGGTCAGCATGCGAGATTAAGGCTACATCGCCTCGCCTTAACCTGCGCACTAAATTCTTCGTCCGCTTGTCTTTTTTCAAAGTCCCCGTGATGACCATCCTGCAGTCTCACCGCTTGCAATGATGCCACACCTGCAAGGGAAAGGTTCACAAGGGTGCAAGAAGATTGCGATAGCCGGAAATTTGCTCGTAGGTATAAGCGACCCTGAGAATCGTCATTTCATCCAAAACTTTGCCGATAAACTGCACTCCTATCGGAAGCCCGTCCAAGAAACCGCAAGGGACACTGATCGCTGGCAAACCCGCCATGTTGGCTGGAATGGTGCAAATGTCGCTCATCTTCATCAGGAGTGGATCATCGGTGCGTTCACCCAACTTAAAGGGCGGGACAGGGGAAGTCGGGGTCAAGAGCACATCGCATTTTTGAAACGCTTGCTCAAAATCTCGCTTTATCAGCGTCCTGACCTTCGCTGCGCGCAGGTAGTAGGCATCATAGTAGCCGGCACTGAGCGTGTAAGTTCCGAGCATGATCCTGTGCTTTACTTCATGCCCGAAACCTTCGCTCCTCGTCCGAGAATACATGGCAACGATGTCTTCAGAAACTTGTGCCCTGTAGCCATATTGAACCCCATCGTATCTGGCAAGGTTACTTGACGCCTCGGCTGGGGCGATGATGTAGTAGGCGGCGAGTGCGTATTCCGTCGTGGGCAGAGAGAGTTCAACAAGTTCGGCGCCAGCACTTTCAAGTTGTTTAGCCACTTGCATCACGATTTCAGCAACTTGTGGGTCAATTCCCTCACCAAAATATTCTCGCGGCAGCCCAATTTTCATGCCTTTGACATCGGCGACGAGCGCCTGAGTGTAATCCGGAGCAGGCTGTGGAATTGAAGTGCTATCACGCGGGTCGTGAGCAGCGATGATGTTCAAGAGCAAAGCACAATCAGTCACATCTCTGGTCATCGGACCAATTTGGTCAAGGGATGAAGCGAAAGCGATAAGTCCGAAACGACTGACGCGACCGTAAGTCGGTTTCATACCTACAATGCCGCAGAAAGCAGCAGGTTGCCGAATTGACCCGCCGGTGTCACTCCCCAGTGCAGCCAAGCATTCACCTGCAGCAACGGCAGCAGCACTGCCTCCACTGCTTCCTCCGGGAACTCGCTCCAAATCCCAAGGGTTTCGCGTTGGGAAAAAGCCGGAGAACTCCGTTGATGAACCCATCGCAAACTCGTCCATGTTCGTCTTGCCGATGAAAACTGCGCCTGCCTCTCTCAACTTAGCGACAACAGTCGCATCGTAAGGTGGGACAAAGTTGTAAAGGATTTTTGATGCACAAGTGGTGCGAATCCCTTTCGTGCACATGTTGTCTTTGATGGCTATCGGAATTCCCGTCAAGGGCGTTATATTTTCACTCTTTGCCAAGCGTCTGTCCGCTTCCTCAGCCATCTTAATGGCGATTTCGTCAGTGACGGTCAAGAACGCTTTGACTTTGCTTTCAACTTGGCTTATGCGCTCAAGCACCGCCTTAGTCAGTTCAACCGCTGAAATTTCCCGTCGCTTGAGCAATTCATGAGCCTCTTGAACGGTCAATTTCCACAGTTCCACTTTGCACCCTCCTTTTCGCTCACTCAAAAATCTTTTTGACCCGAATTTTGAAGCCCGGCACTACATCTTCACCTGTCAAAACATCTTTTTCACCCAAAACTTGCCTTTCCCCATTCGCCCTAACAACCGTCACCGTCCTCGTGTTCGGGTCTACAAGCCATATCAAACGAACCCCCCAACTCAAATACTCGGAAACCTTGTCCTCGTAGTCGGAAACTCTCTCATTGGGAGCAAAAACTTCCACCGCCAAATCTGGCGGGACACGGAGAAATCCCTTTGGCAACCTTTCAGGTAATCGTTCCTTCCTGACGAAGGAAATATCCGGCGCTCTCATGTTCCCGTAAGGACGAAAGCCTGTTTGAGCATCAAAGACCCTTCCAAGTTTATGCCTTCGGACAAAGTTGTTGAGCCTTGTTGCCAAATCCATGCTAATAGCCCCTTGCTCTGCCCCAGCGGGTGTCATCAAAATCACCTCACCATCAACCAACTCCACCTTCCCCTCGTGCTTTATCCTCATTAACTCCTCATCCGTCCAAACCTTTTTCGCCACAACGGTCATGACTCTTCACCTCACTCAAAAATCTTTTTGACCCGAATTTTGAAGCCCGGCACTACATCTTCACCTGTCAAAACATCTTTCTCACCCAAAACTTGCCTTTCCCCATTTGCCCTAATAACCGTCACTGTCCTCGTGTTCGGGTCTACAAGCCATATCAAACGAACCCCCCAACTCAAATACTCGGAAATCTTGTCTTCATAGTCGGAAACTCTCTCATTGGGAGCAAAAACTTCTACCGCCAAGTCTGGGGGGAAATGCCCAAAACCTTTAGGCAACTTGCCTTCTGGGAGTCGTTCCTTTCTCACGAAGGAGATATCTGGTGCTCTCATGTTCTCATAAGGGCGGAAACCTGTTTGAGCGTCAAAAACTCGCCCAAGTTTATGACGGCGAACATAATTGTTCAACCTTGTCGCCAAATCCATGCTGATGGCTCCTTGTTCCAGCCCAGCGGGTGTCATCAAAATCACCTCACCGTCAACCAACTCCACCTTCCCCTCATGCTTTATCCTCATCAACTCCTCGTCCGTCCAAACCTTTTTCGCCACAACGGTCATGACTCTTCACCTCACTCAAAAATCTTTTTGACCCGAATTTTGAAGCCCGGCACTACATCTTCACCTGTCAAAACATCTTTCTCACCCAAAACTTG
>Ga0209394_1001037_pt1 | contig 17858 bp, 14 predicted proteins | sample JNZ201metaG_FD_184122 | JGI IMG/M metagenome (GOLD analysis project Ga0209394, IMG submission 184122) | Hot spring microbial communities from Jinze hot spring, China to study Microbial Dark Matter (Phase II) - JNZ 20120812A (SPAdes) (version 3) ... | reverse complement strand
GGGCTGCAATAGAGTTAAGACCAAGAGCTCCTAGCAATAAGGACCTCATGGCAACGAAGCATTCTAGATACGGAGCTTCCTGAAGCAAGTTCTGAAGGCATTAATAAGCCTCTAATCCTAGTAGGGGTCATGGTATCAGGCATTGTATAACCATGGTCTAAGATGGAGGCATCAAACCTTCGCTAAGGAATGCTATGGAGTGATGGTTTCGAACACTTAAGGATTGAACAAAGATTCTACACAACTTCAGACAAGAAACTCATAAAGATCAACCTATTCCTAAACTTCTTCATCCTCTGGTATAATTGGATAAGACCTCATCAAACCATAGGAAACCACCAGCAATAACATAAACCTAAAAGTAACAGCATCTTAAATTGACTATTTATACTTATATCAACCTTTATCAACCTTATATTCATGTTTTATCCATTAAATAGTTTTAGGAAATATTTAGTAGTGCTTTCTCACTTAAATTAAAACTAGATTGCCTTACTAATGCGTAGTGCTATATTGAGATTTTAGGGGGAATGTCTTCCAGCTATGAGTAGAAACCATATGAGAAACATAGCCATTAATACTATCATGTATATTATAAATGATCTTTTACGTCTCCTCTCAGCTTTACCGTACTCGTCTTCGCACTTATTAGAGCAAAATTTTTTATCTTCATCAACAGCTCTTCCACACCAGATACAGTGTCTATGTGGTGGAATTTTTCCTAGATCTCTAGTTTTCTTAGACATAACTTCACCAAAAAGTTTTAGGGACATTTTATTTAAATCTTATGCTGATACTAGATTGTCTTATTAGTTCATGAAATTCTATATATTAGATTTCATGTAGCTTAGATTTCCTACTGTTATGCTGAATTTATAATTTTGAAAATTTTCAGAATTTCCTCCGGAATCCTTAAGGAATTTAACTGTTAACTTAAATGATAGAGCTTAGATAAGCCAAAGATAGCAAAAGCGTAAAGCTTCGAACTACATTAAATTAGATCGCAATATATAGCTACTACTAGTTATGTATGATTTAAACAATGTTAACGGTTTATGAAGAGTATTGATTTATTGATGATTAACTGGTTAAGCTTACAGGTATACTCTACTAGACATATATCTACTGATTTATACTATCTATCACGGTTATATCTAGTAAAAGCTTTAAGGGGAACTAGCCCATATCTAAAGGTCAACTGTCAAGCATTCTCTGGGTATGTTTACAGTGACTTTGTTAACTTAAGCATGTTTATCATCTTTTTAATAATTAAATCATCAGTAATAACCGTTAATGTATCTTTAATATTTTAAGTATGCAAAATTTTAAGTATGCAAAACTATATGAGGTGATGATGGTATTAGATTATCCTACTCTCAATGCAACACAGATTCATTAAATAACCTATTATATTCATCACCATAAACCCCTAATTAATAGATTATGATAACCCTGAAATCCATGAATCACATATTCATAGCCATAATCAATAGCTAAACCTTACCCACCACCTAAGCTAATAGAATAAATATGAATACATAGAAACCTCATAAATTAATAAGAACACATAGAAAACCTATAAATCTAGATAATATACAGCCGATGACTTAAGTTAACAAAGCCTTTATAGTTCACGAAATGTTTAAATACTTTAAATTTATAGATTTTAATCGGTGTATATATGAGCCAAACGATTTAGTTTTGAACATGTATTTCCTAATCTTCTATGGTAATTTTGTCTTAATGTTTATAGGTGTTGTTTATGGTTAAGTATAGGCTTAAGTGTATTGAATGCAGCTCAATATATGATGATGATAGGATTCTATGTGATTGTGGGGGATTGCTTGATGTTCTGTATTTAAACCCTCCAAGCGATCTTTGTAGTAGATGGATGAGTAGGAGAATTGGTGTTTGGAGATATTTTGAGCTTCTACCTATTAACAGTATAGCTAACATAGTATCTCTTGGTGAAGGTGGAACTATACTATATCGTTGTGGTAAAATTAGAGAGTATTTTGGTTTACGTGAACTATATGTTAAGAATGAGGGTGGTAATCCTACCGGTTCCTTCAAGGATAGGGGGATGACTGTTGGTATATCTAAAGCTATTGAGCATGGAGCATTCGCAGTTATATGTGCATCTACAGGAAATACTTCTGCTTCTCTTGCAGCTTATGCTGCTAGAGCTGGATTAAAATGTTTTGTCATATTGCCTCATGGTAAGGTTGCTCTTGGAAAGCTTTCTCAAGCAATTATTTATGGAGCTAATATTATATCTGTTAATGGCAGTTTTGATGAAGCTTTAAGTATAGTGAGGAAAGTGGCTGAGAAACATAGATTATATATTCTTAACTCTATAAATCCATTTAGGCTTGAAGGCCAGAAGACAATAGCCTACGAAATATATGATCAGCTTGGATCTGTACCTGATGTTGTTGTGGTTCCTGTAGGTAATGCTGGAAATATAAGTGCAATATTTAAAGGATTTGTAGAACTTAAACAATATAAATTAACGGAAAGTATTCCCAGAATGATTGGAGTACAGGCTGAGGGAGCTTCACCAATTGTCAATGCTTTTAGAGACGGTTTAAAACATCTAGAGCCCATAGAAAACCCTGAAACAATTGCAACAGCAATAAGGATTGGTAATCCAGTAAACTGGAAGAAAGCTTTAAATGCTATATACTCTTCAAAGGGTTATGCTATATCTGTTTCAGATACGGAAATACTTGAAGCTCAAAAACTTCTAGCAAGACTTGAGGGAATATTTGTTGAGCCTGCCTCAGCAGCATCAATAGCAGGATTAAGAAAGCTCTTAGAAGAGAAGATTATAGATAGAAATGATCTTACAGTATGTATAGCTACAGGTCATGGATTAAAAGACCCCAACGTAGTGGCTAAATATACAGAATCTATTACTAGCGTTAAGTCTAAGGAGGTAAGCAAAGTAATAAAGCAGCTACTTAAAGTAAATTATTCAAGTGCTAAAACTTAATAGTTTTAATTATGGTTATAATCATTAATATCAATAGCATAGCAATAATAATCATTAAAATAGCTTCAGATCCAAAGCCAAATACTATGGGTACTGGTATAAATGGAAATATTACTATCCCCCCACTAACTTTAGCACCTAATATTAAAGAGCCGAAAGCTATTAGCATCATACCTATAAATATCGTTACGAACCCTATAATGAAGAGCTTTACCGGTAACTCTATGCCTTTATGTTCCTCGATTATCTGCGGTTCAGTTTTACTATAGCATTCACTACAAATCCAGCTATAGATGTTAACGCAGGATTCACATATTCTTCTTCCGCATTTTTGACAAACATATCTTGAGCTTTTTACTCCACAAATTTCACATAGAGCCATAATCTATCACACTGTAAGAAATGTAAATATTAAGATAATAGTTACAGTTGCTATAGCTAAAATAAGCATTATCTTAAAAATTTCTCTACTAGTTCCAAAAACTATTGGTATAGGCCCAATTAGTACTGCTCCCCCACCATGAATTTTCCCCGTTCCCTTCATGGAGCCTACAATCATTAATACTACAGCTATAAATATAAATATAATTCCAATCATTACCATAAGCCAACCAATACTAACTAAGCTACTACTTAACATAATATCATCTTGAATAGCTTCTATATAAATCTTAATGAACTTTCCAATTATGAAGCTGCCTAATATTTATTTCAATAAATTCTTTATAATAGTCTTTTATTGATCATTCTTTAGTAAAAAGATAAACTATAATTGCTAATACTCACTTAAACAAGAGGAATGTATGTTTCATATGTAAGAAGCTTTAATCAATCTAACATGGTTACTTATAAACGTAACAGTAAAGGAAATATTTCTGCAAGGTTAATAGTTTGTTAAAGCTTATTGTAGATTTTAGTAGGTAAACTTCGTAAAAGCCATTAAATAATAATGCTATTAAGCAGTTAACTGTTAGTCATTCAACTTTTACTGTTTCTCTTTTAGATTCGAGTTTTCTTCTATTCTCTTCTACTATTTTTTCAAGGCTTGAAATTCTTTCATCAATAATGCTTCTAATAGCTTTTAAAAACTCTATTTTTGCATTTAGTAAATGTTCGTATGGCTCTCTTAGATTATTGGGAGATATTAATAGTAGTATAGCTTCAGGATTTAACATTATTCTCGTAATGATCCTTTTCATATCCTTAATTAAATCGTCAATCGACTCATCCATATAGGTATAAGTTGAATCTAGTTTATAAAGGTATTGATCAATACTTATACCTTACTATTTCAAGTCATTAACTACATATACCTTCACATCTAAAACTTGTGGAGCTTAATAGTTACTAAGAGTTTAAATCGTAACTCCAAGATGTAAGGTGTGGTTATGGCGTAGAGCAGCTAGTTCTATGTTGTAGGAGCTGTATTGTTAGCTATGTTCTCTTATGAAGTCTATTATTAAACGGTTCTCTTCAAGTTTTGCTTTACTAAGTTTCATGTAGTATGTTGCAGCAGGTAATGGTATAATATTTATTAGTTCCCCTGTTTCAGCATTTATCTTTACTGTTAATTCATCTCCAATTCTTTCAACTTCAATTTTATCCTTTGAAGTAAATGGTACACTTACCTGTATTGTTAATCCATTAGTATGCTCTAATATTTCTATTGGTTTGCCCTTAAAGTATATTTTTGCCGGATCCTCATCTTTAAATAGGTCTTCAGCACATTTCCTTAACATATCTAGTCCTCTTAGCTCTTTATTGTATAGTTTTAGCTTTTTCACAGGTATTGGGTATACTGCTCTTTCAACTTCATCTATCATTTCATTCTGTGTCTTTTTCCATTCATTGAAGTACTCATCATTAATTTCCTCAGGAAATATCTTATTTATTATTGTTAAGTCTGTATTCATACCATATATGCATGCTTGAAGTAGGCTTCTCTTTAGGTTTTCTATACTGAATGAATCTGGATTTGCTATTAACCTTAAACTTGTTATATCATATCTCCTTAAGATGTTTGATACTCTCTCAAGCGATTCAATAAGTTTAAGTTCGCTTTCTACAACATTCTTATCTGGTACTGGCAATCCTAATAGTGGTTCAGCTACTCTAGCAACTGATACTATACTGCTAGCTGTTTTCATGAGTTTCCTACTAAGTCTTCCAATAACTTGCGGAAAGTTTAGTAGTCTTAATGCTTCACCTGATGGAACAGTATCAACAATAATAGCATCATAGCTTCCCTCACTAATAAGCTTTTCAGCTTCAAGAAGTGTAGCTATAGCTGTAGCTCCTGGGATAAATGCAGCTTCATACGCTACTGCTTCATCTATTCCTCTTTTAAGCAATACTTTTGTAAAATAATTCTGTATATCTGAGAAATGCTTTCTAACTTCACATACTGGATCGATTTGTAAAGCATACAATTTACCTAAAATCTTCGTAGGCTCAGTTCCTATAGATTTATTAAATGCATCCCTTAAAGAGTGAGCTGGATCACTAGACATTACGAGAACACTATAACCTAGCTCTGCAAGCCTTAAACCTGTAGCTGAGGAAATAACAGATTTTCCTACACCTCCCTTACCAGTATATATTATAAGTCTTGAAGTCATCAATTACCTACTAGGAAATTAATCCTTATAAACCTACCTTAAATGAAATTAACTATGTGAACATTAAATATGAAAAGTATATGTAGTTAATGGTTTAGGTTAGCAAAGCAATGAAACCAGGACTTAAATCATATACTATACATGAAGAAGAAATGTAATGGTGAGTGTGTATTCATACCAAACAAAACATGAATTGATAGGAGGATAAAAGCTAAGAATTCATAGAAAAACAATATAGAAGTGATAAAACATACCTAGTTTCATAAGTCACTCTATTAGGCTCTATTAACTTAAACATGTTTTATTATCTCTATTTTGTTTCTATGAATTCTTAGCTTTACCTTCTTATTAATCCATATTTGTTAGCTATACTATTGTATTAATGATTGTGAAGCATTAATACATGTTCATTATCACATTTATTCTCCTACATAGTATGTAATTATTGAATTCGTCTGAAAACTCTTGAATGTTGTTAAGACTTAATTAGGTTATAAGTTAACCATCAATTAATTATGGAGTTTTCAGACAAGCTCATTGAATAGCTTAGTTCTGTTTAATATACTGATTATTTTCTCCATTAGATTTCTAACTTATAAACTATATCATGTTTAAATTCAATATTCTACATGATGTTTATAGTATTGAGCTACGTTACTTAATACAATTATATTAGAACCATAAATAGTTCAATACTGCTCAATAACTGCTCAAAAGCAACGTAAATAATCTCCTTCATAGAAACTATAATTATAGGAGTATTATCAACTATAAAATCTAATCATTCTATCAAATTCAAATAGCTTAAAGATCTAAACCATAATATAGATGCATAACTTCTAGTAACAATAAAACTAGATATCCGAAGCCCATTCTAAATGAACGAAAACGTATAAGCACCATAAATAAGGAGAAAAACCCTAAATAAAGCTAAGGTTAACAAAGTCCTCTATTATAACAAAATGTTTAAATACTCTGTACATATCATTAATCTAATCTGGTGTATGGTATTGGAAGACTATGAGTATGGAGAAGTAGAAGTATATGTTCCAGATACTAGTGTAGTAGTGGAGGGTATAGTTTCAAAACTTATTATGAATGGTGAAATTAAAGGTAAAGTAGCTCTTCATAGGGCTATTCTTTCAGAGCTTGAAGGACAAGCTAATCAAGGGAAGGTTACAGGGTTTGTTGGTCTTGAGGAGATTAAAAGAATACGTGATTTAGCTGATAAAGGAGTTATAGAATTCGAAATTGTTGGTGACCGTCCTAGACCTATAGATATACAATATGCTAAGTATGGTACTATAGATGCAATGATTAGGGATTATGCATGGGAGAATACTGCAATTCTTGTTACTGGTGATAGAACTCAGGCTGAGGTTGCTAAAGCTATGGGCTTAAAAGTTCTCTACATACCGCCTAAGAGAGAGCTTAAGTTTGGAATTCAGGGCTTCTTCGATAGTGAAACTATGAGTATCCACTTGAAGGAGGGAGTACCTCCAAGAGCTAAGAAGGGCCGTCCAGGTAAATGGTACTTTACTGAGTTAAGCGATAAGCTATTAACGAGAAGCGATATTGAGTCTCTAGCTAATGAAATCATTGAGGTTGCTAAAAGTGTTCCAAATGGTTTTATAGAAATTGATAGAGCAGGCTCAACGATTATACAGATTGGAGGTTATAGAGTGATTATTACTAGGCCTCCAATGTCTGATGGATGGGAGATAACTGCTGTTAAACCGATTGTCAAATTAAATCTTAATGATTATGGCTTACCTGATAGGCTTATGGAGAGGCTTGAAGAGAAAGCTGAAGGAATACTTATTGCAGGTGCTCCTGGAATGGGTAAAACAACATTTGCTCAGGCTCTTGCAGAGTTCTATGCATCTAAAAATAAAATTGTTAAAACTATAGAGTCTCCGAGAGATATGCAGCTTCCAGAAAGTGTAACACAATACTCTAAAACATATGCTAGTAATGAGGAGCTTCATGATATTCTTCTTTTAAGTAGACCTGATTATACGTTTTTTGATGAGATGAGGAATGATGAAGACTTTAGGCTCTATACTGACTTGAGGCTTGCAGGTATTGGTATGGTTGGGGTTGTTCATGCAACATCTCCAATAGATGCAATACAGAGATTTATTGGTAGGGTTGAGCTTGGAATGATTCCGAGCATAATAGATACTCTAATCTTTATAGATTGTGGTGAAGTAGCTAAAGTATATGAGTTGAAAATGACTGTAAAGCTTCCAACAGGTCTTCAGGAGGCTGACTTAGCAAGGCCAGTAATAGAAGTTAGAGACTTCATAACCGGAGAGCTTGAATACGAAATCTATACCTTCGGTGAGGAAACAGTAGTAATTCCTATTAAGAGGCTTAGAGGTAAGGGATCTAAATTAAAGATTGAAAGAGAAATTGAAAAGCTACTACCAGAGGCTGAAATCCAGGTAGGAGATAAGTGTTTAAAAGTAATTGTTCCAAGAGATTTTTCAAGAGAGTTTCAGAAAAGACTAAGTAAACTTAGAAGATTAGAGAGTAGGTATGGTGTTGCAATTGAGGTTGAGTTTGCTAGAGGCTACAGTTAGAGTTTAATGTATAATATTACTTTATAGCTTCTTTTATTGCTATCATAGTTACCGTTGATTTTACTTTTTCAAGCCTTCTAATTTTCCAAGTTATGATTTCCCTAATTTTATCGATGTTTTCTGCAACAACCTTTACGATTATATCGTAAACTCCATAGACAAAGTATACTTCCTTCACTTCATCAACAGTTACAAGCCTATCTAAAATTTCGTCTTCACTTCCACTTTCAACATTGATTAAAACATAGGCTACAGCCATTTTAATCTAGAAAATGTAGCGTTTCCTCTTTTAAATTTAACTCTTATTCATGATGTATTATGAACTTAAACAATTAATCAGTACATTTCCAAAGAGTTTTCATGAAACCATTACTAGATATTCAGCTTTATGACTATCTATTCCCTTATTGATTTAAGTCTTCAGTTTCTTCACTACTATGGTGGATAGTGTATTCGGTGTTTCATAGCTATTCTATCTCTCTTGAAACAAGTTTATTTTGGCGCATGGAATATCATGTGTAGTCATCTTTATAAAGTACCTTAGACAAGCTACCTCGTAAGCTCGAGTATACATATAATTCCCATGTATTTTTCATTAAGTCTTAATTTTAAGGTTTAGAATTAATTACTGGTTGTAAATCATTCCTATTCAAGTGTTTTCTCCTTAACACTATGTATAGAGATACTAGTAAAGCTATAGAAAGTATTACTATTATCATTGTATTGATCTGTTCTTCCGGCTTAGAGACTGTAGATTTCGTATTATTGTACTCTACTAGCTTAGAAGTTGTATAGAACTCATAGGTATTTGTTGTATGGGTTTCTTGAATTAGTGGTATTCTAGGTAATTTTTCTATTTCTATATTTAATGATTCATCTACTGGTATGAGGATGTTGTCAATGTATATGTATATAGAACTATTTTCTATCTTCATTTTTATTTCCCTATTTATTTTTACATGGTCTGAATTTATGATGTTTCCATGTATGAATATTGGTATTCCTACTTCCCAGCATTGATATACTGCTGCTCTCATTATTGCATCCATTGGATTCCTAGTGAGAAGATACCCCCATGTTAAGTCTACTGGTAGCCATCCCCACGGTGGAATATATATGATAGCCCATCCATGCCATCCAATATAGTGGTAGCGGTATTTTATATGTCCGTTTATAAAGTCTTCATAATACTTCATATTTTTGAAATGGATACATCCATATTGAAGATATGCTGGAATTCCTACTGATCTACATAGTGTGATGAGAAGACTTGCCTGGTCATCACAGTCTCCAATACCTAGATCGCCTTTCTGAATTTTTTCATTAGGTATTGTCTCATTTGGGTATAGTGGGCCCTCAAGTGGTTTCTCAGGATATTTTACATTTCTACCAATCCAATCTATAAACTTTAAAACTATGCTTAAAACATTTTCATCATCTCCCTTTAGCTCAAAAGCCTTATCCCTAAGATAAGTCATCCAAATACTGTTATAAGCCCATGCGCCAACTGATGTGGTGTAGTTTCTTAAGTTTCCCGGTATATCCATTAGTGTGCCTGAATTTTTAACATTAAGATTTTCAGGTGGTTTAGGATTTTTAAATACTATTATCTTATGTGTGGTACTCATCTGTACGTAACTGTAAGGTTTTATAGTTTTTGTAATATTAAACTCAATATTTAACATTTCATCTTCATCCCTGAAAAATCTTACTATTGACGGTGTAGAGTTTATAAGGAAACATACCTGGCTAGACGTATTGATAAATAAAGTAGAATACCTATAGTGATCCTCTAATGCTACTGGAATACTCCCATTATTCACTATTGTTAACTTTTCAAAATATATGAATTCAACTATCTGAGATTGCTTATCAACATGTATATGTGTAGGTATTAGTAATAGTGGAATCAGTATTAAAACAACTTCAAACTTCATGATACTCCACTACTAGTTAAGTTTAGATTAACAGATTTAAGTATTTATCTATAGTAGTGAGCGTAATCACCTATAAACGATTATACTAGAACCATAAACAGCTCTAATCTTTTTAATGGTAGAGATATAAATGTATTGCAAAATCACAAATCCATATGTAGAGAATCCTATCAATAATGGCTAGAATGCAATATACATAATCTTCTTCCTAGAGCTTATACTCATAATGGTATCATTAACTATAACAATTTTAACCATTTCTCCTATCAAACTCGAATAGCCTAAAACCTAAACCATAACATAGATACATTCTATAATAATAAGCTAGGATACCTAAGCCATTTAGATAAACTAAAATATGTGTAAGCGCCATAAAGCTATAATAAATGGAGTTTTCTCCCTACGCTCTTTAGTGAGATTTTTGTAGCTGACTAGTCCCATTAATCTAATGCTATCACTAATGGTAACTATACAGAGCTTATGCTTTGTGGCTTAATTCCGAAATTTTGCAAATTCAAGTTTACATAAAGTACGAAAAAGCTTAATAAGCATTCCTATAACCATAGTATTTAATGATATAGATTACGAGAAATGAATATTAAGCCACAAAGCTTAAGCTTAACCATTATTATGCAGCTTCCACCTTTCTTATCTTATCCTATTTAAACTCGCTAGACATTTATGGAATACATCTCTACTGTTAGCGCAAAATTACAGATACCTCAAGGAAACCGCTATATAGAACAATATCTATTCTTTATCTTTTAACAGAAAGATTGATAATTTAGAGTCCAATTTTTTATATATATAGGTTAGTTGAGACTACTAGACTGTATAGTTGTAAGAGAAGGGGATTAGAGCTAGTAGGTCTTTCAGGCTAGAGCTTATAGATAATATTGTTGATATTATTAACGTACTACAGATTATACATTACTTCTATACTTCTAAAGTCTTGTTTTAGCATAGATCATAGTAATATGTTAAGAGATACATGTATGATTAATTCTCTAGTTAAAGAGTGTATATCGATACTTAGAAAATATGGAGGATACTGAAGAGGCTTAAGACCGTGATGTTGGAAGACTACTTCAAGCTTTAAGGTCTTCATAGACACTACTGAGCAGGGAATACTTATACTGAAAAATAGTGTAGAAATAATCTATTACTTTGGCGGGAGAAGGCATACTGTTAAGACAGAGGTCATGGCGAACACTATAGCTTCACATTCGTAAAGCCTCCTATGCTACAAATAGAAGATACAATATAAAAATGTGTATGAGCCGCCTAATCTCCAACAAACAATACTTCAATTTAGGTATGAAGAAGTAAAGAAGTACTTTAGGAATAGGATACCTCATAACCCTTAAGAAAAGAATTACTGGAAGAATCATGAGAGTAGGAAAGCCAAAGAATTAATAAAAGAGCATAATCATAAACCATCTAAAACTAGGGTGGTAGTGAAACATGTAATATCCAAGCTTAGAAGTTCAAAATATTCTCATAAGAATTCAAAATAAACTAAAAGATGCAGCACAATGACGAACGTAGTATTAAGAATAATAAAACATGAAGAGAACAGAAATACAATAAAGTAAAATCATTAGAACAGAAACTAAAAATAAAGACTTAACAAATATTACATACCTATGGTAGCCCGGGGGAGATTCGAACTCCCGTCAGCGGGGCTCTTCGCTAAGCTCCAAAGCCCGCTATGCTTGGCCACTACAATCGGCAGGTAAACTTCCACCGGGCTTCCCGGGCTAATGAAATACTATAGACAGGCTTAAAAATGTTTGTACTAATGAACTAAATGTAGCAACTTAAGCGGTTGTATGGACACTATTACTGATGTGTTCATGTTAGTACTAGGTTTAATTAAGGAGTTAGATGTTTAAGGGAAGCAAGAGTTCTAATTAATCTTAAAATTTACATTTAACATAATGTGGGCACCTAATTTATAAAATACTTTCTGAGCTTTATTAAGATATAGGTATTTTATGGCTTATTTAAAATTCATAAATCTAATTTACATAAATACAGGAAATCGGGACTGACAACTTAAGAAAAAAGCTACAATATGCTAAGTTGTCACGTCTAGGATATCCTACAATATCTTTATAATCGTAATATTTAATGAATAATACAAAATACAGTGTTAAGCAATAAGGTTATAAATAGATTAGCAAGTTAAGAAGAATTAGCATAAACTCATCATAGTTCTGGGAATTTATAGTTCTAGATAAGACTGATTAAGCTTATGACAATATCAAGTTTATACCTAGATATTGGTTATACCAGAATATTAACTATTAGGACATAGTTTATGGTTTACATTAAAAGTTTCACAACTGTTAAAAATCCTTGAAAACCTAGCTTAGACATGATGTTGAAATCTTTCATGGAGTATAGTATTTTGTGAAATTTACCAGGTTACGGCCTTGATCTTAATATACTCCAATAATTGAGTGTTGCTAAAATTATTCGAGAAACACTATAGAATTTAGAAAGTTTTAATACTTACTATAGTAGTTCATGGAGTGCCGACTTATTCATAAATTCACTCTTATTAAGAAAACTTAGTGTTATTCTTCATATTGGTACTAATAAATTGATATTTTAAGTTGAGTTGCTGATTATCATGCTCTATATACTAGCTTGACAGTATTGGTCTAGCTATACTAATGATGGAAAAAATAGTGGAATATTTTTCAATCTATAATCAGAATCTAAATAGTGAATTTTGCGCTACTCATTGAATGTGGTTATGATATATAATATCTTATCTATTGGTTATCAAGTTCGCTAAGTAAAAATCAATTCAAAATTTAAACCATATATAAACATCTTAGGTTTAAGTATTAAATCATTAGTGATGATACTATTACTTAGATAATGATAATAACGTTCTTATTCTTTTTACTATGTGTGGATGTGTACTGAACAATTCAGATAAAGTGTCAAGGAATGATAGTTTACGTGAAGCTATTTTCTCAACAAGCTCCCAACCCCTACTGGATATTTGTACTGGTTTTGCAGCTGATGGATCTGCTATGAATAATGTTTTAAACCCTTCAAAATATGTAGTGTCACCACCTCTAAGCTTATAGCTATACGCACTATTTGATATCTTAGCAAGAGCTAAAGCAAGATTGGATGCGCCATTATCAACAATATTTACGCTATGTCTATCAGCATAGTATTCCCTTTGTCTACTAAACCATAGTATAAGTAGACTTAGCATAAAGTAAACAACCATACCGATCATTCCAATAAGAGCTAGAGCACTACCCTTATTACGGTTATCTCTATAAACTCCGGAGAATAAAAGTATTCTTGAAGCTATAGCTATTATAGCTGGAAGCATTGAGACAAACATCATAACTTGTACATCTCTATGCTTTAAATGCCCGACTTCATGTCCAATAACAGCTTCAATCTCACTCCTACTAAGAGATGTTAACATAGATGATGTAATTGCAATCATCGGACCTGTAAGAGGACTACCATAAGCAAATGCATTAGGTATTGGAAGATTTGCAATCATAAGTTTAGGTGTTCTTCCTAATCCTGACTTCTCAACAACTCTATCTAGTGCCTCATAAAGCCATCGATGCTCATATGGATTAGCTTCTCTAACATGGTACATAATATTAATAATATAGGGTGCAATAAGCCACTGCAAAATATTAAATACTACTACAAACCCAATGAGGGACCACAGAGTTAATGAGCCTAATAGACTAAGCAGTAATGCTAGAAAAAGCGTTGATATACCTATAATTAGCGTAAGCGATCCAATCATGGATAGTCTAAGTCTCCATAAACTCATACTATCACTAAATATTATGATAATACACTCAGCTTATAAGCTTTACTTAACATCACATAGTTTTGTGGACTTAAGCATGTTATCATCCCCAACTATATTTCATTAAGCTTCAATTTAAGGTTTGGAGTTGACTGATAACTAGGAAGTATAATAAACTTACTCTGAATATCAACTATCTTCATGAACCTAAATCATAACTACATATACTTTCATATCTAAGGTTTATATAGTCTATTAGACCATTCTGTGAATTTTAGCTTTGTTTAGGGCTCTTTTCTTACTTATCGTGGAACTATAGTTAAAATTATTGAGCTTATTAGATGTCACTATCTAAATTAGCCATAGAATATTTTTATAGTTTTAAAATATGTAAAGTTATGCATTATATTAGAGTTTCAATAGGCACTGCAATTCTACTTAAATTAGTTAAAGGTATCTGTCAAGCTACACCTACTACAGCGTACCTAATGACCTATTATAATGGTAAATGTAAAGCTAACTGTGCATTCTGCCCACAAGCAAGAAATTCAAAGGGAAGATCAGATATGCTTTCACGAGTTTTATGGCCTAAATTTAAGCTTAGTGATGTTATTGATGCTTTAAATAGTAAAACTGTGAAGCGTATATGTGTTCAAGCATTAAACTATAATGGGTTTGTAAGAGACATTTCTAGAATTGTTAATTCATTAAGTAGTATTGGTATACCGATATCCTTATCTACACCGCCAGTTAGCATCAATGTTCTTAAAGAGTTTAAATCAATAGGAGTTGAACGTATCGGTATATCGTTTGATGCTGTAAATCCGGAAATATTTAGTGAAATTAAGGGTGAAACATATAGCTGGAACCAACATGTTAAATTTCTAGATAATGCATTAAAGGTCTTTGGAAAAGGAAATGTTACAGTTCATATAATCATAGGGCTTGGTGAGAATGAGTATGAAACTATAAAATTTGTAAATGAAGTTATTAATAAGGGTGCTTTAATAGGGCTTTTTGCCTTTACTCCAATACAGGGAACAAGGTTAGAGCATGTAGCAAAGCCAAGCGTAGAGAAATATAGAAGATTACAGCTTTCAACATATCTTCTTGAGAAAGAAATTATCAAGCTAGAGGATATAGAGTTTAATAGTAAAAGTGAAGTTTTAAGGATAAATATTGAAAAAGATAAGCTCTTAAAAATTATAGATTCAGGTTTACCATTTATAACTAGGGGATGTCCAGATTGTAATAGACCATACTACAATGAGGAACCTACAGGACCATACTATAACTATCCTTTAAAGCCGGGAAAAAATGAAATAGAGAAAATTAAGGCTATAGATCTCCATAACTTGTTAAGCTACATGTAGGACAATCATTTCTTTTTTTAACAGATACCTCAAAGAAATTCATAAACTCGCCATCATAAACTATAAGTTTACCAACTGAAGGATGGCCGATACCTGTAACTATTTTTATGGCTTCAGTAACTTGAAGTGAAGCTATAACAGCAGGTGTAGATCCAACTACTGGAAGATCTAAGGTCTCAGTAGGTTGAAATGGTATTACACACTGTAGACATGGACCTTTACCTGGAATTACTGTAAGAAGTCTACCTTCAAATCCATATACAGCACCATGAATAAGAGGTTTACGATACTTAATACATAGTCTATTCAAAATAAATCTAGTTTTAAAATTGTCGAGACAGTCAAGAATAACATCGGCATTTCTAACAAGATCCTCGCCTATTTCCTCATTAAACTCAGTATTTAAACCCTCAAGCTGAATATTGCTATTGATTTTTTTAAGTTTCCAAATAGCTGATTCAACCTTCGCTCTTCCAATATCATCCTCCCAATGAAGTACCTGTCTATTTAAATTATTAAGCTCGACAATATCGCTATCTACAAATATAATTTTGCCAAATCCAGCTGATGCTAAATACATTAATGCTGAACAGCCAAGACCACCAACACCAACAACAAGAATACTTGAACATTTTATTTTCCTCTGGCCATTAACACCGAACAGCTTGATTTGCCTATTAAATCTCTCCAGCTCAGTATTTGTTAAAACATTAACTCCAGACATAATATTCACTTAAAACATAATTCACTAAATAACCTAAAAAAATTCCAATAAGCTGAGATATGATATAGTGAAGATTAAAAAACACTAATACAGCAAATACAGCCCAATTCATTACAGCTCCTAAAGCAACAGCAATATGATATCTAGCAAAGGCTTTAATAAATCCGCTTTTAAGCCTATTCCTAAAAGTCCATAAAGTATTAAACAGATAATTGTTTACTATCGATATCTCTATCGAACATGCACTAGCTAAATAAATATTCAAACTAAAACGAATAAGCATCTCCAGTAATCCGAGATTAACGAGAACTCCACTCAATCCAACAAGAGCAAACTTCAATGGACGATAATTTGAAAGCTTAAATATATGATTTAAAAAATTCACATACTCGTTAAAGTTGAGTTTACTGCTTCCAAGTTTACGAGCCTTAAAAACATATGGAATCTCAACAAATCTTAGAGGCCTAGTCTTAACAAGAATTTCAAGTAGAATCTTATAGCCTTTAGGGTTAAAGCTAGATCCACTGATAATGCTTCTCCTTAAAATAAAGAATCCAGACATGGGGTCCTTAATACTTCTTGTTTCCGGTAGAATCATATGAGATATTAAAGTAGCTATACGGGAAACAAGAACTCTCCAGAAACTCCATCCTTCAATATATCCATCCCTAACGTATCTTGAAGCAATAACAAGATCAGCATTGCCAGCCTCAATCGGTTTAATAAGACTTCTTAAAGCTTCAGGAGGGTGTTGGAGATCAGCATCCATGACTACTATAACATCTCCATAAGAAAGCTTAAACCCATCAATAATAGCTGAAGCTAAGCCAAGCTTATTAGGTCTTTTTAAAACTCTAATTTTTCCACTATACTTTAACATGAGAGATTCAGCTACCATCCATGTACCATCAGGACTATTATCATCAATAATAATAATTTCAAAATCAAAACCGTTAAGAGCCTTAAATAACCTATCAACAAGTATTGGAAGGTTTTCACGTTCATTATATGTCGGTATAACTACTGAAATCTTCACATAATCACCAAACTAAAATTTAAAACACTTAGTATTAATAAATTGTTTGGTGTCTACATGAATATAGCTATAATAAAGGATAAGGAGATAAACATTAAGGAGATTATAGATAAGATAGAAAATGAAAACATAGGTAAAATTGGATGTATAATATCATTTATAGGGGTGGTTAGGGAAATGGGAAGAAATGGAGGGAGGGTTTCAAAATTGGTTTATGAAGTGTATAGTGATGAAGCATTAAAGAGAATGAATAAAATAGCTGAAGAAACAATAAGTAAATACGGAGTAGTTGATGTTCAAATTTATCATAAAACTGGGGAAGCAGCTATTGGAGAAGAAACATTTTACGTATTTGTAGCAGCAAAACATAGAAAAGAGGCATTTCAGGCACTAATGGAAATTGTAGAAAGAGTAAAACATGAAGTACCAATATGGAAAAAGGAAGTAACAGAACGCGGTGAAACATGGATATTAAACAAGTAACTGATTTAATTCTATCAATGTTAATACCATAGGACATATAGAAAATCAGCTTCTCATTATTTAATAGAATTTAGAAAAATTAAGGAAAGTTAGAGCTTAATGAATGATATTCATGGCTTAATTTTTCTCATAACTTTAAGAATACATATATTTATTGTTAAGGATTCAACATATTCAACCTCAGTTCTTATTGAAATAGTGTTTGATAGACAATAATTTCAGTTTCGATGATTAGGAAACAATAACATTTACGTATAATAATGTATATGAAATATAGAGTATGAAAATCTTAAATATTT
>Ga0209394_1001036_pt1 | contig 17862 bp, 29 predicted proteins | sample JNZ201metaG_FD_184122 | JGI IMG/M metagenome (GOLD analysis project Ga0209394, IMG submission 184122) | Hot spring microbial communities from Jinze hot spring, China to study Microbial Dark Matter (Phase II) - JNZ 20120812A (SPAdes) (version 3) ... | reverse complement strand
CTACGTCTACAACGCGGATCTTCGCAAAGCAGCAATAGCTGTCTCAAAGTACGTTCTGCCAAACGAGGAAGCACTAGAGAGTTATAGAAAAGCGCTGGATGCGCTAGTACCAGTAGAGCTCAGAGAAGCTAGCGAGAAGCTAGAGAAAGCACGTGATTACGCTGTAAGCGGGGATTTAGCGAGTGCAAAACGCTACGCCGCAGAGGCGATACAGGCCGCCCAAAGCATGTTCGGCAACCCGGAGAGAGCGAAGCTGTTCAGAGACGAGATCAAGGAGATCATCGAGGAAGCTGAGAGACTGGTCCAAGAGATAACTCGAATCGAAGAGAGCTTGAAGAAGTTCAAGAGGGGGTAACCATGAAGCCGGCCTTAGTTGAGGACTACTCCAACCCGACCTACCGCACCCTAGCTCGTGCCGTCCTCTCCAACTTCCTGCTGGAGAACAAGAAGCTACCGTTCTACGTTGCCCTAGACTCTTCTATCATTCACTTCAAGCCGTGGAGCCAGATAGTGTTCAACCCGTCTTCAAAATCAGCTTGGAGGTTCATCCTAGAGCGCTACTACGAGAGCGACTCGTACAAGAAGCTTAACAGTACTGTAGCTGGCGACCCGATGCTCGCGAAGTACGCCACCGTGCATTTTCTTAATACTTTATTTAAGAAGTCTGAAGAACAGCTGAAACAGATCAAGCAGTCTCGATTGAGCGGAAAAGATAAAGAAGACCCCGTCGGCTCTCTAGTACAATTAATCGACAAACAGCAATCGCCGGAGACCAACAAAGCCGTTCAGGCACTCATCAGTGCGCTAGAGCAAGAAGCCAAGGAAGTGCTTCAAGACGTCGAAACCATTGAGTCCTTCAGCCACCTCGGCGTTCCGGTGGCTGAACTATTGGAGAAGCCCGACGAGTTTCGTGAAAAGGCTAGAAACCGCATAATCATTCACTTAGTTAAATTTTTACAAAAACTTAGACGGGAAGCACCAAACTTGAAACAAACGAAGGCCCCCACCCTGATAGGTGGGAGGCCCCTTGGAATTAAGAAAATTCAAAGATGGTCAGAACTATCGAATGTTTTACCCGTCGAGTACCTGGACGATGACTTGCTAACTTACAAAATTGCCAGTAGAACTGTTAGGGTTAGCGAACGTTACGGTAACATTCAAAACTATGTGGTTTATCTAGATAAAAGTGGGTCGATGGGTGACGACATCAAGTACCATGTTAGTCCCATCCAAACCGAGTATGTTCCAAAAATCAGTTTTGCCGCAGCTAGTGCTTTAGCACTTGCATATCAGTTAAAGAAAGTAGGGGCTAAAATGACTTTGAAGCTCTTCGATGTTGAAGTCCATGATCCAATAGTCGACTTTGCTCAGCTAATTGATGTGTTAGTGAAAATCAGGGCCGATAGTGGAACCAATATTACCAACGTGCTCGAAGACGCTACAAAGAATCACAGAGATGAAAAAGTAATCATAGTAACCGACGGCATCGACGAAGTCAGCGAAGATGCTGTAAAAGCCGCGAAGTCAGCTAACCTTGATATCACCTGTATCTTCATCAAGACAGATAACGTGCTACTCCGCAAGAACTTTAGATGTATTTACGTTAATGAAGCTAAACCGAACATTTTGCTGGAGGTGTAAATAAAAATGTGGCATATCATGGTTTATTCCCGCGACTTTGAGTCTGTTTACTCTCATCCGTATGCGGTTCATTTATTTACTTCCAATAAAATTTCTCCTGATGAGGCCTTTAAGAAGGCCGAGGAGATACTCTTGAAGGTCTTTCCCGAGTGGAGAAAGGAACATTTAGCATACGTTGGCTATGAACATATTCCATTAACCTTTCCATTAACCTTTCCGTTCTATGTTGCTATCAAACTCGAAAGAACTGACGAGGGGGTAAATGTTAAAGCCGTCTCAAACATTCCTCAGCCACTAATCTCAGCCATTGAGAAGTATAGGAGTGTATGGTTCACGTTAGACTATGATTATAAAGATGATCACACCAAGGCGAAGCTGATTGATGCTTTGAACTTCCTAAGCACTCAGGGCATCGAGTTCAAGCTCTATGAAACATATCGAGGCTACCATATTAGAGCTTTATTGCCGAGCCCCCTCCCCTTGGAAAAGATCATTGAGATGAGGGGGGAATTTGATGACGATTCAGCGAGACTGAGCATCGATGAAACCTACCTAAAGCATGGCTTAGGATTTTTGACGAATCTACTGTTCCACGAGAAGTACTGGAGGGATGAGCCAGACGGCGCCCTACAGCGTACCGTCGAGAAGGAGGTGGACCCGAACACCATAACCGTGGAGTTCAAGCAGAGAGTTTGTCTGAACCTTCCAGAGCTCACCATAAGTACTCACAAAGGAATCATCGAAGTCAAGGGCTTCTCAATCATATTTAAGGGCCGCTTCGGACTCAAGGAGACCGAGACAATAATTAAGAGCATCGAGGACAACTTCTGGGAGTACGGCCTTCAACAGAGGGCTCTGAGCGACGTCAAGGAGTCGGTAAAGAGTGCGTACAGGAAGATCTCGCCGATCCTAGCGCTACTGATCAACGAGTGCGACGTGAGGCTTGAGGACGGAGCCGTGGTGATCCACGTACCCCAGCACCTGCAACAGCACGTCGGGAGGTTCATTGGTAAGGGCGGCGCTAACGTGAAAGCCGTCGAGGCCGAGCTCGGGCTGAGGATCAAAATCTCACAGTCTGCGCCGCCGCCAGAGGACGTCGAGATGAAAAAGAAGCTACAAGAGCTTCTGAGGAGGGTGGTGCAGTCGTGAAGAGGATTTTGTGGATCTCCCGTCATCCACCGCTTCCAAAAGAGGTTGAGGAGCTCGAGAGGATCTTCGGCAAGGTGCAGATACTACAGTATGCCTCAGGCGTTAGGGATGCGGACCACGTCATTAGGCTCATAAAACAGTACGGGGCTGATGAAGTTGTAACTATACTTCCATTAAGCATTATAATGCGGTTGACGGAGCGGGGTATACACCCACTCTGGCCTGAGTGTGTTCAGGTTGAAAATGGTGAATACGACTTCATTGATGAGGGTAGCGGTAGGAAGTATAAATTCGTTAGGTTTGTTAGGGTAAGGGAGGTTAAGCTTGTAACCGAGCCGCTATGAAACTTCCTTACCTTTGGTATACCGAAAAGTTTTAATATACCTTTTCCACTTATACTACTTGGGGGTGATAGTGGTGGAGGAATACTGGGTTGATCCCGAAACTGTGTGTGTAGTCTGTGGTGAAAAGGCGTGGGAGAAGTACGGAAGGTACGTGGTTGAAAGTGGCTTTTGGTCCGAGAAGCTGGGAGGATGGGTCTGCGGCGTATGTAGGGAGTTCGATGAAGTAGAGCCTCAGGGCGTCGTCTTAATCTACCGGCCGAAGGATAAGGTCGTGGAGAAGTGGGTGGTAACTTACAGCTTCGACGAATATTTCATCGCCGAGGTTGAGGGGGACGATTTGGAGGACCTCGAGTTCGACTATTGTGGGGAGGGAATTTCGCCGATACAGTTCGAGTGGCACCCAACGGATCCGTGGAGGGGATACTACGACGCTGAGGGTGAAGGCTGGATCAAGATCCACGAGGACGCAATCCTAGCCGGAAGCAGGGACGCGGAGCTCCTCGAAAGGTTCAACGATGAGGTTAAAAGACTGCTCTGGAAGCTCGGTGTCGAATTCGCTGTGGCCATAGGCATGACGAGCAATCTCTTCTGCTCAACCTACGACATCCTCGTAAGAAGGGAGGAGGCCGAAAAGGAGGAGATGATCGCGATCTACGCCGGCGTGCTACAGCTGGCGCTACAGCTGGCAGCCCTCTACAGGGACTCGGATAGGTTTGTTTTGACGGCCCTAACCGGCAAGTATGAGTATGACGAAAAGGACAAACTGCTGCTTGAGGCTTGGAGGAGGCTTAACGCCGGCGAGGACCCCGAAAAGGTTCAGGCAGACCTAGATAAAAAGCTCATCGGGGGGTGATAACATGGCTGAGGGAGAAAGGAGGATGAGGACTATAAAGATAAGCGATGAAACACATAGGGAGCTTAGCAAACTCTTAGGCGAGCTCATGGCTAAGAATGGCAAGCCTAGGACATATGAGGATGTCATAAAGTACCTTCTAAAACTCAGGGAAAAGGAGGAAGGGGTGTTCACGAATAACGTGGCCGCTAAGGGGGAGGGGCGTGTAGGGCCTTTCATAGCGGGCTTGTATATGGCGGCGGTTAAGAGTGGTGAAGCAGCGGAGAAGATCTTGAGGGAGGAGGGTGATAAGCTGACGCCGGAACAGAGGGACTACCTATACCATGTAATCGAAGAGGGGAAGAAGGCCGGGAAGTTCCTAGAGGAGCATGGGATAAAGATGGGATAAAGGCCTTCCTCTGCGATGTTTAAGCCAAAGCTTTAAATACAGGGTTATCCCTCCCTTCTTTTTTGATAAAAATGAGTGTGGAAGATAAACTTGAAGAGTTTTTAAAAAGTATTAAGGGGGTTACATGTTTTAGGGAGAGGCTTAAGATCTATGCTCCGACATGTTATGGCAAGTGCGTAGACGCCGTGGAGAAGCTGATAAGCAATATCAACAAGGTTATAGGTGGAAGCACGGTTTACGACGCCGAGGGGTCCTGGATAAGCGATGGACGGCTATACAGAGAGCCGGTTAAGGTCATTGAGGCTGCACACCATTGTCTTAGCAAGGATGAGGCGGAAGCCATAGCCAAAGCCATAGTCGAGTATGCAAAGGAGGCGAGGCAGGAAGCCCTAGCTATTTACGGGTCGAACTTCTACATAGCCTCTGTCCCCGAGCTATTGAAGGCATATGAGAAGCTGGTAGAGAAGAAGCCGGTGATATAAGATGGAGGTGGAGATTCCGGACGACGTCAAGGAGCTCCTCAAAGAGCTGGAGAGGAGGGGGGTTAAGCCATCATTAGTGGCGGTCGAGAGGACGCCTGAGACCTATGACACCTGGAGGGATGGGAAGTATGTGGGCGTCCTGCCATCAGACGAGGTCTACAAGGAGAGGAACCTGGTTGTATGCGGCAAGCTCACATGTGCGTGCTTCCTAGATGATGTGCTGAGGTACGCGTGGCAGAGGGAGGAGAAGAAGCTCCACGAGCCCGAGGAGTGGTAGACATGGGCGAGCTGGGCGGCTGGAGGGACCTAGGGAGGCTATACATGGATAGGGCTAGGCGGCTTGATCCTTGGCGTGCGACTATGCACGGTATAGCACACACCCACTTGATGAGGGTTGACGAGGATAGGGATGCTATCGATACCATGCTCAAGCTAAGTCCAAGCCCAGAGAAGACGAGATGCCCGCTGGACCCGACACCGCTGATTGGGTTAAAGTTCTACAACGCTAGGAAGGTGGTAGAGTACATATGCGATAAGGTAGAACACGCCGGCGAGTGGATAAAGATTCTTAGGAACTGTGATAGGAGGAGGATGAGGCATATGAAGATGGAGGGCAGAGATGTCTATGGGCTGGGCTGGAAGGGGATAGATATGACATTGCTGGATGCGGGTTGCGAGATCCCGGTTGTGGATGTCCACCTAGCTAGGTACATGGCTAGGGAGGACCCCGGGTTCCTGAAGGCGATGGGGTTGAGCAGGTACGATCCAGACGGGGTTGCGAAGAAGATCAGAACAATACAGGTCTCTTCCAACCCGGCTAAGTATGACGAGCTCTGGAAGAAAGCTAGAGAAAGGGCTGTGTCAGAGGGCGTACCACCGGGGGAGTGGCATGTAGCAGTCTGGCTGAGGGAGCGTTTCACCAGCGAGTACCCAAAGCTGAGCGAAGAAGCTAGGCTTGAACTCGCTAAAAGATATGTTGAAAAGCTTTTCTCGTAACGTACACCTTACCTCTGATATTTGTTGTTTGTTCAACAAGACAACAACATTTCCTACTACCGTGATTTTTCCATACGGCCGGGTTGAACGTACAGAACAATAGCGTTTTTAAACGAAAACATATATACTATGTTTAGGGGGTGGATGGCTGTGGGGGATGTTGACGAGCTGCTGTCGCTTCTCGCGAAGCTTAAAAGCGATATAGAGGCTGTCCTGGACTGGGCTGAAAGATTCTGCACGGATAGACGTGCGGTCATCGAGCTAAGGGTTCTCGCAGGTAAGGCTAGACAGTACGTGAAGACGGCTTCAAGGATAGCCGGGGTTTGAACCATCCGTTTTGGCTCACAGACTTGTATGGTTTCCTTCCTCTAATGGTTCACAATACGATTCGGCTTCCATATGAAGTTGGTTTACATTGCATCGTGGTTCCCAGGGAGATATGGTTCACACTGACGAATGGTTCCAACCCTCTCCTGGTTTACACCTAAACTATACATGGCGTGCACAAGTATAAAAGTTTTTATATCGATTGTTAACATATCATTTTTGGGTGGCTGGTATGTGTACACCCATAGCTCGTAGGCTCCTGGAGATGTTGAGGGAGGTTGAGGCTGAGGTTGAAGCTACGTTCGACTGGGCATACCACTTCTACCCAGACGACTACCCGCTCGAAGACCTGGAGAGGCTTAGAGATAGGGTTGCCAGCATAGTGAGGGAGGCTGAGAAGCTTGTCGAGCAGACGTAGCTCGCATGCGAATTGGCTCCCACACTCCCTTGGCTCACAAACATCGTGGTTCCCAAACATTCTGGTTCACAGCATCTTGTGGCTCCCACAAAAATTTGGTTCGCATCTACACACTAGCTACGGTGTGTGCTCGGATATAAAAACTTTTATATCCGATAGTTAATATATTCTTTGGTGGGAGGCATGTTCGGACCGGAATACTATAGGACGGCTAGGCTTGTAGCCGCTACCTACGAGGATCTGCTTGAGCTTAGGAAGGCTGCGAAGCTTAGGTTCAGGGTTGTCGAGGCACCCTGGGCTAAACAGATGAATGCAGACTACCTTGATAGGATAAGGGAGGATGAGAAGTGGCTTTTAGAAGCTGCAAAGGAGCATTTTAGAGAGCATCCGCTGTGGCGTTGGGGTACCGAGGTGGTTATGGGTCTTGGTGCTAGGAATACGCTGTTCCTGCTAGGCTATGCGTCGCCGTACATGTGGAGGCTCAGGATGGATGGGACTGAGGAGGCTGTGCCCGTCACGAGTGCCGGCAAGATATGGCAGTACTGGGGTTTAACCCCGGCGGGTAAGCTTGAGAGCGGTGTTAAGGCTAGGCATAACCCGAAGCTTAAGGGCAGGGCCTGGTGGATAGCTACGAATATCCTGATGGCTAGGGATCCATACTACACGGCGATATACAGGTGTAAGAAGGAGTATCTGGCTAAGGTTAGGGGGTTCGAGGAGTATGTATCCAACCCGTCGTCGTGCCCGCTCTACGCAAGCTGCCTTGCAAAGCTTGCTAGAGCCGCTGCTAGGAAGGGTGGGAAGCCTAAGACGCCTGCATGCAAAGCCCATATGGACGGGTTGGCGAAGCTGTACCTGGCGAAGATAATACTTTCGCATGCGTGGGAGATATCAGCCAGGGCTGAAGGCATGGTGATACCTAGACATAGATCGTACGTCAGGCCTAAGGCGCACGCCGACGACATACCAGACGAGGAGGCTTTGAAAGGCATACTTGAGGGTAGGGCTGGCGAGGTGTGGCGTAGGTAGCGGCGAAACTTTTTTTTGGTGGATGTAAACCAAAGCTTATGGTGAACCAAGTTCAAATGTGAACCATTATAAACTGGGAACCATCAACAACTGTGAACCAGAAAATGATGGGAACCAAAACTTTTTGCGAACCACGCTTGTGTGGGAACCAGAAGAGGCTGTGAACCAGCTAGAAATGGGAGCCACGGTGCGATGAGAACCACTCCGACATGGGAACCAAAAAAGGTTGCGAACCAGTCTGCTATGGGAAAGAGTTATATATCTGTATATACAGCTGTATATATAGGTGTTCTGGCTTGGCTGTGGTGAAGAGGAGGAAGCCTTTCAAGCTTGGTGCAAGCGTCGTCCTATCCCTCCCCAGGGACTGGGTTACGGCTAACGAGAGGGAGCTAACCATATATCTTAATAGGGTTGGCATAATCATCCCACCGGGGTTGAGCGTGGAGGAGGTTAGAAGGGATGTAGAGAAGCTTCTATGCGTGATAGAGAGGTGTAGCCGGGGGGAGGGGTAGGGCTTGAGGGTGGACGAGCATATAGACTACTATCTAGACCAGGGCTTCTGCGTAATTCCTGCGTTTCCACGTAGCAAGCGTCCAGCCGTCCAGTGGCTCGTCTACCAGTCTAGGAGGCCGTCGGTGAGCGAGATAGATGGGTGGAGGCCTCTATGGGCTAGAGGCTACAATATAGGCGTTATATGCGGGCGGGTTTCGGATGGACTTATATGCATAGATATAGATAGCGAAGCCTACCTTAGAAGGTTTGATATAGAGAGGTTGAAGAGGGATACGATGGTTGTCGTCACTGGGAGCGGCAAATACCATATCTATGTTAGGAGTCTGGGGGTTGTGAGGACTACGAGGCTCATGCATGGGGGGAGGGTTGCGGTCGAGATCAGGGGTGAAGGCTCGTTCACGATTCTCCCGAACAGCATCCACCCCGAGACCGGGATGCCATACAAGCTTCTATCAAAGCCTGACGAGATACTCACAGTGGAGGATCCGGTCGGAGGGGTTAAACGCGTGACTGGGCTTGATGAGAGGGTTGAGACATCCAGGGTTAAGGCTGAGCTGCTAGGCTTCGAGCCGCCATGCATAAGGAGGCTTCTAGGCTCGAAGATACCTGAAGGGTTTAGGAACGAGGCTATATGCAGGCTTACAAGCTACATGATGCAGAGGGGTGTTGGATACGGGGATGCACTTGTGAAGGCGTTAGCATGGAATGCGGAGCACTGCGACCCTCCACTAGATGAGAGGGAGGTTGAATCTGTCGTTAGAAGCATATACAAGCATGGATACACGTATGGGTGTAGGTCTATGAGCATATTCAGATGCTCGAAGAGGTGCCGGGTCTACAAGGCTAGGAAGATGTGGGCTGAGGCTCTAGCAACCCTAACAGACAGGATAAAGACTGCGGAGGAGTTTGGGGAGTTCTGGGAGTTTAGGGATTTTGGGGAGTAGTTTCAGAATATAGGAGGTGTTTTTGTTGAGCTTCACGGTTAGGGTTAGGGGGAGGGAGTTCGAGGTTAGGATCTCGAACAGCGGGTTGAAGCCTGTCCATCCGGCTGTGGACGTCGTCGATGGGAAGGCGTACCTAGGCTTGTGGCTTCCGGTCGAGATATACAGGGATGGGGAGCTTGTAGATGTAGGCAGCTACCCATTCATAGTATCGGATGACGGCGTGAAGATACTGTACGATAGGGATAGCCTGGCGGTCTACGGGTTGAAGCCTCTGTTCCCGCCTATAGAGCATGACAACTGGTGGAGCGGGAGACTGGTAGACGTGGATCCAGGAAGCTACTACATGGAGGTTCTAGGCTGGTTCAAATACTATGTGGACGCACCCGAAGATGCACTACACCTGTTCTCCTTATGGACGATAGGCACAGCATTCTACATAATCTTCCCATCATACCCCTACCTATTCCTGCACGGACCAAGGAGGTCCGGCAAAAGTCTAGGTAGAGACGCTTTGATATATATCTCTATGCCCCTAGGGGAAGGAAATATGGTTAGCTGTATGCCGATAGGCGATATCGTAGACTCAGCATTGAAGGAGGAGACAGTCAGAGAAGACGGATACGAAGTATGCTACAAAAACCCCAAAGGCATTAAGGTTTTACAACTCAACCCGTATACGCTGAAGCTGGAGTGGGTTGAACCAAGAGCGTTCATCAGGCATAGGTTCAAGGGCAAATTACTGAGAGTCAAGACTAGGTCTGGTAGAGAGGTCTACGCCACCAAAGACCACTCCTTCATAGTCTTTGAGAATGGTGTTGTCGTCAAGAGCGGCGGGGAACTCAAGGTTGGGGATGTGATGTTGACTGTGAAGAGAGTGCCTGAGGAAAACCCCATACACACTTACAAGGATGCCGATGTATTCCTCGATGAGGTGAGCTCTATAGAGGAGGTGGAGTATGACGGGTATGTATATGATTTATCCACGGATTACGAGACGTTTGTAGCGAACGATATCGTGGTGCATAATACGAAGACTCTTACTCTTATCAGGTGTATGGGGTTTAACGCTGTTAGGAGTCATAGTATGACTGAGGCGACTCTCTACAGGCTTATACAGAATGGTAGGGTTACTCTTCTGCTTGACGAGCAGGACTACCTGGTTAACCCTGAGAGGAGGGCTGAGTTTAGGGTTCTCCTGCTCGGCGGATACAAGAAGGGGAGCTTCGTGTATAGGAGCGAGAAGACTAGTAAGGGTAAGATTATACCGCAGAGGTTCGAGATCTACAGTCCGAAGGCCTTGGCTAATATAGAGGGTTTGGAGGATGTCCTCCTGGATAGGACTATAACTGTTTCGATGATGAGGACTGCTGATAGCGAGATAGCTCGTAGGGAGCCGGATGAGGATGACCCTGTATGGATCGCTATGAGGGATAAGCTTGCCAGCCTATTCCTGAAGTATCATGGGGAGGTTAAGACGTGCTACGAGGATATGAGGGCGGCTCTCGGTGATATACCGGACTTCTCCAGGCTTGGCGATCTGTCAAGGGTATGCGAGGCATACTGGGGTAAGATATATGCGAGGAATAGGGAGCTCTGGCTTCCTATACTCTCGATGGCGTTGTTCTTCGAGAGGCATGGAGTCGAAGGCCTGCTTGAACGTATGTTCAGGTATGCGGCTGAAAGCATCGACGAGAAGGCTGTAGACGAGATGGAGACTCCTGAAGTCGGACTCGTATCAGCCCTACTAAAGATTGTGGACCGCGACGACTGGTACGCGTTATCGGATATAGCTGAGGAGGCGAGGATAGAGATGGATTCAAGCAAGCTCGACTCAAAGACCGTTGGCAGGATGATGAAGAGGCTAGGCTTCAAGAAGAAGATAAAGAAGGGTGGAAGAATATTCTACTGGCTGACACTGAACGGGGTGAGAAACGTAGCTAGAAGACTACAGGTTGAAGCCGCTATATCTCAAACTACTCCCCAAACTCTCCAAACTCCCCAAACACCCCAAACTCCCAGGGGCAGGTTTGAGGAGCTATGCTCGAAAGCCGAGTTTTGGGCTAGGGGTAAGCTCGGCTTCACATCGAACGATATAGCCATCGCCCTAGGCGTAAGCAAGGATATCGCAGCCCAGGTTGTCAGAACCCTATGCGTCGAAGGCAGAATAATCCAGATAGGGGAAGACCTATATAGAGCCGCATAAAAAAAATGGTGGTAGGTCTTGTCCGAGGTCTTCGTAAGCGAGCTTGAAAGGATGATGCCGGCTGAGGAGCTCTGCTTCGACCCCGCACCAGCCTTCGGGAAGTACAAATCGATCATGCCTCCGGAGTCAATCCAGCATCCGGCTCCCTGAGGCTGAAAACATGAAGAGTACATACCCCTACAAGGGCTATTATGAGGTGGTCGATGAAGTCCTCAAGCGTGACAATTACACGTGCCAAGTCTGCGGCTTCTATGGGGTTGAAAGCCACCACGTCAAGGTCTTCGTATGCCTTGAATGCGAAAGAAAGGGGATTCCATTCTCCCCCCTCCCCGACTGGCCACCCCCAAAGCCGTGTAGAAATAAGGGAGTGAGATTCTGCTCGCAGTGCCCAAACTTTAGAGAGTACTCCGTTGAATGGGTTAGCTATAGCAAGCTTGTCGTCCACCACAAGGATGGAGACAAATGTAACCAAAGCCTCGACAACCTCATAACTCTATGCACGAGCTGCCATAGACGGATACATAGAAGGAAGAGGATTCTCACCGTTGAAGAGCTACGCTCCAAAATAAAAAATAAGAGGCGTAGGGATAAAGAGGGTAAGCCTAGTAGCGGATGAACCTCTCCTCCCTTCTTCTATACTGCTCTAGATCGACTATTATATGTAGGAGAGCTTCCGTAGCTAAGTCTTCACCACCAGCTTCCCTGATATATCTTAAAAAATCGAGATCGTGGAAGAGACGTCTATGCATCGACTTCAGCTCCCCCTGCGATGCGATATCCATGATTCTATGTAGCCAAGGCGTATACTGACCCAAGAGCTTCAACGAAATTTTCCTATGCACTCTTGCACCCGGCATTACTGCGACCCTTTCTTAATCCCTAGGAGGCTTTCTATCGGGTAGTTCACGCCGAGGGCGTCTATCTTATCCAGGTAGTGCATATACATATCGAGCCACTTCTTGCACGCCGCTTGGTATTGGTCTTTCAAGCCTGCTGATTCAAGCTCTTTCCTAAGGCTTTCGGAGATCAGGGTGGTCGGGGATGTCTTGCTGAGAACGTCTGAAAGCGTAGTGATGAGCGAAGAGAGGTGCAACCTACGCTCAAACTCATCCATCGTTCTCCCCGTTTCACTCATTCCTATCACCTCTTCTTTCTAGCTTCCTCCTCTGGCTTCGGCTGCTCGGTCTTCAACGCATTCTCTACAACCTTATTTACATACTCGGTCACATCATAGCCTCTCCTTACTATCTCGTCGTAGAGATCCCTTCTAAGGTAGATGGTAGGCATAATATCACCAATAATAATTAAAGTTATTATCACATATATAAGCTTTTCTCCAAACTGAGGGTACGGTGTTCAACCAAACTTTGCGTTTACCAGCTCGTATATTCTTCGAGCAGTCTTCTCGCCTATACCCTCCACGCTGGCAAGCTCCTCGATCGAAGCTTCGAAAACTCTTCTAACGGATCCAAACCTTTCGAGAAGCTTCTCAGCCCTAGCCGTCGATACTCCTGGAAGCATGGATACTATCCTAAGCTGCTCCTCTCGGAGACTCCTAGCCTTAGGCTTGAAGGCAAGCCTCCTAGACCCGCCCACGCCGGAAGCCCTCACGCAGAGCCTCTCGATCACAAGCGGCGTCTCACCCCTCCTGAAAGAGTATAGTATAGGTATGTTGAAGTCGAGCTGGACGGATGCGAGCACGCCGTAGAGGCTTTCAGGCCTGAACCCTCCCAGGCTTCCGGTAAGCTCAACGAGGAGGATGGGCTTCGCACCCTCGACAGACTTTACAGCCTCAAGCTCCCTCCACAGCCTAAGCGTCTTCACACTGTTTGCTAGATCGCCGAGAGTCTTACGCTCGACGAGGAAGCACTCCGATCCTGAGACGAGGTAGTCGCCTGCATCGAGCTTCCCAAACCTGACCATCCAGCCCCTACGCTTAAGATAATCTGCGACCGAGACCCCAACCCTCTCCCTAGTATCGATTGTTACCTCCACGCTCATCACACCTATACATATGCTTCACTCGCTTATAAACTCTCCTGGTTAACATTTATATAACACCTGCTACATATCTGACAAGTAGGTGAGTGTATGTATGAGTAAGAAGTCGATAAGGGACTACCTCAGGAGGGCTTCAAGATTTCTGACGGCGGACGACGTGAAGAACGGGGATGAGCTTACGATAGTAGGCGGGTTCGAGGAGGTTCCACCAGAGAAGTCTAGGTTTGGCAGAGCGCAGTTCAGGGCTGTGGTCAGGCTTCCTGATGGGACGGAGAAGACGTGGTCTATGAATAAGACGACGCTGCTCAACCTCGCGGAGGTCTACGGGGACGACTACGAGTCCTGGGTTGGCAAGAAGGTGCGTGTCGAGATCAGGAAGATGATGATACGCGGGGATACGGCTAACGTTATAGTGGGCTTCCCAGTCATCTCCGAGGAGGATGCGAGGGTTGCGGAGGCTAGGAGGATCAGAGACCAGTTCCTATCCTCCGGGCTTAGAGAGGTGTCGGTCGACGATCTCTCGAAGCTTCTGAGGCTTACAGGCTCGAAGCTTACTGTGGAGGATTTCCTGAAGCTGCTTAAGCTCGAGGCTAGGCAGGGTAGGGTGAGGTTTGCTTGACCTACACGATCGGGGGTTTAACGCTGGCGGATATACTTTTCCGCTGGAAGGTTATGGAGTCTAGGAGGCATAGTAGGGGGGAGGATGAGATCTATGTTACTGATCTGTTGGTGTGCACTGAGAGGATGTCTTTGAGGAAGAAGCATCCTGAGGTTGAGGTTTCAGACCCGCTGGACCCGGTTACGCTTGAGGGTGACATAGTACATAAGGGTGTGGAGGTTATACTCAGGGATATGCTTGGAGGTATAGTGGATATAGAGACTGAGGTCGATGTGGAGGCTAGAGTAGGCGGATACACGTTGAAGGGTAGGATAGACATGGTCGTAGACGGGAGGGTTGGCGTAGAGGTCAAGCACGCCCGCGGAGACTACGGAATCCCGCATGAGCATCATATACTCCAGGCACGTATCTATAAGTGGATGAGCAAGCTTGATGAATTCGAGCTTCTATACGTAACAAGGGATAGGGCTGTCAGCCTACCCGTACACGGCTCGATAACAGAGGAGGATATACTCAGGATCATATCGGAGGGTAGGCTGCCGAAGAAGTCATGGGTATGCGAGCACTGCGGCTACTCCTTCGCATGCCCATACAAGATTCCAAGCAAACGGAGGAGGTGAGACACCGCTTTGAACAGAACGAGGATAGAGTACCTACACTATACGTGGAATCCGGTTGTCGGTTGCTCCGGTGTAGGATGCATAGTCAGGGACGTTTGCTGGGCTAGGAGGTTTGCGAGGAGGCGGAAGAACCAGTGTGAGCTATGCTACAAGTTCGAACCACACCCACACTTTGAACGCTTCGACGAACCTTTAAAACGCAAAAAACCCTCTAGGATAGGTGTATGCTTCAGCGGAGAGTTCTACGACCGCAGGGCCCCAGAGGATATCCGCATGTCGCTGTACACCGTGATGGATAGGGCTAAATGGCATAAGGTGCACAGACACACCCTGTGCAGTCCTATCCAGAGGGGTTGAAACTATGAAGGTACGGAAGATGTCGGATAGGGTTTTCGAGGTGGGCTCCGAATCCGAGGACGGCAAGGCCTACACGGTGTGGTTCGACCCTTTCAGAGGCTCGTGGATGTGCAGCTGCACTGGCTACGCAATCCATCTCAAGCCCTGCAAACACATATTACGCATTCAGAAGGCGGTAGCAGAGGGGGTGGTTACGCTTGGCCCTTAACCCTCAGGATAGGCTGAGGGAGCTGATGCAGGTTAGGGGTATAGGCGAGAAGACGGCCCAGCAGCTTCTGGACGCCGGGGTAGACTCGCTGGAGAGGCTTATAACCGTCAAGCCTGAGGAGCTGTCAGCTATACTGAAGGTCTCGCTCGCCAAGGCTAAGGCTATACAGGCTGCGGCGAAGGATCTAGCCCTATCGAGGGTTATAACATTGATGACAGGCGAGCAGTATAGGAGGAGGCTGGAGGAGACTGTGAGATATATACCGACAGGTATAGAGCCGCTCGACGAATTCCTCGGCGGGGGGTTCCCGACATCGGCTCTGGTAGCGGTGTCTGGGAGCTCGAGCTCGGGTAAGACGGAGCTCGGCTACTCTCTCTGCGTGAACTGCGTCGGCGTGCTTGGCAGGCCATTCGCCTTCATCGAAACCGAGCCATCAACATTCTCGCTTGCGAGGCTCCTAGAGATAGCAGAGTCTAGAGGTGTAAAGATAGATCTGGCAGGCGACATGTTCATAGTCCAGGCGTCTGATATAGCTTCAAGCCCGGACAAGCTGTACCTAGCCTACGAAACAGTGTTGAAGAGGTTTGAGGAGGAGGAGAGGAAACCCGGCGTGCTGGTGGTAGACTCCTTCTCAGCCCCCTTCAGACAGACGTTTATAGGTAGGGAGACTCTCAGCTTGAGAAGCCAGGAGATAGCTAGGCATATAGGCCTCCTGCAGGTCCTGGCCTCGAGGTTCAACATGCTGGTCTACCTGACGGAGCAGGTCTACGGTGTACCAGACTTCTCGGCGCAGCTTAAAGCTGTAGCCAGGTTCGGCGATTCGAGAGTACCGTATGGAGGCGAGGCTCTGCTACACATGGTTTCATGGCATCTAACCGTGGTCAGGCTAGCGTCTGATAGGTTCATGATCATAACAGACGATGTGGTCGGCAGACCCGTAAGGGAGTTCGAGTTCAAGATAACGGAGAGGGGTGTCCAGGCTGCCTGACAGGCTCGCCGTATGTGACGGATGCACCGCACCTCCTACCCATACCTGTTTAAACAGGTATACATCAGAAATATTTAAATTTATCCCCGATATTATGATCTATTAGGTATGCCGAGACCGAAAAAACTCTACGAGGGCGAGTACGACCCGATCGTTCTAGCAGGGAAGATAAGGGAGGCCTACATGAACGGCTACAGGCTTATATTGATGTATATAGACGGGGGTAGGGTTCTCCTTAAGGCTGTCAAGAGGGGTGTGAGACATGAGAGACGTGGAGAAGGATAGGAGGAGGGTTGCCGACGCACTCGAAGCCATAAGGATCTGCAGGATGGTTGAGAAGAGTGCTAGGGAGGATCTAGCCGAGCTTGCGAAAAAGTATAGGCTGAGGATAGACTACGACAGCCTGGAGGTCCTGGATTGGGGTGACCTCCGATGAGTAGCAGAACAGTATCTATAAGGCCGTGCTTCAGCTTCTGCACGAACTATCTAAACAGTGAGATACCGAGGGAGAGCATGCCGAGCAAGATAACATGCGTGATAGTTCCTGTAAGGGTTAAATACTATCCGGACGGGACGACCGAGATAGTGTGGAGATGCAACCTCGGCCAGTCCTGCGACTCGCCTATGTGCAGGTATAGCAGGAGGGCTTTGAAGGAGTGAGGGCGTCCAAGCTGCATCTAGCCGCTATGTATGCGAGCGAGGTTGTCGCCGCCATACTAATGATAGGCGGGTTCCTAGCACGAGACATAGCGATTCTTCTAGTCGCGTTGGCTATGGTTGCCGTGACATGCACACTCCACGTGACATACCTTCTCTCATGCATATACGAGCTACTCTCTCAGTATGAACGCTATCCCGGCGGCGGCGAGAACGGCGAGGACGGCTAGCGGCAGCCACGACGGAGGCCCAGGCTGGGGTGCTACCACGGTGAGCTGAGCCGTTCCGCTGGAACCAATAAAGTATGGCAAGATATGTCACCACCATACAGCCACGGCGGCAGCCGGCTTCAGGTATCCTCCACCTGGGTTAGCTCCACCAGCGAAGCTGGCTGTCACAGTATACGTCTTGGGGGTTGTTGGCGCCGTGAAGTACTTCTCGAAGAAGCCGTCCGCACCCGTGGTTGTGGTCGCCGATACAACGGTATCAACGGTTATCGCTATCGTCTTCCCCGATATACCGGCCCCAGTATCCCTCCTCCACAGGTACCCGTAGGCTCTGACGGTTCCTCCGGGGGGAACCGTAGACGGGGAGAGGTACAGGTCTATAGTTGTCTCAACCTCGTAGAGTATCTTGTTCTTGTTAGGCTTGCCGATCTTGTCGCCTACCTTAGACGAATCGGATAGGTGGCCTATAGAGTATAACACCTCGATATCCCTGCTCTCCATAGTATACTTAGCCGTCGCGCTCCACTCATCCCCAGGCGAGATAGGTGTCGGGCTTGTCACAGAGGCTATCAGCTTACCATATTGATCGAAGACGTCGAGGAAAAGGTAGCCTGGAGAGTCTCCTGCGTTAACGAGGTCCGCGTTGAAGTTTATAGTTACCCCTGGCTTGGCATGCTCAGGCAGGTCTGGGGGCGGGTAGTACGACCAGTCAGCCTTTGGGCCTCCAGCTACAGTAAGCGTCAAGCTTCTAGATGAAGGTGTGAACCACGGCATACCGATATAATCTGTACGCACACCGTTATATAATTTTATCTTGAAACTGCGAGCAACGCTAAGCCTGCAACCCCAACCAGTATAGGTATCCATATGAGTGCTGGAGGTGCTGGTGTAGGCGGGG
>Ga0209394_1001035_pt1 | contig 17865 bp, 15 predicted proteins | sample JNZ201metaG_FD_184122 | JGI IMG/M metagenome (GOLD analysis project Ga0209394, IMG submission 184122) | Hot spring microbial communities from Jinze hot spring, China to study Microbial Dark Matter (Phase II) - JNZ 20120812A (SPAdes) (version 3) ... | reverse complement strand
CTCCCTCATCGCCATATATGGGAACATTTATCTGCGCAGCCAGCTGGCTTAGCTGCGCTAGGGCACCAGCCCTAAATGTGTCAGCACATATAAGCGCAGTCTTAAACCCCCTCTTCTGTAAATATCTCGCTAGCTTAGCGGCTGTTGTCGTCTTCCCAGAGCCCTGTATCCCAACGAGCATAAAGATGTTCCTTTTACCGGGCGTAATGTTAAGTGGGGCCGGCTTCTCGCCCAGTAGGCGGACAATCTCCTCATAAACAACCTTAACAATATGCTCTTTTCTCGGTATCCCCGGCGGAACCTTCTCCCTTAACGCCCTCTCCTCAATCCTCTTTGAGAGGTCTAACACAAGCCTAACATTTACATCTGCCTGTAAGAGGGCGCGTTGTAGATCGCGTATAAGCTCCCTAACAATATTCTCGTCTATAGTTGAGGCGCCGAGAATCTTCTTTAGGGACTCATATAGGGATGCGCCAAGCTTCTCAAGGACCAAGCTCCATTCTCCATTACATCCTGCTCAGATATAGTTAGTATCATCTCCAGCACAAATAAATCTATCTTTAGCAAAATCATCTTATGCTGTGAAGGTGAAAAGTATATGGCTGGGGCTGGAAGAAGCAATATAATTGATTTGAGAAGCGACACTGTTACGTTGCCGACTGAGGAGATGCTTGAGGCAATAAAGAACGCTGAGCTAGGCGATGACGTCTACAGAGAGGACCCAACAGTTAATAGGCTTGAGGAGATGGCGGCCAAGAAGATGGGTAAGGAGGCCGCCCTACTAGTTCCAAGCGGGACAATGGCCAACCTAGTATCATTAATGAGCAATACTAAGAGGGGGGATTGCGTGATTTTAGAGGCTGAGTCCCATATATATTGGTATGAGGTTGGAGGGCTCTCAGCGGTCGCCGGCTTAATACCATGGCCTATAAAGGGGCATATGGGCGCCCTAGACCCTAAAGATGTTGAGGCTGCCATAAGACCGAAAAATATCCACTTCCCAGAAACGACGCTTGTCTGCATCGAGAACACACATAATAGGGCTGGTGGCACAATAATAACGCCCCAGCAAATCGAGTCCCTAAGCAAGGTTACTAGGGAGTATGGGCTAAAGCTCTATATGGATGGGGCTAGGATATTTAATGCTGCAGTAGCTCTGAAGGTTGATGTTAGGGAGTTCACTCGCCACGTTGACAATCTAATGTTCTGCCTCTCTAAGGGGCTCAGCTGCCCAATAGGCTCGGTTATTGTCGGCGACAGTGAATTTATTGAGAGGGCTAGGAAGATTAGGAAGATGCTCGGTGGGGGGATGCGGCAAGCTGGTATAATAGCCGCCCCGGGAATAATAGCCCTAGAGAAGATGATAGACCGCCTAGAAGAGGATCATAGGAACGCTAGGCTTCTAGCAGAGGGTGTAGCGAGAATTGATGGATTATATGTCGACTTGAGGAGAGTTCAGACAAATATTGTCCTAGTAGATGTTAGTGGGCTGGGGGTGGACTCTGGAACATTTATCGCCAATCTTAGGGAGCATGGGCTCCTAGCATCAAACCATAGTAGGACAATAGTTAGGTTCGTAACTCACCGCGGCATTGAGAGGGAGCATATTGAGAGGGCGCTGACAATAATTGAGGATGTTGCAAGAGAATTGAGGAGGAAATATAGGGCTTAGGTCTAGCTTCCTTTAACGCGCATAATCTTAGTCCTACCCATTATCCGCCAGTATTCAACCTCAACACCATTAGCCAATCGAGATCTCAAATCCTCTTCCTGTGGAAGCTGAGTCTCAAAGACCTCATATGTCTCCAGATCCATTAGCTGAACACTGCTCGGCAAGACAGCTATCACCTGACCACTCCTCTTCTCGATTATCGGAACATCAACCTTGGCGTCAACCGGCTTAACAAAGCTCCTCTTAACTCCATCAAACACTCCCAAGGCCACAACCCTAGCCTTAGCAGAGCCATGCTTCCCAGGCTTCGACTTGGTCACCTCAACTATATGGCATGGCTCATCATCAATAATCACATATGAGCCCTCCTTTAAATCCCCAACATCCACGGGCTTACTCATAATTTTCACCATCCTAAGCCGTTAGGACGCACCATTCTTTAATGTTTAATAATCTTCGCTCCCCTAATATATTTGTGTTTTGCGCGGTGGGAGATTGAGCGAATCTGTCGGAATAGTTGCGCGCCTAGATAGGGAGGAAGCTGTAAACCTAGCCCTTAAGATATTTAAACACTTCAAAGCCCATGGATTTGAGGTCTTCCTTGAGCCTAACTTAGCGGAGCAGTTGGACATGAAGCATCTCGCAAGGAAACTTGAGGATATGCGGGTAAATCTCATCGTCACGATAGGCGGTGATGGAACCATACTTAGAACCTGCCTCCGCATACCTAAACCAGAACCCCCAATACTGGCCATCGGCATGGGCGCAAGAGGCTTCTTAGCGGAGGCTCAGCCTGAGGAGGCGATTGAGGCCGTAAACCGCTACCTTGAAGGCTCATATAATATTGAAACATATAGTAAGATTGCATCGTTTATTGGAGATTCTAGACTACCAGACGCCCTAAACGAGGTTTTCGTGACATCACGCCACCTAGCCAAGATACTACACGTTAGGATATGGAAGGATAATGAGGAAGTAGCAGAGTGTAAAGCTGATGGCGTAATTGTAGCCTCGCAGGTTGGCTCAACAGCCTACTCATTCTCAAGCGGCGGGCCCATCCTCGACCCTGGGGTTGATGCGCTTGTTCTAACACCCGTCTGTCCAGTAAGTCTATTCCGCCCAATAGTTTTTCCATCAAGCTCCAGCATAACTCTCGATCTCCTCAAGCCTAGATCGGCGATCATAGTTATCGATGGAGACTACCAAGTGAATTTAGGTGATGGTGAAGTAAGAGTTATTATGAGGGTTTCGGAACATAAATCTAGGTTTATAAGGTTTGAGACAAACTTCTATAGGCGCCTAAAATCTAGGCTCCTATTCTCTAGAGAGGAGGGATAGGCGGCTGCAGAAAAGTATAGTGCTCGATACATCAGCCTTCATATGCGGCTTTGATCCATCCTACATCAACGAAGAAGCCTACACGGTTCCCGAGGTTGAGGCAGAGCTGCTGGAGAACTCTCTACCCAAGTTACGCTTTTACATGGCGGTCGAGAGCGGAAAACTCAGAATCATCGAACCCTCACACCAATATTTAAATATTGTTAGGGAGGTCTCAGGTGAGGTTGGGGATATAGGTCTCCTCTCAAAAGCTGATATGGCGATTTTAGCTTTAGCACTCCAGCTAAAAGAGGCTGGCCAAAATCCAACAATAATTACAGAAGACTATTCAATACAGAACGTTGCCGAGAAGCTCGGAATAAAACATATGCCACTAGCAAGCCTAGGCATACGCTACCAACTACACTGGACACTCTACTGCCCAGCATGCGGGAAAAGATACCCATCAAACCAGAAAATAACCACATGCGAAAGATGCGGAACAGAGCTCAAAAGAAAACCACTAAAAAAGACCCTAATAAAACGGGAATAAGTCACCAATTAACGCTTAAGAAAAAAGGAGAAAGCCAAGAAACCTAACGCGCCAGGGGGAGATGAGAAGGGGGGTTGGCGGGTTAGGTTTCTTGGCGAAGAAATTTAAGATTGTGAATTGTCTAATAAATTTTTCTGTTTCATGGCTGTTTATTATTATTTGGTTTTTTGGCTTCTTCCTTCTTTAGGGCGTTTTTTAGGGCTTCTAGAACGAGTAATATGTTTTTCTTGTTCGAGTTTATGCCCATGAGTCCTATACGCCAGATTCTCCCCTTTAGTTCTCCAAGTCCTCCGCTTATCACTATATTATATTCTTCCCTCAGAGTTCTTCTAACGGCTTCGTCGCTTACTCCCTTTGGCACATTAACAGCTGTTATCGCTGGGCACATATAGTTTCTATCGGCGAATATTTCTAGCCCCATCTCCTCTAGGCCTTTCACTAGGGCCCGATGATTCTCTTCATGCCTAGCCCACCTATTCTCAAGCCCCTCCTCATAAAGTAGTCGTAGCCCCTCCCTAAGGGCGTAGATAAGTAGTATGGGCGCTGTGTGGTGATATACCCTATTACTCTCAAGCCAGTATTTTTCCATGGTTGACAAGTCCAGATACCAGCTCCGAACCTTAGTCCTTCTATTTCTAATAATATTCATGGCCCTCTCACTGACAGTTATTGGGGCTAAACCTGGTGGACAGCTTAAACACTTCTGCGAGGCACTATAGCATATGTCTATGCCCCATCCATCCACATCCAGCTCGCATCCACCGAGGGATGTAACTGCATCAACGATCAGCAGAGCACCATATTCATGCACAATCCTCGAGATCTCCTTAAGGGGTTGAAGTATGCCCGTGGATGTCTCAGCGTGGACTATGGCCACAGCCTTTGCCTTAGAGTTTGCTAGGGCATCTTCAACGGCCTCCTTCTCTATCACTCTGCCCCATGGAGCCCTAACCTCTATGACTTTCCCGCCATAACGCTGGGCCATTTCACTCATTCTCTCACCGAAGAATCCACTTATGCAGATAATAATCTCATCGCCCTCTTCAATAACATTGCATATCGCGCTCTCCATGCCAGCTGAGCCGGTTCCAGATATTGGAAAGGTCATGTAATTGCTCGTTTTAAAGGCGTATCTAAGTAGCTCAACAATTTCATCCATAACCTCCATAAAATATGGGTCTAGATGCTCAACTATCGGAAGAGAGAGGGCCCTCTGAACCCTAGGATCAATATTAGATGGTCCAGCACCTAGGAGCAACCTCTCCGGAGGTTTCAGCTCACCATAAATTTTTTTAGACATTAACCCTAGGTCACCCTTACGAAAACAAGGATTAACAGCCAAGCTCCTTTTAAGTTTTATGAGGAGTGAAGAAAAAGAATAAATATTCTGCGATATTGTTCTCTTTGAATCATGTCTAGATGGAGATATATTGCGGCAGGCATAGTGATCAACCTATGTTTGGGAGCAGTTTATGCATTTAGTATACTCATCCCACCACTTGAGGAGGAGTTTAACTGGAAGAGAATTGAGACTTCGCCAGCATTCACAATAGCGCTATTAACCTTTGCTCTCTCTATGATACCAGCTGGCAGACTACAGGATAGGAAAGGGCCTAATGTAGTAGTGAGCATAGGTGGGCTATTACTCGGTTTAGGAATGATCCTAGCTAGCTACACAAATTCTTTACCTTGGCTATACGTGAGCTATGGTCTGCTTGTAGGGCTTGGAATAGGCTTCTCCTATGGTGCGCCCATCGCAACATGCAGTAAGTGGTTTCCGGATAGGAAGGGATTGGCAACCGGACTCGTAGTCTTTGGCTTCGGTGGCGGATCAATAGTATTTGCGCCGTTATGGTCATCTTTAATAGGAGCCTACGGCTGGAGATTTACATTCCTCCTAACTGGCATATTGTTTATGGCCCTAACTCTACCCTCAGCACAGGTCCTAAGAAACCCGCCTAAAGACTATAAGCCCGCGGGATGGGTGCCAAAAATGACCGATGCTGTTAAGGGCGTGGATTTTGAACCCCTCAAGATGATTAAGAGCCCAATATTTCCGCTTTTATGGTTCAGCTACTGGTTTGGAACCACGGCTGGTCTCATGGTTATTGGACAGGCAAAGCTTATTGCCATGGAGCTGGCAGGTATAGAGAGCGGGGCAGCGTCGCTTATAGTATCTGTCTTAGGAGGCTTTAATGCCTTTGGCAGAATATTCTGGGGCTTCGTGGGCGATAGGGTCGGTAGGGAAAGAACCCTAGCCACTATCTTCCTAACGTGCCTAGCAGCCCTACTCCTAATATCAGGCTTATTCTCAAACCAGCCTCTCTTCACCATAAGCATGCTTCTAATAGGCTTCTGTTTTGGAGGCTTCCTAGCTATATACCCAGCGCTAACCTCAGACTATTATGGGAGCAGAAATCTAGGCGTGAATTATGGGGTGGTATTCACAGCTTATGGTGCAGGCAGTGTTCTGGGGCCAATCATGGCCAGCTACTTTCATGATTATCAGGGATCATATTTGCCAGCCTTCTACGTGTCAGCAGCTCTAACAATAATCGCGATCATCTTAACACTAGCCTTATCTCAGATAAGGAGAATTTAAGAGGCAAGCCCAGACTTCTAGGCTCCAAAAATTTATTTTAACTTAGATGTTTTCATTCTATATTAAGCAAACGTTTTTATCCAATCATTTTTTCCATACATATTTTTTATAGAATGTCAATATATGTATATAGAATTCTCAACGGATATATATCTTCACTGCCCAGAACAATTCTGGTGAACAAAGTGAAGAAACTTAACAAGATACCACTGTTACTTCTCATCGTGTTAGCTCTCATCATGGTATCAGCCGCTGCGTCCCTCAGCGCAACCCTCGAGCCGAGAGACACCGAGGTTCTATTAGTAAGATTTAAGCCCGGAGTGAGCAAAGATTTCCAGAGAATGCTGCTGAGCGAATTAGGCGCTAGGATCATTGATGAAATCCCGCAAATTGATGTTTTGATGGTCGAGGTTGCGCAGAGATCCCTCCTGAAAATTGAAAGATTTTTGATACAGTATTCTTTCATGCTGGATTTTGTCGAGAGAGATTATCTTCTCCAATCCTCCCTAGTTCCAGATGACACATATTATTCTTTAGAGTGGCATCTGCGGAAGATTGGAGCGCCTGAGGCATGGGACATATCGATTGGAGAAAGCGGCGTAATTGTCGCTGTTCTGGATAGTGGTATAGATCCATCGCATCCAGACCTATTAAATAAGCTTGTAAAAGGATACAATTTCTACGACAATAATTATGATACAAGCGATGTTTATGGGCATGGGACGAAGGTTGCTGGCGTTGTTGCAGCGGCCACAAATAATGGTATGGGTGTTGCCTCAATAGGCTGGAATGTAAGTATAATGCCAATTAGAGTCACCGATACAAATGGCTACGCGCTTGTATCCTTACTAACGAAGGGCTTAATCTACGCCGCTGATCAAGGCGCTAAAGTTGCAGTAATAAGCTTCCAGATATATGGGGGAAGCTCACTTACAAGCGCCGCGAAATACTTCTTTGAGAGGGGTGGGTTAGTCTTTGCGGCCGGCGGTAATAGTGGCTCATATGTCGGCGACCCAGAGAACCCATATATAATTTCCGTGAGTGCAACGACTGATACTGATGCTAGGGCCTCCTTCTCCACTTATGGCCCATTTATTGATATCTCAGCCCCTGGCGTAAACATCTACACAACTATTAAAGGCGGTGGATATGGAAGCGTATCTGGCACATCGTTCTCTGCGCCCCTAGCGGCTGGCGTCGCAGCGCTAATGTTCTCGGCTAATCCATCCCTAACACCGAGCGATGTGGAGGCGATTCTTAAGGCAACATCCGTCGATCTTGGCGATTCAGGATATGACATTTATTATGGTTGGGGGAGAATTGATGCTTCAGCGGCTCTGAGAGCTGTTGCATCTACTACGCCACCTTCCAATATCGACTTAAACCCGCCGGTTGTCACGATAAAGTATCCTAGCAATGGCGATACCATCTCAGGGGCTGTTAATGTTAAGGTTGATGCCAGTGATGATACTTTGGTCTCAAAAGTTGAATTATATATTAATGGTAATCTCTTTGCCACCGACTCCGATCCTCCCTATGAGTTTTGTTGGGATACGAAGAGTTATGCTGATGGCGCGTATACCCTTATCGCTAGGGCATATGACCCATCAAACAATATTGGTGAGAGCGCAGAGGTAAGGGTGAATGTATCGAAACCCCCAGTGGGGCCGGTAACAATTAATATCTTATCACCCTCAAATGGATCAACGGTCTCCGGAAGAATATACATATGGGTCTCAGCCAGCTCCAGCTCATCGATAAAAACCATTCAGATTTACATAGATGGCAAGCTAATTGCCACAGCTCGTAATAAGTCGACATATCGATACCTATGGAATACCAGACGCTATAGCAATAGATTGCACACCATAAAAATTAGGGTATGCGACTCGCTGGGCAACGTTGCTGAGACCAGCATTGTGGTCTACATTCGCAACTAACTAGGTATCTTACTAAAAACTCCCCCTCTCCAATCTAAGCATAACGATTAAATATGTGAGACTAGGATTTTTCTGCTTGGAGAGCGGGTTGGATAGGGCATATATAAGGCTTCTCTCTCAAGCGAAACTTGAAGGCCCAATTCTGGTGGCCGGGTTTCCCGGAGTAGGTAATGTGGGCGTAATGGCCGTACGATTTCTCATCGAATCCTTACAGGCTGAGAAGTATGCGGAGTTATACTCACCGCTCCTTCCGGATCACGTGACAGTTGATGGTGATGGAATATGCAGCCTGCTAAAGTATAATTTTTTTGCAGCCGATACTGGTGGGGAAAGGCATCTGCTGATACTGGTGGGGGACTCCCAGCCGCCGGTTGAAGATATCACCGCCTACTATGAGATATGTGGCGACATATTAGATTTTGTGGAGAATCTGGGATGCAAATTTATAATCACTTTAGATGGTTTTCCGTCACTCTACGCTCAAAGGGCAATATATGTTGCTGGAACATCGAGGAAGGTTATTTCCGACTACACTTTAGTGGGCGCTAGAGTTTATGATGGTAATAGGATCATCGGTCTCCCGGGATTACTTCTGGGAATCGCGAAGATACGCGATGTGAGAGGGGTATGCATTCTAAGTCCGGTTACAGATCTAGTTTCCGATAATGAAGCCGCATTTAATGCATATAAATTCCTAAGGAAGGCTTTAGGATTGGGAGTTGGAGACAAAAACGCATTATTAGGTTTTCCATCAATATTTTAGTTAGGCTTGGGTTCCTCAAAACTCTCCTTAACCTTTTGCAGCTTCTCTCTAACTATCTTATTTGCAATATTTGGGTCAGCCTTACCCCTAGTTAACCTCATTAATTGGCCTATGAGGAAATGCACGGCCTTCTCATCCATGAGAGCATCTCTAACGGCTTTTGGGTTCTCGGCAAAGACCCTCTCAGCTAGCTCGCCTAATAGGGTCTCATCTGTTATCTTGATTAGCCCCTCCCTCTCAATAATCTCCCTCGGGCTTCTCCCATAGACTATCATTTCTGGAAGGATTCTTTTTGCTATTTTCCCACTTATAACCCCCTCATCGATTAGGCGAATCATGTCTATGAGCATCTGAGGTGTTATTTTAGATTCGGATAATTCTAGGTTATTTTCGTATAGATATCTGAGTAGGTCGCTCATCATCCAATTACTTATCTCCTTGGGCCTATTATACAGCTTGACGCATTCCTCAAAGAAGTCCGCCAGCTGCTTCGAGCTGACTAACACCTCAGCATCATATTTTGGCAATCCATACATCCTCATGAAGCGCTTAGCCCGTTCGTCCGGTAGCTCAGGCATCTCAGCCCTAATCTCCTCGATCAGATCCTTGCTTATGACGACTGGCACTAGATCTGGCTCTGGAAAGTAGCGGTAGTCTTGCTCCTCCTCCTTAGTTCTCAGCGAGACAGTTATTCTACGGATCTCATCCCAATGTCTAGTCTCGCGCTTTACGGCTATGCCCTTCTCAATTAAACCCCTCTGCCTAATGATCTCAAAGCTCAGCGCCCTCTCAACCTCCTTGAATGAAGTGATATTTTTGACCTCAACCCTCATTCCGCCAGCTAATGATATATTTGCATCACAACGCATCGAGCCCTCAAGGCTCCCGTCAAATATTCCAAGATGCTCAAGAATATTTCTGAGCTTCTGTAGGAAGAGCCTAGCCTCCCTAGGGGAGCTCATGTCCGGCGCGGTCACTATCTCGAGGAGGGCTATTCCCGAGCGGTTATAATCGACGAGTGTATAGGGCGACTGATCAATTGGCCCGATATGCACAAGTCTCCCAGGATCCTCTTCGAGGTGAACCCTGCTTATGTTTATCCTCTTGCTATGCCCTTGATCCTCTATGTATAGGTATCCGTCGATAGCTAATGGAACCCCACCGGCTCTATCATATTGGCTTATCTGGAAGTTCTTTGGGAGATCTGGGTAATAGTAGTTTTTTCGGAAGAAGACCATTCTTTCCGAGATTTTGCAGTTCAGTGCAAGTGCAGCCATGATGGCGTATCTCACTGCCCTCTCATTTAAGACTGGAAGCGCGCCTGGAAGCCCTAGGCAGACTGGGCAGACCAATGTGTTAGGCTCCTTCCCCCTATAATCTGCTGGGCAGCTACAGAATAACTTGGTTTTTAGGCTGGTTAGCTGCGTATGGACTTCAAGCCCTATCTTAATATCTTCGATGGCGCCGCTCATTTTGGTGCGCACTCAATAGTAACCTAAAGAAATATCAGTTTATAAGCATCATATAAAATCGTTTCTTTCAGCAAAGGATAGGATGAGGGCTGAGTATCATGGTGATTAATGTTGATGTTGAATTTCTGGCGAGGGATGCGGCTAGGGCTGCTAGGAGGGGGGATTTGGTGATCGTTATTGATGTTTTAAGGTGCTCCTCAACGATCGTAACTGCCCTAGCTAACGGTGCAAAGGCAATAATACCTGTGAAGACATTAAAGGAGGCTAGGAGGGAGCGCCTAAATAAGCCAGATTATATTTTGGCAGGTGAGAGGGGAGGTCTAAAGCCACGCGGATTCGATCTTGGAAACTCACCGCTAGAGTATACCAGTGAGAGGATCTCTGGAAAGGTAATAGTGCTCACGACCACCAGTGGAACCCGAGCACTAATATACTCTAGGGGGGCTAGGTGGATTCTTGTGGGTTCACTTCTGAATGCCGAAGCCGTTGCCAGGGCGGCATACTCAATAGCCAGAAGTGAGGACATAGGGGTAACCATCGTCCAATCCGGAACCAATGGGAGGTTCTCACTAGAAGACTTCATTTGCGCCGGTGCCATAGTCAGCAAGCTACCGGAAGGAAACATTAAATTATCTGATTCAGCACAAGCGTCGCTTCTAGCATTTAGGTATGCGAAGAATAATTTGCGCGCTATTTTAATGGAGAGCGCACACTCTAGGAGACTAATAGATTTAGGCTTTAGTAGGGATATTGAATTCTCATGTCAGATGGACTATTTTAGGGTTGTGCCGATCTACGATGGGAATGTTATAGTTAGGGGTGATTTTAGGGCTGGCCTAGAGGGGACCTAAATCTTTGATATGTATGCTTCAGTCTTTCCCTCTCGCATTACCACTCTTAGTTTGCATTCATTTGTTAATATGTGAATTGTATCCCCCTCATATTTTGCTTGGACATCCTCGGAGATCACGGGCATCGACTGCACGCTTATTGTTGTTATGTTTGGGCTCCTCCACATTATCTCGTATCCACCGGGCTTCCTCGTTATAGTTAGGCCTCCAAAGACCTCATACTCATATACGGCTTCCTCACCCTTCGACTCCCTCTTTCTACCAAACAATCTCATTCTCCATCACTTGAGAGGATTATAATTGCAGGCTTAGAAGACTTAAACTTATCGCCTCTCTAGGCGATGTAGGGATGCTCGATCTTCTCGAAGTCCCTCACCATCTCCAAATTATGGTTTATATATTCCTCAACGTCTGATGCTGGAATGTTTATTAGGGGTGGTTCAAGGGCCATTTTAACAGCCGGATGATCCTCGCCGAATGCCCTCACGCTTATCTCGTAAACTAGTCTCCTAACCTTCTCCTCATTTAGAAAGCCTAGTGAATGGAGATATTCGTGGAGTAGTAGTGAGAAGATGAGTGAGTTAAATTCCGTCTTTGAGATAAGGACCTTGCTCATAATGCTGATGAGGAGCTTATTTAGGACTATGCCATTTGAGCCCACCTGATAGTATGCACCTACATTAGTCGGCAGACTCTCAAGGTATAATAGTAGGCCAACCCTATGTAGGCCTAGAAATTCCTTTACGGCCTTCTTCACTAGGTCGAATATTTCTCCGTATCTTTTGCACTCCTCAAGCTTTCTGGCGAAGTATGATCTGTCCATAATAATCGCCTATTTTATTATAACGGAGTTATATAACCTTTTCTCAATCCTTAATCCTCTGCTTACTCAGATCCATAGGCGACTCACCGGGCCCTATTGGCCTCAGCCTAACCATGAACCTTACAGTCTCCGGTTTAACGAGATACTGTGGAAGTGTGTCCGGCCCGCAGCTTCCGCCCCCAAGCCCCGACTGCATATAGTCTAGGTTTAGGGTTATATCTTCCCTCCTCCTGAGTTCATGTGTATGCTTTGCCCTCTCAAAGTCTTCTGCAGTATAGTGGTGCGCGCTAAACTCTATTAGCGGCATTCCAACGGCCAGTAGGCCGAATCCTAGACTGTTTGTGAGTGCAACCCAACGGACTTCGGTCTTATTCCCATTCTCTTGAGGTCGGATATATGGTACATACTGCTCATCAACAGTGCTGCTGTAAACGCCTACAGGCGCCCCCTCCTTCCGATCGCAGTAGTTCTCATGTGGGCCTCTACCGAACCATGTAACATTCTCAAAGCCTCCTGGGATAGTTAGCTGGAGTCCTATTCTTGGGAGATGTGGTGGAAGCCCCTCCTTAGGATTAACTTCAACCTTAACTATGATGTCTCCGCTGCCATAAACATTATAATTATATGTGCAGGTAAACCTCTCGGCGTTTTCTGGCGTGCGCAAAGAGGATTTGATAGTTACATGGACCATTTGATCTAACATCCTTTCAACTTTAATGTCCTCAACCACATGTTTTAGGCGGTCGAGTCCAGCTCTCCGCCAAAGGGGCGCCAGTCTTGGGGCATCGTTATCTGTTGGTGCCCGCCAAACATTTAAGAGCGGCCCATCCCTAATCAAGTTAAGCCCGCCATAGATTAGGGAGCTTATGCACCCCCTCCTCTTATCCAAAGTTAGCCTGAACTTTTCTCCTAAGATCACTATTTTGTCCGCTGTCTCCTCAATGTTTAGGGCTGGCATATCTGTGGCTTTAACCTCCGGTCCCGGTGGAACATTGAAAGGCATCTTAAACTGGCTCCAGCCGACCTCATATCCCCTCTCAGCCCATAAGGTATCCCTAGAAAGCCTATATCGAATCATTAGATGATATTCTGCCCCCGGCCTAAGCCTCTCCGGAACCCTAATTGGCACAGTTACTATCTCGCTTCCATTCGGCGGCGTGTTAAGTTTTGGAAGCACCCCCTCCTGAATAATTTTCCCATCCTCCGTAAGCTCCCAGTGAATGTCAAGTATGCTTAGGTCCATGAAGTCGTATCTATTGAGGATACGGATCAAGCCCCTAGAGAGGTCAACAGCCTCCGCCTCAACTGGCTGCTGTATCTTTTTGCACTCCCACATGGCTGGATGGGGCACTCGGTTGGGCCAGACCAAACCATTTATGCAGAAATTCCCATCATTAGGCTCATCCCCAAAGTCTCCTCCATAAGCCCAATACTCAACCCCATTCTCAGCCCTCTTTTTAAGTCCCTGATCAACCCAATCCCATATGAAGCCTCCACATAACCGTCTATACTTGCGTATAACCTCCCAATACTCCTTTAGGTTTCCGGTGCTATTTCCCATTGAGTGTGCATACTCACACATTATTATGGGCCTATCCTCCTCCGGATCCTCAGCCAGCTCTATCAGCCTCTCCAGCGTAGGATACATTATACTTATTATATCAACGATTCTGGAGATTTTCTTCCCGGGAGCGTGGATTGTTCCTTCATAGTGAACTGGTCTTGTCGGATCGTATCCGTGAACCCATCCGGCTAGGGCATCATGGTTTGGGCCGTATCCGGATTCATTTCCAAGAGACCATATTATGACGCATGGATGGTTTTTGTCCCTCTCAACCATCCTAACAAATCGCTCCATGAATGCATGAAGCCACTCCGGATCATGTGCTGGCTCCACATAAGTTGGAAACCTCTTAGATAATTCCTTTCTGATCTCCTCCCACGACTTCCCCTTAAGCTCCTCGCGTATTTCCTCCAGTATTTTATCCCATGGTTTCCCAAAATCCCTCTCAATTTGCCACATAGTCCTTAAGAATCCAACTAGGCCGTGGCATTCAATATTAGCCTCATCGATCACATATATGCCGTATTTATCGCATAAGTCATACCATGCTGGATGGTTTGGGTAGTGCGATGTTCTCACAGCATTAAAGTTGAAACGTTTCATTAGGATTATGTCTTTCTCCATAGACTCAACCGTTATGGCATGGCCTCTAACGTCGTCATGCTCATGCCTATTAACGCCCTTAAGATAGACTGGCACACCATTTACTAGGATGCGTCCATTCCTAATTTCAATCTGCCTAAAGCCGACATGGCAGCTCTCAACCTCAACTGTTCTTCCACTATCATCCTTTAGTGTGAGTAGCATAGTGTATAGGTATGGATCTTCAGCAGACCATTTCCTAGGCCTAATAACTCTTCTTTCAACCTCAACCACGGCCTCGCTTTTGGGGCTTATCCTTCCAACATGGCTTATTATTGGCTCGGTGAAGATTGGCAGTCCCTCCGCATCAAATAATTTAATCTCTAGGATGTGTGGGCTAGATTCAACCTCCGAATAATTCCTTATTTTCGCCTTAACCCTCAATATTGCATCTTCATATTTCTCGTCAAATAGCGTTACGACGAAGAAGTCTCTTACATGTATGTTTGGTGCACAATACACATATACATCCCGGAATATTCCGCTGAGGCGCCACATGTCTTGATCCTCAAGGTAACTCCCATCACTCCAGCGTAGAACCTCAACTGCCAGTATGTTCTCACCACCCCTAATATAGCGTGTAATATTAAACTCGGCCGGCAGTCGGCTGTCTTGGCTGTATCCAACAAAATGCCCATTAACCCAGACATAGAATGCTGAATCAACACCATCAAAGACTAGAAAAATCTGTTTATCAAGCCACTCCTCAGGTATGATAAATTTCCTACGGTAGATGCCCGTAGGATTCCAGTCTCGTGGGACACGCGGTGGATCCGCCTGAAATGGGTATCGGACATTAACATATATTGGCCTGTCATACCCAAACATTTGCCAGTTGCTCGGAACCTCTATATTATCCCAGTCGCCATCATCGTGCTCCGGCCTATAAAAGTCTCCGGGAACAACGTATGGATTATTATATAGCCTAAATTTCCATATGCCATTAAGCGACATGAACCAAGGGGACTTCTCACGAACACACTTAAGCGCGATCCCCTCATCTGGATATGGCATTAGAGTTGCATGCGCAGGCTCCTTATTTATTCCAGTAACACGCGGATTCTCCCAATCTGGAACCTCATCAGTAGGTCTGTTAACAAGCATAATGCTCACCACCCAATTTAGTATCGAGGATTTTGAGGATTAAATAGAAATGAAAAATAATTAAAGTTTAATGTTATTCCTAGGGGCACTAATTTAGAGGGGAGATATTTCCACGCATGCCGGAGATGGAACATGCACCTCATGCCCTAATGGTTTAAGAGCCCCCGTTTCCTGATCCACTAGGAAAGATACTATTTTGTTGCTTCTTTGATTGGCAACCAGAAGGAATCTTCCTGAGGGGTCTATGGCGAAATTTCGTGGAGTTCTACCGCGAGTATACTCATGGCCTATCCATTTAAGCGTACCGCTCTCCTCATCCACCCTATAGACTACTATGCTATCATGGCCGCGGTTTGAGCCATATAGGAATTTACCGGAGGGATGGACATGTATATCCGCCGAGTAATTCTCGCCCCTAAAATCGCTTGGTAATGCTGATATCGTCTGCAGGGCTTCTAAGCGGCCTCCATCATACTTATATGCCACTATGGTCGAATCTAACTCGTTTATTACATACACGAATTTTCCACCTGGATGGAATGTTATATGGCGCGGTCCGGAGCCGGGCTTAGTCGCAACCCACGGTTGGTCGCTAGGCTCCAGTCTTCCGGAGCTAGAATCAAACCTATATATCATTATTTTGTCAAGTCCAAGGTCGGGAACATAAACGTGCTTGTTAGGTGGGTCGATTATGATCGAGTGGGGATGCGGTGCCTCCTGCCTCATTAGATTTATGCTAGACCCCTTATGCCTGATGACTTCCGTAGCTTTCTCGAGACTGCCGTCTCCACTTATAGGTAGCACACTGATACTTCCACCCACGTAATTTGCCACGAAAACGTATCTGCCTAATCTATCAATGGACACGTAGCATGGTCCAGCACCCCCAGAGGATCTGCTGTTGAGGAAAGTTAGGGTGCCATCCTCTTCTATTAGGAAGGCGCTTACGGCGCCGGATCCATCCCTATCAAATGAAGAGAACTCATTAACGGCGTATAGGGATCGTTTCTCAGCATTAACCTTTAGGAAGGATGGATTAACCAGGTTTTTTACTTTACCCACATTCTTAAGTCTGCCGGAATCCGGATCCATATGGTATATGTAGATTCCCTCACCGCCCTCAAAAGTATATGTTCCAACATAAACAAGTGTCTCGTCCATAATCGCCAATAAGCCTCCCAGCAAATCTAAAATCCATAGATTTCCTTAATTTTAAGCTGTAATTCTTCGGGGCTGGGTGGGCATCCTGGAACGAAATGCCCCCTAAGCCCATTATAGAATGTTGGAGCAGCACAGTATCCGCATAAGAGGATAACGCAGCCTTCATCTAGCATCCCCTTTATTTCATCAGCTCTTGCTTTAGGTCCTACTACACAAATAATTTTACTCGGTTTCAGGGAGCGTTTAGAGAGACCTGAGAAACGTAGGAAATGGACTAGATTCATCATTAGCTGGAGGCATCCCGTGCATGCCCCAAAATTTGCAATCTTAAAATCATTCATTCTACTATTGACGTATTCAGCGATTCCTATGGCTTTACCGAACCGAGCTTCTTCCAGAGAGATTCCGGTCACCTCCACACTGCTTAGATCGCTTATTCCTAGACCATCTTCCTCAGCCCATTTAAGATATCTTATGGTTGAGGGCTCCACCCCCAAAATTCTCGCTGATATCGCGTCTATGGCAACTGGGTCGAAGCCGGCGATTGTCAAATCCAGCCGATGGGTTTCCCTGAAGTCCTCTATCGGCCTAGGGCCCAGATGGAGTGTTGTATATGTTCCGTCAACAACTATTAGGTCTGCCCTTTTAACCTTGCAGAGATCTATAATTGCCTCCTCAACTCTACCAGTATAATGGTAAAACATTCTATCCTCGGGTGGGATAAGCCCATACATATTTTTTATGGCAACCGTGATACCATACTGCGCGTGGGTTTTCAGTGTAGGCACATTAATAAATACATCCGACTCTAAGAGTGGCTTGGATAATCTAACCGTGCTGAAAAATCGGGGATTTTTAACCTCCACCTCAACAAATGGGTAATTGTTTAGTTCCAGAAATTTTGCCCCAGTATCCTCAGCGAGCCTCCGATATTTCTCGATTGTCTCGGTGGGTCTTCTGTAGGTTGGTGTTTCGCCGACGATCACCTCGGAAGCCCCCGCATCAAATGATTCTTTAATCAGAACCTCTATGGTCTCGAGCTGAGTAACCTCGCCAGTTATGAAGGGGGCGCCGTCAACTAGGTTAGGCTTAACAAAGACTTTATCGCCCCTCTTCACCACGCTTCCAATCCCACCCACTCTGCGAATGGCTTCCTCCGTCCTAGCTCTAATATCTCCGCCTCTAACAATCGACACCCTAGACATTTAGATCCCACCAAGCAGAGTACATCAACTCTTACTCAAACCTATATTAACGTTATGCACACCAAATACCGGTTAGAAGAGGGTGGAGGTGATCGGCTGGGGGAGGGTATGAGGGGGTATAAGAAAAGTGGGAGAGATTATTTGAGCCTAAGCAGTTCCCCGCCAAACTCCTCTAAGGCTCTCTGCAAATATTTTT
>Ga0209394_1001034_pt1 | contig 17909 bp, 17 predicted proteins | sample JNZ201metaG_FD_184122 | JGI IMG/M metagenome (GOLD analysis project Ga0209394, IMG submission 184122) | Hot spring microbial communities from Jinze hot spring, China to study Microbial Dark Matter (Phase II) - JNZ 20120812A (SPAdes) (version 3) ... | reverse complement strand
CCACATGGTCGGAGAAAAACGCAACCAAAAATATACTTAAATTTAAGTATATTTTTGGTTGCGTTTTTCTCCGACCATGTGGTGAGTTTGTTGTGTGTTTGTATGGTTGTGTGGTTGTGTGTGTGTTTGAGGTGTGTGTTACACGTGTACAATTGTGTTGTGGTTGTGATTGTGTATTTGCTACAAGTGTTAGTGGTAGGTTGTGTAGATTAAGTAATTAATACTGTGTGTTGATGGTTATTAGTATAGTAAGCTATGTTTGTTGTTATAGTTGTATGGTTAGGTGTTTGTTTAATGTAATTGTGTTAGTTTATTATTACGTACTTTTTTGTTAATGTTATGGTTGTTTGTGTATGTGTTAGCTATGTTTTTTGTGTGGTTGTATAATGTAGTGTTGTAAGTAACACATGTTTTAAGTTGTGTACATATGTACAAAATGTTTTTTGTTGTAGTTAGTGTTGTAGTTAATTTTATGTAAAGTGTTGTGTTGTTGTAGTGTTGTTATGTTTGTTTTAAAGTTGTGTTGTAGTATGTTATAGTTAGTGTTGTTGTAGTGTTGTTGTTTTATGCATAATTTTATCAGATAAATTTCCTAGTAACTTTAAATTGTTTAAGAAACGTTTAGTATTTGGGTAACTTTAATTATTAAAGTAACTATAACAAACAACTACTACATGCTTTTTTATTGTTTGCTATAGTTGTTTGTGATTGTGTGTTTTTTGCATAATTAAGTATATGGTTGTTCTTAAACAATTTAAGAAACACTACTAATTAGCTGTTGTTAAATTGTTTAAGAAACTAATACAATATTATTATATTATGTATTATGCTTGTGGTTGATTAAGCAATTAAGTAGCTGTAGCTAAGTTGTTTAAAGCTGTAGCATGTATACATATGTTAAGCTAAAATCGTGTACCAGCACTAACCATAACAAAAACTACTACCACCTTTAAATTGTTTAAGTAACTAATTTTAAGCATATAAGTTTTTCGTAATTTTTAAGTAGTTGTTTGTACATATGTACACTAAGGTTTATATGTCTCTTAAACTACCTATAATACGTGGAAGTTTGGAGGGGAGCATGTGAAAATAGTAGTGTATGATTTAGTTTCAGAAAACCATAAGATTGTTAAGGAATTAGGTTTAGAAAGAAAATTTAGAAACTTAAGAATCTACTGTACAAGGTTATTGTACAGTTTGGGAATACCATCTACTGAAAGTGTCGTTATTGTAAGCCATAACAACTACAATAGGATAGAAGAGGTTATTTCTCAAGTGAAAGAGAAGTATGAAGACTTTTACTATGAAAATAATTTAAACTTACCTAAACCAATCATAAAACAATTAGAACTAACCTTTGAACAAGGTAGTGTTTTCTTAGAAGTAGCTAAAAATAGGCTACTAACAACAATTGATGAACAGATAGATAAGTTAGTTTCAATTTATGATAGTTTGCAAATTAATGGTACTAGGGAAAATGTGGATAAATTGCTAAGAAATATGAAAAGGATAAGAAGAGAATGGGCTAAAGTTAAAGAAACATGCTTAGAATTAGGCATTAACGTAGAATCTCAAATAGACTACCTCATTAATGTTTGTGACGACTTAATACAACACTTACAAACAATAAGGGGAGTTTGAAGATGATTTTAAGTTTTGGTATTGAGTTTGAATTTGATATAATTAAAAGCAACGGGGAAACAATACACGAAATGTTTAGACAAGGTTACAAAGTTACTGATAGCTGGAGTTACCAAGAAGACATGACTGCAGGAGTTGAACTACGTACACCTGTACTTTTAAATTTAGAAGAGGCTGTAGAAAGTATCAAACAACAGTTTAGATATTGGTGTAATGCTTTGAGAGGATACGCTCCTTATGCATACAACACTCCATTAAGGAGTTTGGGGCAACACATTCATTTAGGGAATCCTTCTAGAGGCTTAAATAGACACGAAAAACAAATTATAGCTTATAGTATTGCTAAAATGTATCCACTATTAGCAGGTATCCATGCACAACCAATACCTAGTAGACGGGGATTAAGTAGCAATTATACGAGACCGATATACACTTACAACAGCCATTTACCAATTTTCGACCACTATGCTGAAATTAGTGAGAGTCATCATGGTACTGTAGAGTTCAGGATTTTTGATTCAAATATTCCACAAGTGACATTAACATGTATATACCTAATGAAAAATGTAGTTGAAAAAATGTTAGAAACAAATGATGTTGATTATAGCTTAGATATGTACAGATATTACCTAGATAGAAACAACGTTTTACGTTATGGCTTAAAATCAATCAATCTAAAACAATACCTAAATTACATAATAAATATTGTTACTAATGATGAAATACCAAATATACCATGCATAAGAGAATTGCTTTACTTAGCTTTCAAGTATGGTAAAAATGCTTTTAACATTCTTAGCGAATTAGACGTTGATAAATACAAGTACTTTAAAAAGATGTTTACTAATCCTAGTAATTTTGTTGATAACATATTTGCAATCATAGATATGGATAGGCTTAACAACAGCATTAAATCCATACTACAAGATGTACATCAAAATGCTGAAAGACTTGATAGCTTAAGTAAATTGGCTAATCTAACACCAAACATAAACTACATGATAGAAATACCACACCATTCTAGAGAACTACCTTTGAGAACCGAGGTAAAGAGAAAGATTGAGAACTATGAGTACAGCATACTAAGGATTAGCGATTTCTATGAAACTGAGCGATATGATATCATAGATAGGATAATATATTTGCAAAAGTATCACGGCGATAGTTTCGTGAGAATACTAACGCATCAAGAGATACTAGAATTACCACATAGATTTTACGTTTTCGTAGTTAGTACGCGCGATAGTATATCAGATAGGTACAGAGACGTGGTACTAGGAGCAATAGGCGTTAGAGTAAGAACAGGAGAGATTATTAGTTTAGTTGTTGATAGAAGATATAGAAGGTTAGGTATAGCAAAAAGATTGCTAAGAAAAGCGATAAGTGTATGTGAGGAAAACCCATATGCATACGTTAGACGTGACAACATAGCCATGATAAGGCTACTTGAAAGTATGGGATTTGTAAAAGAAGAAGAAACTAAGGATTGCTACAAATATGTTTTAAGGAGGGAGTAGATATGTGTGGAATAGCTGGATGCTATGGTAGAAATAGTATAATAATATCATTAGCATTAACACTAGGTCAATTGGAAAGGGGTACTATGGGTACAGGTGTAGCATGGTGTGAAAAAGGTAAGGTTTACATTTACAAGAGACCAATCAATCCAATTATGTTTATCAGCAAAAACATAAACAAATTACCTAGGTATCCAATAGTAGCAATAAGTCACAATAGACAACCATCAATAGGTAAAGTAAGCTATGTTAATACGCATCCATTCATGGATTGCAAAAGAAGGTTTGCATTAATACATAACGGTTCTAATCATTTTGTTCAAACATTCAGAAAAGAGATTACCAAAAAGCATAAAATACTAGGGGATACTGATAGTGAAATAATTACACATTTACTAGAACAATACTATGAAGAAAAGAATGATATGGTAGAAGCAATAAAAACGCTTATGGATACTAACGTTAGTGGTGCTATACTAGTACTTGAAAAAAGTGGTGTGTTGTATGGCTGTAGGTTAGGCCATGAACCGCTACACTACTGTACGGCCGATAAACATGTACTTTTAGCAAGTACTAAAGAAGCTATAAGAAACCTATTAGATGACGAAAAAGATGAAATTAAAGCATTGCCTAGATATGCTATTATAGTTGTGAAAAAAGGAGATGTTGAAATTATAGAAACTGAAAAAACCAAAATTTACAAAGAATATGATTTAGACTATAACTTAGACTATGAGATATATTATGGTTTAGTAAAACAAAACGTTTATAGGTGGTGGTTTTAGACCATGACTTGCATAAAATACAACTACTGTAAATGTGACGCACCAATTCCTACTCTCAAAAAATGCATTTATGGAAACTGTACAATTTGGTATTGCAAAAGATGCTACAAAATCATAAAGATTGAAAAGGGATTATGCTTTAACCCATATCCAATATAATTTTTTTATATTTTTTTGTTTTTGTTGTTTGTTCTTTTACATTAGTGTTTTTTTATTTTTGTTTTATCTTCAAACTGAAAATCAAATCTTCTTCTACCACATATCAGAGAGTTCGTACACGTGTACATTTTCTTTTAGGAGGGGCAATATTCGAGCGTGTTCGAGCTGATTCGAGCTTGTATGAGTTTGTTTTTTGTTTTTTTGGTGCTGTTGGGGTTGTGTAGTTTTGTGGTTTTGGTTTGGTCGGTTTGGTTTTGATTGTTTGTATCGGTATTACTGAGGGGGGTTATTCAAGATAAGGTTCTTATGGTTCTTAAGATACCTATTATGTGAGGTGTGAATGGGGAAATGGGTACAAGATGTCTTTTCAAGATATACGATTTTGATGAAAAGATAATTTCTGTAATATATCATCAGTTTGATGGATATCCTGATGGTGTTCCGTTAGATGTAGCTAAATTCATAGCGAAGAGAAAGCTCGTAAATGGGATAGGAGATGATTGGAAAGTATTCAATGGTGTACATGATTTAGTAGCTCAGCTAATAACTTTCTTAAAGCTTAGACATGCTATGATTACTAGTGAGGTTCTGAAAGCGTTCTCGAAATTAGGAGAAAATATAGAAGATGTTGTTATTGCTGGAGAAGTGTACGTTATGCCTGCTGATACTGTTGATGCATGGCAAGACTATGAATACCATATTAAGCCTAGTGAAAGTGGAAAAATAATCATAGAAGCATACTATACAGGTAGAGGAGTAGATGAAGCTGAGCTAATTTTCAAAGGTACTGCTGAAGAGTATGTCAAAACTTATTCTGAAAAAGCTGTAATTGAAGTCTACTAAACACATTTCCATTTCTTTTTTATTTTTTATTTTCATCTTTCCATCAGAGTTCTGAGACCATGCAATTTTGTGGTTGTACACATGTACATATTTTTGAAGGGAGAGCCAAGACAGATTCGAGCATTTATTCGAGGTATGTTTCGAGCGGTTCGAGCGAGTGTTGCGTCGTCTTAACAGTAATATGCAGGGGTGCTCAGTTTAGAAATGTTTATATATTGATTGGGTGTATATTATTTGTGATGGTTATGAGTGAAAAGGATGAGGTACTTGTTTGGAGGAAGGATACATGGGGTAGCTATGGACAGCATGACAACCTGTACACGTTTGTGATAGACCTAAACAATCTCAGCATCGAGCCAATTTATAAACTGGTTACTGTTAGGCATGAGAATCGAGACAGCCGTAAAAATGTTCATCGCTTCACGTACGTTAAAAGAAGTGAACTTTCAAAGCTTGTAGGCAAGGTTCTAAAAGTAGTCCATGACTATGCCAGCAGTTCTAAGCGTAACGTTACGGTAAAGTACTATGTTGTCAAGGATGGTGGTGAGCTTGCTGAATTGCATGCTGAAACTGGTTTGAGAGATTTCGAGGGCTTCTATGATGAAGTAGAAGTTGATGGGAAGAAATTGCGTTTAAGAAAAGAGAGAGTCGAGGTGGTATGAGTATGGAAAGATTTACAGTCTGGAAGACCAGAACTATGGTTAGGCTGGTTAATCTACGTAAACAGTATGAGAAAGATGCTAAGATTTCGAGCTACATAGACTCCGTGATAAGTAAACTACATTATGCGAAGGCTAGAGATGTATCTAGGATTGTTTTTGATTTGCATCTACTATCCAAGGAAGTTCCTGAAGTGCTTGAATTGATTCCGTCTGAAGAAGACGTAAAGCAATGGCTCACCAAAGAGCAGGAGCAGGAAGGCTAAACCCATCTCCTATAATTTTTTTATTATTTTTACCTGTCAGTACACATGTATAGATTAATAATCATGAATGATGTTCAAGCATGATTAAAGTTAGGTAATACTCTATGGCTTTGTGTAGATTAAGGTTTATATATAGATTGATACATACATAATAACGTGAGAGAAAGTGAATAGAGGTGAGAAGGCATGATTGAGAGAAGAGGCCAATATTTGCTTGTAGGCTCTCATGAATGGGCTTGGTCACGTCGTACCAGCGGATTTCCAGTATATGCGTTAGTAAACGTGGGTTCAGGTTTTGAAATGCAGAAAATTGGAGAGACTTCCAAAAAATTGATGAAATATTCTCTACCAAAGTATACCGTAGCAGTTGTAAGAGAGTATGTGTCGAATTTAGGCAATCGAAGATACTATGTATATATTTTCAAGGATGACATTATTAAGGAATACATATTGAGTGAAGTAGAAAACTTTACATTCGAAGCTGGAGGAGAAGACCAGAAAATACTTTCCTTCATAAGGGAGTGGGTTCTTTCAAAAGAGGTGTAGAGTTCATGAGCGTCGAATTGGTTGAGGTTCTGAAATCATTAAAAGAATCTTTTGAGAAGACAGAAAAGATGATTGATATTCTGGAGGAAAGCGGATTCTCTATAAAAGACGTGCATCAAGCATTGCCTACGTTTATAGCACTTATGGCTATGGGTGTTAAAAAAGATTCGAAAGAAGCTCTCAGATACATTGACCTTCTATGTGATTCTGCAAAAGAAATAATTGAAAAGTTTTTCTGTAAAGAAAGATAATCGAAAAGTCGTACCTTCCTTATTTTTTTATTTTCTTTTTTATGTTTTTTGTTATATGTGTAACATATCCACTATAAATAGGGGTTATCATCTTCTCTCATATTTGATAGATTTATGTAACCTGAGATGAGTGCGATATCGCCTACATATTCAAGTAATGTTTGTTCAGTTCCATCTGCAATAATTGTCCCCTGTGAGATTATCTTTATTAGTAAGGGTGACAACTGTTTCTCCAATATATCTGCTAATGAGCCTATTTTTATCCCTAACGTTAAAGCTATTGCTCTTAATATACTTTCATTTAAGCCTCTAATTAAATACTCCAGAAATATTATTGTGGCTTCCTTATTTAAAGCCTCACCAGAGTAAATTTTAGTAAGTTTGTAGAGTTTTGTAGTGTACCACATGTACTGGTGTGTTTCATGTACTCTGCCAACCTTTTCCAACATACTTTTCACCATTGAGATTAATGTTTCATGTAATGCCTGATACTCTGTTATTTTTGTTAATGCTAACGGTTTTGTAACTTGTAAATATTCAGAATAGGTTTCAGCATCCATTTTCTTATCCCACATTATAGCCCTCAGTATTGGAGAGCGTGATAATGTACGTCTTCTTTTTGCAGGCATCTCAAACATAAATGAATGAACTTGCTTATAAAAGTTGAATTTAGTCGTACACATGTACTTATATAATTGATGGGTTTGGTCACGTCTTTTTTGTCATACATTCATCATTTCAAGCAGAGAAAAAGGAGAATTACGTGTATATTTATATAGATATCTGAGTTAAGGTTTATATGGTCGTTATAATACATATATTGTGAGGAAATATGAGTGAGTTTATGAAGTATTGGATGAAATTAGAAGAGGTGTATGAAAAAGCTAGGTCTGAGGCAAGGAGGATAGCTAGAATGATTGCAGAATATATCAAAGAAGCCTACTGGAGTAAAATAACTACAGTGGCCAAAGAATACGATTTAGAGCCAAAACTTGGTATTGAATTAAACGGAGTGGTTGAGTACATACCCGTTTTGTACTTGTTTACTGAAAAAACGCCTGATGAAAAGGTTAGAGAAGAAATATTTGGTAAGCTAGGTGAATGGGTAAGTGATGCCAGATTGCGTATCTACATTGTACACAAAGATATGAAGGAATTGGTCAAAGAAAAGTTTATTACTAATGAATTGAGGTGATGTACACATGCTATTAACTATATATACTGGAACGCTTTCATTGTATATGCTAAGGTGGTGTCTAGAATGAAAGTCGTAACCGTTCATCTACCAACAAGCGTATTGGAAGAGGTGAAGAAACTCGTTGATGCAGGGGTATTCTTCACTAAAAACGAGGCCATAAGATATCTCATTGTATCTAGGTTGATAGGATTTAAAGGTAATGGACTTAAAATGTTGAACAAAATTTTCACCATAGATTCAAACAAGTACAGTTCAAAAAACATGACGCTTGTAAGTTTGAAAGTACCGACAGCATTACTGAGCTACATGGATGCGGTAATAGAAAGTCTTGGTTTTTCATCAAGAAGCGAGTTCATCAGAACAGCAATCCTAAAGTTTATAGAAAACCTAAGTGTAAACGCAGAAGAAGAATAGGTAAGAAAAAAACTTCCTTATTTTTTTCTTTTTAATAGAAAGTCAGTAATTTTATGGATGTTCTTGTTTGATTAGGTTTATCCATTCTGGTTCGTCTTCTACATGATTCCTAATCTCAAATATGAAGTCTATTAGAGACATGCCCCACCACCATGTATATGGCAACCCATAATACCAGGGTCTTCCTTTAGAGATGTTTTCAAGACAGTAATTTATCCAATGCCATGCTACCATATCATACACTTTCTCCAAGCCTCTGTCTGGATGGTGGTATAGTTTGTGAGCCCCTTCATTACCATACCGTAAGTTCATACATATGTAACCCATTTTTGATAGTAACCGTCTTATTTCTTGGTATTGATTTATTTTGTAACCTCTCCATTCATGATGTTCTATGACTAGGGATGGTTTGCATTCTTCTAAAATTCTCCCCATGCCTTTGATAACGTAAAGTTCATAAGCTTCAGTATCAATCTTCACAACATCTGCAACATCAACAACGTCATCCATTCTTCTAACTTCTACATCAATTGTTTCTAGTATTGGATATTTATGATTGTCTAATGGCATAAAAGTTGATGATGCTTGTCTGATGTAAAATTTTTTATGTTCATGTTTATCTCCTAAAGCGAAATTATATGCTGTGAAAAAGTTGGTGTAGTCTTTACCATAATTCAATTGAACATTTTTGATGAGTTTAACATAGCTGTAGGGATTTGGTTCGAATGCAATAACTTTTTTAAAATGAGGAATCATCCTAACAGAATAGTACCCAATGTAAGCTCCGACATCTACGAACACGCCTTCAGGATTTGACAGGTTGTACAATGCTTTAAGTATTGTGAGTTCGCCTTTAGATAAAACTTCATGCTCTTGTCCAGCACCTAAATCCCAAATAAATGAGTCCCAACTTTTTAGTATAGTCATAAAAAATCACCAAAAAGAATGGTAGATATTTTAACCTTCATACAGTACAGTAACTCCTGCAATATCTATACTACCTGATGTAGCACTTGTTGTATCAATAATAAAGTATATCCTATCATTTTCGTTAAAAACAATTCCAACATAATTATTTTCGAATATACCAGTTTCACCTGGTGGAATTATTACTTTTAATTCGGTTTTTTCTTCATTTATAGCAACTGATACTTCACAGTCATTATCAAGAGAGTTTGTCCAAACTTGAACTTTTAGATTTCTAGCAGTACCTGCATATGGAACTGGTATGCCAACACTAGAACCTATACTGTTACTGAACGGTTGATGAGAAACGCTTCTGCCAGCTTCTATGACAAAACCAGACTCTCCAAATCCGATTATACATTTTGATGGCATTGGTGCAAGTGTTTTAAATATCTTTTCAGGTGGGTCTGGAGTTACCCCAAAGAAATTAGCTATTTTTATTAATGCATCATTATCTAGATTTTTAGCAAGGTATTTAACATATATGGTATTTACCTTATTTTGTAATGCTTGACCAGAATATGTTTGTGATGCTTTATATAGTTCTTCTGCATACCACATGTACTCATGTGTAAGATGGGAGAGTCCTTTAGGAGCTAGTATATTTTTAACTAATGAAATTAGTTGTTCATGAATTGCCTGATATTCTGCGACCATATCAATTCTAATAGGTTTAGAAGCTTGTAATTGACGTAAGTAAGTATTTGCATCCATTTTTGCGTCCCACATTTTAGCTCTCAATACTGGAGACCTAGTTATAGTAGACCTTCTCTTTCTGGTCATCTCAATAATAGTATAATTGAGAACTTATATAAAAAGGTAGTGATTGAGCCCGTCAAATTTTTTAAGAAGTCTCGGAAGAAAAAAATAAATAATGTTTTGAGTGTTTATAGGTATGAAAATGAGTGAGACATTAGAATTTAAATCATCTGTTTCACAATTATTTTTTAAGCTGTCAGATAATTTAATCATAGACTATTCTCAATTCCGTGAAGAAGGATTAAGAGTGACGGTACTTGCAAGAGCAGGTGCTGGAAAAAGCAATTTGGGAGCTTTATTTGTTGAACAGGCATTAGATGCTGGTGTGCAGGTATGTATTATTGAGCCATTAGCAGAATGGTATACTCTTAGAAGTATGTATGATAGTGTGGTATGGATTGGAGAGGGTGGAGACTTACCAATAGTACCTGATGTAGTACATATGTACAGCAGGATGCTTGAAGATGGAGCAAGCATCATTCTAACTACTGGTGATTTAGAAGATGCTATTCTTGAGAAAGCCTTTGTAGGTAGATTTTTACAAAGCCTGTATTATAGATGGAAAAAGGTTAGAAGGCCAATCTTATTATTAATTGAGGATGCGGAAGCATATGCTCCTCAAATGTGGAGTAGAGAAGATAGGCCTAGTCTTTCATGGCTGATAGCTATGGCCAAGAGGGGGAGAAAACTTGGAATAAATACAATATTTATCTCACAAAGACCTGCCGAGCTACATAAAGGAACTTGGTCTCAATCTAACATATTATTCATTGGTGGGTTCAAGACTAGCAGAGACCTACAAGCAGTAGCAGAGATGGCACGGTTAATGCATATGAATTTTAGTACAAATGATGTCTATAAGCTAGGTGTAGGACAGTTTTATTGTTTTATGTTTGGAGAACTTTATAAAATAAAAGCATTACGTAGAAAAACACCACATGGAGGAGAGACCCCTAACATCGTTCCAGTAAGACAAGATTTAGCCATTAGTATAGATGTTCTTAGAAAAGAAATAGAAGATGTTCTTAGAAAGAAGAAAGAGGAGGAGGATGAAGTGAAAAGATTGAAAGATGAAGTACAAAGATTGATGCATGAAAATGAAGAACTTAGAAGACAGGTAGAAACACTTAAGATAGTAAAAGAGGTGCCATTAGAATTGAAAGTGCTTGGAAGTAGTGGTGTGTTGTCAAGCAGTATACAAAGTTATCAGAATGTTCCAGAAGCAGTTTTAACATGTCCTTATAAAGGTGCTTTGAAAGTATATCAGTATCTCATGCATAAAGGAGATTATGCAAAAGTAAGAGAGATAAGTGCAGAGACTGGTGTAGGATTTGAGACTGTTAAGAAAATTGTAAGATATTTGAGAAGGAAAGGACTTGTTAGAACTAAGATGGATAGCAGAGGTTATGTCAAAGGAGTGAGGTTGAAGTGATTAAAAGTATTAGACTGAACTACATGGTACGCAGACCTTTCTCTGCATGTAGATATCCAGAGTGTTACAAACCTGCAATAGCAATAATCAGAGATTTGAGCGTTACTAAAACAGAATACATCTTATGTTCTGAGCATGTAGAAGAATTGATGAAAAGAATGGAAGAAGTTGAAGTGGAAATTGATTTAGAGATTTATGTATATACCAGAGTATCTACTGATGAGCTAGGAAAAATGGGAACCTTGCTCAAGCATTATCCAAATCTTAAACGCTAGATTTTATTAGTAGAATTGTATTTTGAGCTTTCTTGCTTTTCTAAGCGTAGCTATAGCTTTGTAAAATTGTATTTCATAATCGTCCAGACCCCATTCTTTAAGAGCTTCAAGCTCTGATTCAAATATTTGTTGGCTGATTGTGCCTTCGATATAAGCATTGATTAAGTCTGTTACGTATTTCTTTACTTCATCTATAACTGGTCTGATTCTTATGAAGTCTTCCCACATCTTCTTCAATAAGGCTTTTGTGTTATCGTCAATGTTTAATGAATCAATCATTTTGTACAACGTACCTAGTGCAAACTCTCTTGCAGTTGGAGAGTACTCTGACAGCATCACCATTCTATCAACATCACCTATTACTTCTCTCCATGCAACGTGGTGCCTTCTAAGCTTTGTAGTGTAGAGTAAAAAATCGATTTCTTTATCTGTATAACCTAGCAGTTCTTGAACCGATTTGAGTATTGCCATAAATGCTTCTTCAGTTATCATAAACGTGCAGAACAGGTCTTCTGCTCTAGAAAGCATTTTCTTTATGTCGTCAATGAGCGGTCTTATATCAATATACTTAGCCCATAAAGACGCCCATTCTGAAGATATTCTTAATCGTTTAACCATATCGTCAAAGAAGTATCTTGCTTCAGGCAATACTTCTGCAATAGAGGCCAAAGTTATTGGAGTTGGTACATAGCTTCTAGATTTATATATTAATTCTTCAAGCTCTACTCTAAGCTTAAAGATTGATAGCTCTCTTTCACTAAAGCCCGCCTCTCTAGCGATTGCCTCAACTTTAGGTATATGTTCTTTTGCTTCTTCTGTATATTCTATTGCTCTGAATAGTGTTGTGATTAGTCCTCTAACATCATCTGCTATCGGTTTTATATCAATATACTTAGCCCACAGAGACGCCCATTCTTCAGGTATTCTCCTAAGCTTCATTGTTTTTTCTATTAGCTCTCTAGGTATAGGTACGTATTCTGCAAGTGTTGCAAGAGTGGATGGAGGTGGAGCATATTCTTTAATATTTAAAACGTATTCCTCTAGAGCTACTCTTAGATTTAGTAGGGCTTCTTCTTCTTCTGTAAATCCAATCATGGCCATTACCTTCTTGACAGAGGAGACTAAATCTGCTGGCAATGGTTTTTCAGCAGGAGTGTAGAGTAGTGCTTTCCTATACGCTGAGATTACCGCTTTAGCGTCATCTGCTATCGGTCTTACACGTATATAAGATAGCCACATTCCTCTAAACTCTTCTGGGACGCCTCTCGCATCAAATACTTTAACTATTACGTCATCGGGTATTCTAACATACTCTGCTAGTGTTGCCAGCTGTGAAGGTGTTGGTATGTATTCTCTGAATGATAGTTGAGCCATAAATTCCATAGTGTTCTTTAAGAATTGTTTTTCAAAGTCTGTTAATTTGGAGGCTTTAGACAAAAATTCGACTAGTTTTGATAGTTCCTCTGGTTTGACAACACCAAATGCAATTCTGTACATCAACCAGCCTATCCACCGCATAGTCCATGCTCTAACTCTTCTGATAACGTAAATGTCTCTCCAGATTTGGAGAGCATTTAAATATGCTTGGTAGTATGGTTCTATAAATTTCAGCTGTAGTTTTTCAGGTGGACTTTCTCCCACTACTGCTTTATACTCTTCAGCATAGATTTTATTAATGCTTTCAATTACCTTTTCAAATCTTGTTTTGAACTCTTCATAAGTCTCTATTATGTATTCCTGATATCCTGTAAGAATGTCTTTTTGTATATCTTTGAGTATGTCTAGTGACCTATCTATTATAGCTCTCAACTGCATCAATTTCGACTCCATAGGAAGATAGCGTAACGGAGCGTTTATGTATCCTACTTTCCATTGATTTGTCGATACGTCATAATACGCTACTTTAAATGCTGTATTGATAACTCCTGTAAATAGTGCATCCACTCCCTGCAATGTTAGGAAACCTTCTTTGTAGAGGTTCAGTACACCTGTTCTAAGTAGCGTTCTTTCATCAGTTATTGTATTTATTGTTTCAGCAACCGCTACAATCGGAACATAATATGGATGTAAGCCCGTAGCCTGTAGCGTCCTGCAGAAATTAGTTAAATCTAAAGCTATTTGGCCTCTAGCCGTACCTTCTACAAGCTTTGTTACAAATGCATTTATCGGGTCTGTGATGGAAATTCCCTTTTCAGCCAACAATTCATACAGACCGAACCTCACCATCCATCTCTGGTCTATTTTTGTCGGAATGTCTGCTAAGGTGTCGATATAGATTTGATTGTCAGATGTAAAGCCTGAGATATATGAGAATCTTGCGTAGTCATGCCATTTCATATATGCTGAAAACGCTTTCAGCAATATATCTCCCTTGAAGTTAAGAGAGGATGCAGGCACGGGTACAAAGCCTCCAACAGTTTCTGCTTCTCTTCTCAAGACACTTTCTTCTCCTGGTGCAGGAGAGTACCAGAGCAAGCCAGATATGCCTCTCGTAACAAAACTCCACAGTTTTTCTGGAGGTGGATATCTGAAGTGCAGGAGGTAGTAGAGTACAGCAATATCATCCGTCATCCCTCTAGATTTAAATATTTTTCTGAAGTCTTCTAACTCTATTATTATATCTCTAACCATCATTCTTGCAACATCAGACGCCGACGGTAATTCATACATAAGTGAAAGCGGTATTTTTCTTTCTCTCTCAAACCTATCTTTTATGGTTATGTGATACTCTTCAATCTTTGAGGTCATAAGATTGATTACTGCATCTGAATATCCATATAACCCTAAGAAGTACATTGCTTTAGCATGAATTTCGTTGAATTTTTCATGAGGTAATGCTCTTCTAAGCATTTCTAAGATATCATCTACAGTAGGCAGTTCTACTGGAATTATATTTCTAGCCATGAAAGCACCTAATTTAGAAAGTGGTTGCGTAAGCCATATGCTCAGACCGTAAGTTAATCCTGCTCCTAGCGTGTCTGCATAATCTTTCAGTTCTTTACTAAAGTGACTTAACGCACCTCCAAACAGTTTACCTAGGTTAAGGTTGAAGTCGATTCCTATTCCAAAAGGCCTAAGCGATAGTTTCGATTGAAAGTCTGAATTGTATATTGCACCTCCGATTTGATATAGTATATGAGAAGTTGCTCTGGTTACTATCTGTGATATTAAAGGCATGTTTATAATGACCAAATTCGCTAGGAATAAATTTTTAAGGGAAGTTTGTATTTCTTCTCTTGTTGCAATTTTACCTATTATGTCTGGATATTTTCGTTTTACAGGTTCTATGAGAACATCAAACATTCCTCCAGCAAGCGTATATATAAGCTCTCCTAATGAAGAAATTGCATTAAATCCTAAATCAATTAATCCATCAAATAATTGTTTAATGATTGGTGGAGCTTTTACCGTATTTTTTATGGTTTCAGTCCGTATTAGTTCAACCTCTGGAGAGTGGGATATTCCAACAGATGATGCTGAGGGGAGTCCGATTCCCATCAGTATTGAAGTTGAAGATTGTATCAAAATATTGGCTATGCCTTCTGCCAATGAGCTTATTGCTTTCCAAATAGCATCCACCATCGATTTAATCCAGCCAGTAACTGTTTGAACAAATGAAGTAATTGCATTCCATATCATTTCACCAATTTTTGAGAGGGCTGGCAGTACATGTGCTTCGAAGAACCCGCCCAAAGATGTAACCATAATGGATACCATTTCTCCTACAGGTGAGAAAAATAGTGGCATTGAGGCGGCTTTTCTAATAGCTTGCTCTGAGGTTCCTGGGCTGGCTACTACAGCATTTGGTGGAAATGTGACTGGTACAATCACTATACTTGTTGTTAAACCTTTTTCTAAGGCTAATATAGACCTTAATAAGACGTCCCAAGGAGATGGGGATTCTTCCTTGAATAGGCGTGGGATGTGTTGATAGACTAGCTTAAAGTCTGCACTTGTTTCTTCATAAAACCTCCTCCAGTACTCACTCCATGTGTATTCTGCATGTTTCCTTGCTGTAGGCTCAAGTTTTTCTGGTAGTAGCAATATGCTATTTACGAAACCTTCAAAAGTTTTTCCGATGAATTCCATCATTCCTGCCCATTTCTCTAACGTTTCTCTTAGTTTGTCCATTGTTTTATCCAGATTTTCCAAAATTACGTCCGTCATAGTTCTAGATGTTTCAGTTATGTAGTCTCTTAGGCTTTCCCCAGTATCTATCGTGGCCTGTACAGATTTCTGGTAAGATTCACGTAAAGCATCTGAAATCTTCTCAAAATTTGCTTTCAGCATATCAGTAAAAGTAGAGGTTGCTTCTTGTATTGCCTTGGAAGTTTTTTCATATACTTCTAATATACTTCTAGATGTTCTTTCAAAGTTTTCTATTAGAGTTGTAGTCACCATTTTGGAGGTTTCCAACAAAACACTTATGAAAAGTTTGAGATTTTCCGTTATTGTTCTGGTTAATACTGTCATGTTTTCTGAAATTGTTCTAACTGATTCTCTCATGATAGTGTTAATTGTGTTTGAAAACTCTATCATAGATTCTCTAATTTTGTCTACAGTATCTCTGTACACGTCTTTAAGGGTTGAAGATAAATCTTTGAAAGCCGTATTTATAGCAGAAGACATTTCTTTGAAACCACGAACCATTGAGTCGGTAAATGTGGGGAAGTAGGTTTGCATTATACCTATTGCATAATCCATTTTGCCAGCTAATAGGTACATGTTTGCTATCATTGTAGTAACGAACCCGCCAATTACCGTAGTGATACTTGTCCCAACCGTAAGTATTGCTTGGCTTAAAGATGTGGAGAGCATTGATATACCAGTTGATAGTGAAAAGAAAGAGTCAAGTATTAGTTTAGATAGAGCTCCTCCAAGCATATTCAAACCGTTTGCAATCGCTCCTGTAATCTGAATTGTAGCTGTAGCTATTGCACCAGATATTTGACCTATACCAAAAGCTATAGACGATGCTACCTGAGCAATACCAGCAGAAACTGCAGTAGCAATCTGCGTTATTCCGCCTGCTATGGATGTGGCCACCATTAGAATTGATTGAGAGATGCTTGTAGAAACTGAAAGTATTGTCTGAGATATGCCAGCACCCACCATCACGATTGAATTTGTAATTGATGTAGCCACCATTAGAATTGATTGAGATATTGAGTGGCTGACCTGAAGTATTGTAGTAGAAAGTGATGTTCCTATCATTGAAATTAAGCCCGAAATTGATGTACCGAGGTTATTTATAGAAACAGAGAGAGCTGTTATACCACCTGCAATTGAATAGAGTTGTGTAGTAATTGCTCCACCTATTATGTTAATGCTATCCGCTATACCCTTTGAAAATATTCTAATAGCGTCTGCAATTCTTGAAGCAACCTCTGGAGCCACTTCTCCTAATTTTTTAAGAATTTCGGCGGCAATTTCAGCTAGTGCAGATTTGATTATACCCCATAAATCTCTAAGTACACCTGTAATCCAATCTCTTATTTGACCTATTGGGTCTGTTAAACCTGCTACAATCGATACTACGTTTTCTAAGTTTACTTCATATACCTCTGATTCGAAGATTATTTGTTTGCCATATTCTATAGAAATTTCTCCATTTAACAATGATTCAGCAAGCATAGTGCTTGCACGTTTTATTAATTCAGGGTCTATTTCTAAGACTTCTTCCGTCATGTTATCAACCTCCTGAGTTCTGGCAATCCTAAAACAATTTCCATGAACTTGAGCTTGGAAATTTCTACTTTAAGTTTGTTTATTAGGTCTTTAAGGTCTTTGCAGTCCAACGGGAAGACCCTGCTTTTTATTCCCTTATACATAATCCTCATGCTTACTGTGTAGCCTATAATCCTTTCATCAAATTTATGCTCCAAGATTTCAAGTATCTCTGCTACTACTCCATCTACTTCAAAATATATTGGAAGTAGATGTATCGTTTCGCTTGTCATTCAGAAAAAATATAGAAGATTTTGGTTAATAAGGTTTTTGTGCTTGGCTTATTTTCTTCATTAGCTCATTTAGTCTTTTAATAACCCTAAATAGTTCTTTAGATTTTTTCGCTAATGGACATTGAGTTATATTGTCGCAGTCCAGAGTGCTGTATTCAAAGCTTAATTCATGGGCTTTTAAGAGAAGTTGTTGCATTTCGTTGGTAAGCTCCTCTCTTATTGCTTCTGTAACCTGCAT
>Ga0209394_1001033_pt1 | contig 17914 bp, 13 predicted proteins | sample JNZ201metaG_FD_184122 | JGI IMG/M metagenome (GOLD analysis project Ga0209394, IMG submission 184122) | Hot spring microbial communities from Jinze hot spring, China to study Microbial Dark Matter (Phase II) - JNZ 20120812A (SPAdes) (version 3) ... | reverse complement strand
CTCTGCATTCATAGCGTCAACCAACCTTTCCACTTGCTCCACTATTTTGTTTCGATCACGAACCGAATACACCTCTTTCACTTCCACGTCGTAAACTCCAAACGCTCGAGCAAGTTCGATGAAGAGTCGAGGTTCGCTTATGTACAATCTTTCCAAATAAGCGGACAGCTTCACTTTTTTTTCACGCCTCCCTTTTGCTCTCTTTCTATCACTTTTTCTTTCCAGAATTCTCCTAACTCACCCAACACCCCTTCTCTAATGGCTTTGAAGGCATCAACAACCTTGTTCAAAGTTTCTATGTCCATGCTCACTATATCTCTAAGGTTGCGTATCGAACTATCTATCACCGAAAGGTAAGAAACACACTTCTTTTTGTTTTCTTCAACGGATTTCGCGAAAGATTTTCTCGTTTCTTCCATCAGCTTCATCAATCTGTCTCCCATGTCTTTTTTGAACTTTTCTATCTCTTTTTGCACTTTCCTTTTTGCCTCGTCTCTTCCGCTCCTGATATCTTCATAAATTTCTGGATCCACTTTGTACAGATCGAAATCGAACAAGTAATTTAAACCTAAAAGGTAACCAAGCTTTCGGAAAAATCCGCTTTCTATGCCGTTTTCAAGATCAATCTCAAATTCGAAAGGCCTGAAAATGGGTTTTTCGAGCCTTTTCATCATTTTTTTGAACGACTCAAAACTGACTCGAAGCATGATTTCGGGCAAACGCAGGTTGATTTCCACGCCATAGTCCTTTTTCGCTTTTTCCTTGAATTCCTCCAGCTTCTTTTGGTACCTCTGCGCTAACTCCACAAGTTCATCCTGCAATTTCTTCTCCCAATAGTTCAGGTTCTTTTCTTCAAAAAGCTCACGCAAACTTTCCAAATCAATTTTCAGTCTCTCCCTTGCCTCTTTTTCTTCCTCCTCATCGATCCATGTTATCCGCTCCTCGAGATCCTTGGGCTTTAATTTGCCTTTTCGGACTTTTCTGAGATCACTTAGGATTCTCCTGTACTTTCGATCGATCATCTTGTAAAATTCCTGCTCTATTCTATCGAAATTCTCCAAAAGCTCTTCTACGTGCCTTTCTGCGTCTTTTAAGATCTCGTCGAAACTCTTCACTATTGTTTCAAATTCTTTGAGAAATCTTTCTTTTTCTGGTTCTATTTCTTTCATCAAATCCTCAGAAAACTCGCCGAGCGCTTTTTTCATGAGTTCTCTTTTCTCGATTAAGTTCTCTTCGGTTTGTCCAGTCATGTTGTCGATTTTGGTTAGCGCAGAATCAAACACAGTTACGCAATCCCACAACCTGTCGAGCTCAGCCTTATCGTTCACGAGAGTCCTTATGTACCCTTCAAAGATATCGAAGCCCGTGAAGGAATACAACTCGTTGAAACTTACTTCTTTCTTCTTGAAGGTCTTCGAGAAACTGTTGGCGATGTTCTGAACCTCCGATACGTAAGTGTCCGGGATGCTGTCTTCCATTTCGTAATACTTCTCCTCGAGGTAGTTTTTTACGTCCTTTTGCGATAAGATCTCTTCCCCAAAGATTTGGCGCAGTTTTTTCATGTAAAAAGCCAACAGGGCGCTGATTGGTATTACAGCAAAACTCTCGAAACCAAGTGTTTTGAATTTTTCATAGGCAAAATCCGTGATCCTAAGCCTTATCTTTTCGAGATCTGCGTCCTTGAAAACGAGATCTATCTTGTTGACGACGATTATCAGAGAGTTATACTTTAGCTTTTTGCCATGGAAGTAATCTTTCAATTCCTTCAGAAGTTCTACTTCACTTTTTTGAGCGTATTTGCTGTAATCGATGAGAAAAACGGCCACGTCAGCATCCTCTATGGCTTCCTTAACGACCTCATCATGCTCGCTTCCGGCTAGATCGGGCCCAGGTGTATCCACGATCTCGTAGTTCACGTTCCCTTTCTTTGGGTAGTATATCGTCATTGTTGACAGTTTTTTCCCTTCCAAACTCACCTTTTCGAAAACCTCTCTTAAGTAATCTTTCAAACTCTTCGCGTCATCGAACCAGTACTCCAAACCATCATGCTCGAGTTTTATACGCCTACTATGATGTGGTTTGTACAGGATGAGACAGGGCGTGGGAATTTCGTTACTCGTCGGAGCGTATTCCTCCTCTAAGAGACTGTTTACCACCATGCTCTTACCCGCTTTTTTGGTAGCAAAAACAGCGACTTTTATCGGCTTTTCTTCAGCATTTTCTACGGCTTTTTTCATTTCTTCGGCGTTTTCCAGAAGTTGTCCCATCACCGCTTCGACTCTTTCCAATTCTTGCGGATCTGTGATGGAGGCTCTCAAGTTTTTGAATTTTTCTTCTAGTGAATTCTTCAATCTTTGGATCTTTTCCAAAAACTCCTTCCTGTTCTCCTTAAACCTTTCGACGATTTTTTTCCTTTCCAACTCTTCTTCGAGGTACACGTTCGTATTTATACCGAGGTTTACAAGTTGTTGAACCAGCTCGAACATCTCGTTCCTATCGTTGCTCGTGATGGAGAAGAAATCCATTTCGTTGATGTCCAAGAGTTTGTCTCCCAAATCTTTCAGCTCACGGAAACGAATGACCTCGCCGGTGTCGAACTTCTTCAAGATGACGTATTCCTTGAATTTCACGTTTTTGCATCCCATGATCCTCATCTTCGCGTGAGGGTTAAGATCTCTCGATACCTCCTCGAGCGCTCTGTGAAGGCTCTCCTCAGAATCCCAAATGAAAACGTTCCCAAGATCGATGGCTTCTTTCAACTCCCAAACACTTTTCACCGTTCTCACGCGTTCCACGGATTATCCCCCCACTTTGCTCACGCTTCGAAGTTTTTCCTCCAACTCTTCGAGAATTTCCTTAACCCTCTCCAACTTCTTGTACCTTGTGTACTGTCTCGCTTTCTCGTCATAGAAAGAGGAGAGGAAAAGATCGGAATTCCAACGGAAAAATCTGCTGAAATTTCCAGCCTCATCATCTAGATCCTCCAAGATTATCTGAATGTACCTCGTTACCCTGTTTATCACAGCTCTTTCCGGATATATGGCGTTTATCACCGTCTGAGCCAGAAGTTGGGACAGTATTTTTATGTCCGTTTTCACTTCTTCCAGTACTTCTTCGTAAGTTTTAGATTCTTTTGCAACGTACTCTTCTCTGACACGGTTGCTCACAAAATTCTGCAAGTGCTTTATATCCTTTATTACCTCTTTCCCCAATTCATTCAATATCCGTTCCGCGTTGGAAGCTTTCAACAAACATCTGACAACCTTATGTAGGTCCTTCGGCTCATAACTCACCTTTCTCTCTTCAAGGAACTTCAGGAGACTACCTTCAATATCTACCGTTGCGTTGTTATGGTACTTGATCATGAGGAATATGGGATGGCCCGCAAGAGGTTCTTCTGGGTCAAAATCCCTTGCATACGCAAGCAAACTGAAGAGATCCCTTTTGATCTCGTTGAGTTTGTTTTCTCTATCGGAGGAACCGAGAGGGTTACTTGTGAGAAGTTGTATCACATCACCTGCGAATCTCTCGGCAAGGGTGTTGATACCGAAACGTTCGTAAGAAAAGTCTACCCCAAGGTCCTTTTTCAGATATTCTTCTTCTAACCTGACCTTCAATTCCTCCCTTATTCTTTGGTTATCGGTCATCTCCTCGACAAAACAAGTCAGTATCTCATTTTTGATCCCATCGAGATAATTTTGTACATCGCCTTTCATGATTTCGTCGAATTTTCTGTTGATGATCTTGTAGAGGTAATCTCTCAGTTCTCGATTGAACTTATCTGGTCGCGCCTCCATCGTTGAACTTTCCGCCTCAACGCTTCGACGAATTTCTTCGATTTTCTCTTGTGTGATGAAATTATCGAAAACCAACTCTGTTCTTATACTTTCACACACTCTCTTGGTTATCCTTTCTTCCTTCATTTCCACCTTCAACTGGTTTTGGTACTTTTTGAGTCTTTCCGCTATTTTCTTTTTAGTCTGGCTTCTGATCTTGTCGAACTTCTCCCCATAGAGCTTATCCAAATGTTCGCTATCGTAAAAGTTGAGCTTTTCTCTCAACTTTCCTACCAATTCCTCCACACGATTAATCACTGCATTCACTCTTTTCCTGAAGAGTTCCTTCCTTTCCGTATCGTAGTATTTACGGATAACCTCCATCAGTTTATCTATTCCATCATCAAGGTTCAACCTTCTCAATCCTTCTATTGCGTAGTTACCCTCTTCTATTCCGAGCTTTTGCAACCTCGCCATAGCTGATCCGTACACAACCCTTTCATCTGGAAGGTTCAGCTCGTATCTGTCTAGTTCTCCTCTGAAGTTTTCCTTTATCCTTGCGAGACTTTCCGGTTTCACAATTTTGTCCACCATGTTGAGGAAAAAAAACAGTTTTTCCCTCAGCTCCACGCCGTCTTCCTCTTTTGTTTCAGTTATCATTTGAGCCTCCAATCTCTGGATACTGGGTCTCTCAGCGTTTCTCAAGAAAACCACAGCATCGGCGCTCTTTATTTTTTCCACAGTGTACTTTGAATGTATAAGGGTGGGGGAATCGAATCCTGGAAGGTCGTATATCACAACGTTCTCCATGCCCTTCAACGCTGGAGTATAGATTTTGAGCTCCTTTACCGCTCTACTCTTGTGTTCGTGAGTTATGTAATCTCTGTACTCACCGATGTTTTTCGCTCTCAAAACCTTACCGGTAAGATTTTTCTCTATCTCTTCCCTTCCTTCGATGATTTCCTCGAGATCCCTACCTGTTGAGTTCCTGTGAATCTCGTAAAGTTCTTTTCTGTTCTGCTCGAGAAATTCGAAATGGTTTTTTAAATCCTCCAAGCTCACGGAACGAAGAGTCTGTCTTTGGTATTCTGGGTATTCTATCTCTCTGAGCATGGGCCTGAACACTTCCTCAAGAAACTCATTCGGAGAGTAAAAATGTATCTCTATTTCCTCTTCATCACCATAGCGCACGGTTGTAACCGTGTAGGTCGTTCTTTTCTCAGCGCTCGGTAAAAGATTGCTCTGGATGATGGCGTTTATCAAAGTGCTCTTTCCCGCTTTTTCGAGACCAACGAAAGCTATTTCGACAATGCCGCTTTGTATCTTTTCGTGATACACTTTCAACTTCTTTTGATATTCTCCGAGCGTCGATAAATACTCATTCCCCAAACCAAATTCCTCAAGCAAGCGACTTTCGCTGGTTAAGAGTTTTTCAAGTTCGTTTAGAGAATCGAGATATGCTTCGATCTTTTTCACTTCTTGTTTCACTTCCATCTTTTATTCCCCCTCATAGTACTCTTCTTGTGTTGTATTCCTGACATTGGTATTATAACACAATTAACCTATTCTACCGTGTTTTCATTTGTTCTTAATATTTTTTCCATCTTTTTTTCATTAAAAAGACACTTTTTGACCGTTTTTGTAAAAATCCATTATGGAAAAAGAAAAACAATATTAAAACTAACAATTCCGATTTTTTCTCACCATACATGATCTCTTTTTATTCCACATATTTTGCCACTTTCTGAGCTTTATTCGTCATATCTAATTTAAACAATATTTTATTTGCTATAAAAAGCCAAGGCGTGCAAACACAAGGCAAGACTTCGATGGATGACTCTGAAGAGTTTATGAATGATTCAATTTAAAGAAAAGGGAAGAGATTGTAATCTGGCATGGCGGCAAATTTTGTAAATTACTTGAAGCTCAACTGATGGCTCAAGTCAATTGGCGTGAAAGCATTCTCTGACGTTAGCCTTGGTGCAGAATCGAGATAAGAAAATTGGCTGGTTCAACCGTGTTTATAGAACCACTCTCTTGAGGAACAAGTGCAAGATTTGATCACGCATCCATGACTTTAAAAGATAATTGAGGCAGTCTTTCTAAAGGAAAAAGCGTCTTGAAACCCTGTTTTTTTGATGATATCATTATCAAATGGTTCGGGGCGTAGCGCAGGTGGCTAGCGCGCCTGCCTTGGGAGCAGGAGGTCGCTGGTTCAAGTCCAGTCGCCCCGACCATTTTTCATCTAGACACGGAAAGAAACGAGGTAAGGAGGGGGTGACGAATATGCCAATGTACAGGTACGTGTGCGAGGACTGTGGATACGAAAAGATGGTCATGCACGGCATAAACGAAACGCCTGAAGTGATCTGTGAAGAATGCGGTTCCAGGATGAGGAGAACCATAGGGAGAGTAGGCATCATCTTCAAGGGAGAGGGATTCTACATCACGGACTCCAGAAAGAGCAGCAAGAAGGAAAAGAGCACCGTGTCGAGTTCCGAGGAGAAAGACTAAAGACTCAAATTGGGATCCGCGTTCAAGTCGAGGGGAGAGAAATCTCCCCTTTTGAATTTTTCATAACCGACCTTTGCCACCATCAGTGCGTTGTCCGTGCACAACTTCAACGGTGGAAAGAACACCTCGTAACCCCATCTCTTCGCCTTTTCCATGACCTTCTCCCTGAGCCTTGCGTTTGCGGCTACTCCTCCCACAAATGCTACCTTTCTTATCCCGCTGTCCCTCGCAAGCCTGAAGGTTTTCTCCACAAGAATATCCGTCACAGCTTCCTGGAAAGCAGCAGCAACATCCTCGAGCTTGTAACCTTCGTTTCTTTTCAAAAAGTAGAGAACAGCTGTCTTTAAACCCGCAAAGCTGAAATCGTAGTTGGGTTCATCCAGCATCGGCCTTGGAAAGTGTATCTTCCCCGGGTCCCCCATCTTCGCCACTCTCTCTATCTCTGGACCTCCGGGATAACCCAAGCCCAACAGCCTGGCCACCTTGTCGAATGCTTCACCCGCCGAGTCGTCAAGCGTCCTTCCCAGGATCTCCATTTCGAAATTCTCGTTCACCTTCATAAGTTGTGTGTGTCCCCCAGAGACCATCAACACCACGATTGGAGGTTTCAGGTGCGGATATGAGAGGAAGAGTGCGTGCACGTGTGCCTCCACATGGTTCACACCGATGAGGGGAATTTTGAGAGAGATGGACAAACCCTTCGCAATGGAAAGGCCAACGAGGAGGGCACCGATCAGACCGGGACCATAAGTCACGGCGACGGCGCTCACGCTTCTTGGATCTATCGTCTCGAAGACCTTCTTGAGCAGGAGGGAAAGGTTCTTCAAGTGGTGTCTGGCGGCGACTTCAGGTACCACTCCTCCGAAAACCTTGTGTAAATCAATCTGAGAGATCACGAGATCGAGTACCACGTCTTTTCCATCATCTAAAACCGCAACAGCCGTCTCATCACAGGATGTTTCTATCCCAAGTATCCTCACTTTCATGCGGTTTCCCTCATCACTACGAGTGGCTTCTCTTTCCCCAAAACGACTTCCTCTGTGACCACGACCTTCTCCACGTTCTTCAAACTCGGTATCTCGAACATCACATCCATCATGATCTCTTCGAAAACGTTCTTCAAAGCCCTCGCCCCTGTTCCTCTCTCCTTGGCCTTTTTAGCGATCAGTCTCAGAGCCCCTTCCGTCACCTCGAGCTTTACCCCGTCTATCTCGAAGAGTTTCTGGTACTGCTTCACTATAGCGTTTTTGGGTTCTTTCAGTATCCTGACGAGGTCTTCTTCCGTCAAATCATCCAACGTTGCTATCACAGGGAACCTGCCGACGAATTCAGGTATCATCCCATACTGCACCAAATCGTCGGGTGTCACGTGCTGCAAGATTTCACCTATCCTCATGTCCTTTTTGCTCTTTATCTCCACTCCAAAGCCCATCGTCGAACTCTGTATTCTACGCTTGATGATCTCTTCAAGACCGTCGAAAGCTCCCCCAGCTATGAAGAGTATGTTCCTCGTGTCAACCTTTATGAATTCCTGGTACGGGTGTTTTCTACCGCCTTGAGGTGGGACGTTTGCGATGGTCCCTTCCAAGATCTTCAAGAGGGCTTGCTGGACGCCTTCACCCGAGACGTCCCTCGTGATGGATGGATTTGGAGATTTCCTCGCGATCTTGTCTATCTCGTCTATGTAGATGATCCCATACTGGGCCCTCTCCACGTCGAAGTTCGTCACTTCCAGGAGTCTCAATATCACGTTTTCCACGTCTTCGCCCACGTACCCCGCCTCGGTCAGAGGTGTGGCATCGGCGATGGCAAAAGGCACGTTCAGTATCTTGGCCAGGATTCTAGCAAGATACGTCTTGCCTGTTCCGGTTGGTCCTATCAAGAGGACGTTGGATTTCTCTATCTCCACGTCGTTTGCGTCCATGTTCGAGAAGACCCTCTTGTAGTGGTTGTAGACGGCCACAGCTAGGGCCCTCTTCGCCCTCTCTTGACCTATGATGTACTTGTCCAACTCCGCCTTTATTTCGGCAGGAGTTGGTACATCCCTTATCTCGGCCTTTATCCTGACCTTGCGATCGCTTTTCAACAAGTCGTGGAACAACTCCACACACTCGTTGCAGATGTAGACGTTGTTCGGCCCAGCGATAAGGCGGTCCACTTGCGTTATATCCCTACCACAGAAGCTGCAAAATTTTCCAGGCACTCCACTCATCCTCCTACCGTCACAATCTCACTCTCTCCGCGTCGAACCAAAGTCCTTCCAGATCGTAAAACTCCCTACCCTTCTCCGTGAAGATGTGGATCACGATATCTCCTATGTCTATGAGCAACCATTCGTACTGATCACCTCTATCGTAGTATATGATTGGGATTCCAGAACTTTTAATGAAGTCTACGAGCTCGTCGCGCATGGCTCTCATGTGTGTGTAAGAGTTAGCGGTGACTATGACAAAGTACTCTGTGGGAATTGGCGTTCGCCTCATGTCCAAGACTACGGGGTTTTCCCCGCCTTTGTCATTTATGATCTTCATGATCTTCCTCAACACGTCCAACACCACTTCCTCCCACCCCCAATTCATTCGACGGTGACACTCTTTGCGAGGTTTCTTGGCTTGTCCGGATCCAACCCCCTCATGTCCGCTATGTGGTACGCGAAGAGCTGTATCACGGGAGCCATCATGAGGGGATACAAGCTCTCGTGAGTTGGCGGAACGAATATCACGTCGTCAGCTATCTCGTAGAGGCTTTTGTTCCCCTCTGTACCAAGTGCGATCACCTTCGCTTTCCTAGAGCGGGCCTCTATGACGTTGTTCTTCGTCTTGAAGAAGAGCGAGTCGTCTGGTATCACAGCAAAAACTGGGAAGTTTGGATCGAGGAGGGCTATCGGACCATGCTTCAGTTCACCGGCTTGATACGCCGTGGCGTGTATGTACGAGATCTCTTTGAGCTTCAAAGCGCCTTCCAAAGCGGTTGGATACCCGTAATTTCTTCCTATGTACATGAAGTGGTTGTAATCTTTGTACTTTTCCGAAAGTTCCCTTATCTGAGGATCTTTCCTGAGCACGTTTTCCAAAAGTTCTGGCATCCTCACAAGTCTGTCCAACACCGTCTTTGTTTCTTCGTTCCAGACACCGTTGAGCTCTATTATCTTCAACCCCAGCAGGTACAAAACTCCCAGTTCAGCGACGTAGGTCTTTGTGGCGGCGACACCTATCTCTGGCCCCGCATTCATGTAGATGGACACGTTCGACTCCCTGTCCAAAGTGGAGCCGACAACGTTCACCACCGACACAATCTTGGCTCCGTGTCTTTTTGCAAGCCTCACCGACTCCAAAGTGTCGGCTGTCTCCCCAGATTGGGAGATGGCTACGAGCACGTCGTTCTCTCGAACGTGCGGTCTCTTGTACCTGAACTCGGAGGACACATCCACGTCGACATCTATGTCCGTGAAATTCTCCACGAAGTACTTGAACACCAACGCAGCGTAATAACTGGTACCACAGGAAACCACTTTGATCCTCTTGATTCCTTTGAGCAAGTCTTCCACCGGTTCCAGCTCTTCGAGTACCACCCTATCACCTTTGACCCTCCCGACGAGGGCGTTGACGAGCGCCTGGGGGTCTTCCAGGATCTCTTTGTACATGAAGTGCTTGTGGCCACCCTTTTCAGCCGCTTTTTCGTCCCAGTCTATGTAGTAAACTTTCCTTTCACACTTGTTGCCGTCCATGTCGTAGATTTCGTATCCATCCTTCTTCACAACGGCCACATCCCCATCTTCCAAGAAAACCACGTTTCTCGTGTACCTCAGCAAGGGTGTCACGTCCGACGCCAACAGCCCCACTCCGTTCCCAACTCCCAGGACTAAGGGACTACCTTTCCTCGCCGCAACTATAAGGTCCTTTACCTTCCTGTGCATCACGGCTATCGCGTAAGCTCCCCTCAGCTTTCTCACCGCTTTCATCACAGCTTGAAGCAGGTCTCCTTCGAACTCTTCTTCGATCAGGTGCACGATGACCTCCGTGTCCGTTTCGGATGAAAACTTGTGACCTTTCGAGATCAGGTACTCTTTTATCTCCCGGAAGTTCTCTACGATACCGTTGTGAACAACGGCTATCTCGTTCCTGCAATCCGTGTGAGGGTGTGCGTTCACGTCGTTTGGTTCCCCGTGAGTGGCCCAGCGGGTGTGGGCGATCCCCACCAAAAAACTCTTACTCCCTTTCTCTTTCAAACCGTTCTTGAGTATGTCTATTGGTCCTTTCTTCTTGAAAACTTCGAATTCATCCCCTAAAAAAGCGATTCCAGCGGAATCGTAACCCCTGTACTCGAGCTTTTGGAGGGACACTACGAGGTCTTCCACCTTCAAATTCTCACCGACCATCCCCACTATCCCGCACATTTCCAACACCTCTCTTGATCTCCTCAACTACACCCAGCTCAGCGCCCCTTTTGGCCACCTTTATCGCGTTCTTTATCGCCTTTGCGTCCGACGAACCGTGTGCCTTCACCACAACACCGTTCACCCCGAGTATGAAAGTTCCCCCGTAAGATCTGGGGTCGAGTTTTTCGGACATGAGTTTGAAACTCTTCTTCATGAGGATCGCCCCAAGAATCGAGAGGAATCCTCCTTTCTTTATCGAGTCCTTCATGGTCGCCAAGACGAGTTTTGCGACGCCTTCCATCGTTTTCAACGCAACGTTCCCGGAAAAACCATCCGTGACGACCACATCCACCGTTCCAAGGTTTACATCGTGACCTTCCACGTTTCCGACGAACCTCTCACCGAAGCGTTCTTTCAAGAGTTCGTGCGCCTTTTTCAGCTCCTCGTAACCTTTCAACTCCTCCGTGCCTATGTTCAAAAGACCCACCTTTGGATCTTCCACACCCAGTACCTTGGCGTAGGCGATTCCCATGTAGGCAAAATCCACAAGGTGTTCTGGCCTCACCTTAACGTTGGCACCGGCGTCTATCAAAACGGTGAATCCCCTCAGCGAAGGGACGGCGACGCCTATGGCTGGCCTCTCAACGTATTCAATTTTTCCTACGATTGTCGTCGAACCAAGAAACAAGGGACCCGTGGCACCCGCGCTCACAAAGGCATCGACTGAACCATCTTTCAAAAGTTGAAGACCCACATGCATGGAAGAGTTTTTCTTTCTGAGCACCTCTAAGGGTTTGTCGTCCATCTTCACCACGTCTTCCGCTACCACAAACTGAACACCTTTTCCTTTCACCACTGCTTCAGGTCCAACGAGGACTATCTCGCAACCGAGTTCCTCATGAGCTAAAAGAGCGCCCTTCAGGACTTCATCGGGCGCTCTGTCACCACCCATGACATCAACGGCGATCCTCACGGAATCACTCCGCTATTTCCAAAACTTGTCTTCCGTTGTAGTAACCACAATGCAGACAAACTCTGTGAGGCATCTTGTACTCGCCACAGTTTGGACACTTTTCGACGGTGACTTTGACCGCCCTGTAGATCTTTGCCCTCTTGTGGTGTGTCCTGGAACGTGACCTCTTTTGCTTTGGAACAGCCATACTCTATCTGACCTCCTTGAGTTTTTCTTTCAACTTCAAAAGAGCTTCGAAGCGACTGTCCACACTGTTGATCATTTTATCACAGACGTGGTTTTCCTCTTCGTTGAGGTCCGCTCCACAAAAAGGACACAACCCTTTGCAGTCAGGCTTACAGAGCACTTTTTCTGGGACCTCAACCACTATTGCCTCCACTATGCGCTCCGAAAGATCGAACTCCGTTTCATGATAGTATACGATGTTCTTTAAAGTTTCAAGCCTTTCTTCTTTTACATTTTTCCTCATACTCTCCGGAAGGTAGAGTGCTTCTATCACACCGTTTATTTCAAGTCTCGTCGGTTTGAGGCACCTCGTGCACGGATGTTCGAGGGCTGTTTTCACGTAACCACCCACCGTGAAGCCGTCCTTGGTCTTTGCAACAACCATCTTCACTTTTATCGGTTCGATGAATCTACAATAGCCTACATCGAGTTCTATGCCGTCCATTTCGAATTCTCCTTCCAGGAAAAAACGCTTCCTTTTCTCGATCTCTGCAAGCTCAACTCTCCATTCCATGTGTTCCACCTCTTTTTGGTTTTTCAAAGGATTCGGTTACATTATACTACAAGATAATGAACCTCGAACTGATGGCTTTCCAAATACGCTGAGGGTAGTACTATCTTTACTATGTAGTAAATAGTAAAGATTTTAGGGTGTCGAAAGTGGTAAGTTTGGAAAGTGAAATTTTTGAAATCGGCTTTTGAAGTGGATTTTTAGGGGTTTTGTAAACTTACCAGGGGGTGGTAAGTTTGTGGTAAGTAAGTGGTAAGTTTCGTTGGAATTCCTCTTTAGAAGAGAATTTCGCGGTGGTAATAACCCGAAAAAACTCTTGGAATCGGTTTTTTAGAAGAATGTGGATCTTCAGGAAAACAAAATTATATTAGTACAAGATTCGATCATGATGGAGCTTTTCGAATTTTTGTATTAGATTTCCTTGTTCTGGAGTGGGATACGGTTTTGAGTGGTAAGTTTGAGATGACCACACCCAGATCTTGGTCACAGTTTTTTCCATCATCAACATCTTGTATAGAAAACTTACCATTTACTTACCATTCGCTTACCACTCACTTACCACCCCTTTGGTCACCGGAGAATTTTTGTCGAAAAGATGGAGGTGATGTTATGGGACTCAGAGAGGAACTTTGGACGTGGAAGAAAGAGAAAGTGGCGGAGAAGGTGGCGGAGAACCTCCGAAAACGAAAACATGAGGTTTGGATTGTGAAAGAGCGAAAAGAAGTGGTGGAGAAGTTGGTCGAGTTGATACCAGAAGGGTCATCGGTTGCTGTCGGTGGCTCTCTGAGTCTTATGGACGCAGGCGTTTTGGACCTTTTGAGGAGTGGAAGGTACAACTTTCTGGATAGGTACGCCGCAAAAAGTCGAGAGGAACTGGAAGAAATCTTCAGGAAGAGTTTCTCGGTGGACTACTTCTTGAGCGGTGTGAACGCGATAACGGAAGATGGGAAGCTGGTCTTTCTCGATGGGAACGGTAACAGAGTTGCTGCGGTGATCTTTGGACCACGTAACGTGATCTTGATAGCGAGCGTCAACAAAATAGTCAAGGATCTTGAGGAAGCACGGGAAAGGTTGAAGTTCATATCCCCCATGAACGCGAAACGGTTGAACTTGACGACGCCCTGTACGGTGACGGGATGGTGCGAGGACTGTTCTTCGACACAAAGGATCTGCAACTACTTTGTAGTGGTAGAGACGGGTGCGAGGTGGCCCGGTAGGTTCAAGATAATCCTTGTTATCGAGGATTTAGGTTTGTAAAGCAAGGGGCGTCGCTGCCCCTTGCTTTAAAAGTTCATCGGAATTATCCTCAAGTAATCCTCGAGTTTCCCGTCGTCCAAGCAACATTGGATGATCTCTCTGCCGACTGGGTTAAGCTCGTCTGTGAGGAACTTCCTGAGCTCGCGTTTGAAGAAATCTTTCAACATCTCTGCACCTTTGTCGTAGGCTTCTTCTCCAACTTCGGGTTGAAGTTGTGGTTGCAGAAGTTCCTTCGGTATGTTGATACCGTTTATCTTCATCTCCTTCAGCGAAAAACCTAGCAAGGCACACCTGGCTGGGACCAGCTGGTCCGGTTTGAACTTCACCCCACCCCTTCTGGAGAGGTATTCCCTTGCAAGCCATTCGGGCATGAAACCAACCCTGTAAGCTCCCACGTATTGGTTCGGAACGAGGATGTACCTTGTACCTGGAGTGTCGATGATCTGCTCGAGGAGTATGTTCGCGAGCCTTACCATCTTTCCAGACGCGAACGGCCAGAAGGACCCCACACCCTCACTCGTCATGCCCTTGGTCGCAACGATACTTGGGTTGTCGTGTCCTCTGGGTGCCACAAGGCGCCAGAGCCACGCCAAAGCCGGTGGAAGTATTTGGATGAGTCCCACGATCCCGTACGTGGGGTTTTCCTTGAGACACGGAGGGGTCCTGACGCCGAAACTCCTGACATCCACTTCTACAGGATGGTTTATCACGTTTGGAAGCACTCTCTTGGGGAGGATGACCCTTGGGTTTGGACACCTCACCCCCGGTGCGTCTTCGATGTGGTCCCAAATGAGGGCAACCCCTCCAGGTACGGCGTAGAGGTTCAGAAAGATCAGGGGTTCGGGCGGATGAATGGTGATCCTTTCCAGATCTGGAGCGTCTCCATACTTGGTGATGTGGTCGACGCGTACGAACCATCCGTTTTCCGCGTCTTTTGCGACGATCTTTTTTCCCCTTTTCAGTTGCGGATGACACATGAACATGTCGTCCGCTATCGGTTGAAGCTTACAAGTTTCCTTCAGATCGAGGTAAAACTTCTCGCCGGTTTTCACGTTCTCCGCGACCAAGATCCTTCCATCGGGTTCCCTGTGGATCTCCTCGAGCATCTCGCTCTTTCCACCACCGCTAGCGCCTTCGTGCATGATGACGAGCTCGTTCTCGTAAGGTGTGATCACCTTCACAGCGGAGGCGTGGGCGGTCACCCATTTCTCTTTTTCCCCAACGTAGAGGAGGAATCCGTACACACCTTTTTTGGCACTCGGGCCAGGGTAGAGGTTGTAGGAGAAGATCTCGTAGTGGTTCTCCGTTCGGTAGTGAACCACAACCTGTTTTCCTCCAAAGTAGATGTGTCTGAAAACCGGGGCGAGGAACATGTAAAGTCTTGGTCTGAAATTCTCTGGTATTTTCTCTGAGGGGATGAAGAACTGAAGGTCGGCGAGAGCCCCAGCAAAGAACGCGGCGTTCTTCGGTGCCACCAAGAGCGCGGGATACCCGTAATCGTACCCACCAGCCATGAACGGCACAAGGAGCAACGGTTGTTCCTTGAGCCACTCGAATGTTTCGCGCCTCACCGGTTCAAATTCCATCCCGAACCTCTCTTTGAACCGTGGTTTGTCCGTTTCTTTGTCGTCTCCAACGACCAGCGTGTCCGGGTCCCTTCTGCGCATGTACGGTTCAACATAATTTATCACCAAGCCGTTCTTACACTTCGTTACGGTAGCCTCCAACACCATTCCTTTCCCTGGTACTTCGTACTTCACCTCGAAGAAATCCTTTCCATCTACCGCCAAATCCAATATTTCTTGCCTGTCCTTCGGTATGATCACCTCAGGGGCATTCTCCAAGATTTGTAAGACTTCCGGCAGTAGTATAAACTTTTCTGTGATGAGACTGTTCATCTTCTCACCCCTTCCAGCATCCTCGTACTTGAGATGTATTATAACACACAGCGAAGTGGTGAAAAGAGCGAATTACTTATCACAAAGCGTGTTATAATCATTCGAAACTTGAAGGGAGGATCCGTGCGTTGCGCCTGTTTTTCTTTGGCGAAAGCCACTCGATCAAGAAGGTTGCAGAGATTTTCAGGAGCAGAAAAGTGGAGATCGTCGACGACATGAGGAGTTGTGACGTCCTCGTCACGGACGAACTCGTCGACGGTGAGCTCTTCGGAAAGCTGGTGGTGGATTTGAGTTTGCTGAAAGACGTTTCTGTCCCGTTCTACAGAGGAAAAACTTCTCATTTGCTGAGTTTGATCGTCTTCTTGTACAAGGAACCCGCGCTCTCCAAGGTGTTAGTCTTATCAGAATCCACGGACGGAGAAAGGGAAAGGTTGTTTTTGGACGTCCTGAGAAGCGAAGGCATGCTCCTGGAAAGGATCGGTTGGGAAGAGTACGGGGAACTCTTGAAGAAGTTGGCGATCTCGTTCTGTGCGGGTTCTCTTGTTGACGATTCCATGCTCGGAGCGAGTGTCTTCCCGTTTGTGTGTTCCAAAGGGATAAAGGAACGCCTGTGGGAGTTGGGTAGACATGCTCTGAAAGACTTGCCGGAAACACCGAAGGAACCGGTGTGTGCGGACAGAGCGTTGCTCTGGGGAGAGTTCGGCAAACTGGCGTTGGAGCCTTCGAATCTGTTCGAGATGAGGCAGAAGATAAGGGTGATCGACTTTCTAATCCTGGACCTCTTGAAAGAACGAGTAGATCTTGCAAAGAAGATCGCTCTCGAGAAGAAGAGAGAGGATTCCCCGATCGATCTTCCCGATGTCGAGGAAGAGAAGATGAAAGAGTTGTTGGACAGGTCCTCTTTGATCCCCACCCGCGTGAGGAATATCTTCGAGGAGATCATGAGGTTGGCTAAGGAAGAGGAGTATCGTGTCCTGAAAATTTCGAAGACGGTGGCCGTGTTGGGACCGGCTGGGAGCTTCAGCGATGAGATGGCTGTGAAGCTCGTCGGATCCAGGATTCCGCTTAGATACTGTAACACCACGGATGAGATCATAAAAGCGGTGGAATCGGGTGAGACGGACTACGGGATTGTGCCGATCGAGAACTCCACGTACGGAACGGTGCTACCCGTTTTGGACGCGCTCCTCAGTCACGAGGTGGAAGTGTTCGGCGAGTCCAAGCTGGAAGTCGTTCACTGCCTTGCCGCGAAGAGGAAGATGGACCTCAAAGAGATAAAGCGTGTTTACTCACACCCACAGGCCATATCGCAGTGTTTGGGCTTTTTGAACAACTACCTTCCCCACGCAGACATCCGTTACACTTCTTCCACAAGTGATGCGGTGAGGCTTCTGGACGACGAATCGGCCGCCATCCTATCCGAAAACGCCGCCAGGCTCCACGGTTTGTTCGTGTTGAGGAAAGGTATTCAGGACTTGAAGGACAAAAACATAACGCGGTTCTACTTGATCAGGAAGAAGACCGGTAAGATGGAAGGGCGTTTCACTTCGCTGTTCTTCGGAGTGAAAGACAGGCCAGGTGCCCTCAAGGCGGTCTTGGATGTGTTTGCAAGTAGGGGAATCAACCTACGAAAGCTCGAATCGAGGCCTGCCAGGACTTTCTTGGGAGACTACATATTCTTCGTAGAAGTGGAGGCACCACTTGGGGAGGAAGACCTGAGAGAACTGGACAAAGTGACGACTTTCTACAAGGTTATAGGCGTCTTCGATGAGGTGGAAGAACTCAGCGTGTACGAATGAAGGGGGCGAAAGCCCCCTTTGCTTTTGCCTCGATTACTTTACGGGGACCGGTTCTCTCAGGAGCGGGTACTGGAGCGAGTATCCGAGAAGCTTCATCACGATCCGAGGAATGTCAGTGTTGTCGAGGTATCCGGTGAATTGTTCCGCGCCTGGACCGAAGGCGAATATGGGGACGGGTTCTCCGGTGTGAGTGGTGGTAGTCCATCCCACGTTGACTTTTTCACCCAAGAGGCGACCAAATTCGATCTTCTGATTTTTGGCGTTCTTCACTCTTTCAACTTCTTGGTCTGTGATGTCGAGGTCGTAGTATTCTTTGACTGCTCGTTTGAACTCGTCGGGTTTCGTCGGTGAAAAGCGGGACAAGAACCAGTCCGTCGTTGCCCTGAACTTTCTGATCTTTTCGACGTCCACCCTGTAATCTCCGGAGGAAAGCGACAGCCCTCCCGTTTCGTGATCGCCTGTGACCAGGACAAGCGTGTCCGTGCGTTTGAGGGCGAACTTGAGCGCCGCTTCGACCGCTTTGTCGAACTCGACCATCTCCTTCCAAACACCGTAGATGTCGTTGTCGTGGGCTTCCCAATCT
>Ga0209394_1001031_pt1 | contig 17963 bp, 10 predicted proteins | sample JNZ201metaG_FD_184122 | JGI IMG/M metagenome (GOLD analysis project Ga0209394, IMG submission 184122) | Hot spring microbial communities from Jinze hot spring, China to study Microbial Dark Matter (Phase II) - JNZ 20120812A (SPAdes) (version 3) ... | reverse complement strand
CACCATTATTTAGCGCGAGTTCAAGAGCCATCGGTAAATTAATAACTATTCCTCCCCCTATCGCAGGCGGATCAAAGGAGCGACCCGGAACTGTGCGAATGAAACAACCCATTACCGCATAATCCCGTGCATCTTCTAAAGCCTTTCCATCTTTTATAAGCTGTCTAATAACCGTCTCATCACTAACAAATTTGATTTTTCCTTTTAGCAATTTAGCTACTTCGCAAGCCTTCATTAAAAAAGGGTATGGTGTATCCTTATGAACCCTAACCACAATATCCTCCAGTAATCCTACGTCCATTTCAGCTTCAAGAAGCAAATATGAGAGCTCATTTATAGCGTCCAGCCCATCTCTAGTAACCCCCCCGATTGTTATGCTTGAAAGTGTCTGTTCTGAACCTGACCTATATTGCTCAATGGTGTGTGGAGGTGTGCCGGGAAAATGAAAGGCTAGTTCATTTATTTTTATCAAGAATAATGCTAATAGTTCGCGTGCATGTTCTTTTGTTAGTCTTCCCTCCTCAATATCCTTCTTATAAAATGGATAGAGGTACTGATCAATTCTTCCGAAACCTATGCCTGCACCTAACCCTTCCATGGCGAGAGCTATATAAGTGAACCATATGGCTTGCAAAGCCTCATGGAATGTACGGGCAGGATTTGCCGGAACCCACTCACATATTTTAGCTATTTTCATTAATTCAGCTTTTCTTTCAATATCACTTTCGCTTTCCATTAATTTTTTGGCAAGATCAGCATAACGTCGCGCGAAAGCGATTACTGCCTCAAGAGATATCTTAACAGCCTCCAAGAAGGCAATCTTTTTAACGTTCTCAGTTTTTTCCAATTTCATTTCCATTATTTCGTTTTCAACTCGCTTTTTTATTGCATTCAAGCCTTCTTTAAGAACTCTATCATAATTAGGGGCACAATGAGCTATATGAGATCGTCTAGAAGCATCAAGAATAAATTCTATAGCCTCTGTTTTAAATTCGTTTGGTAGTCTTAAAAATACCATTTCAGAAAACGATTTACCTTTCCAGTACGAAATCACTTCTTTTAACTTCACTTTTTCATCTTCAGTTAAATAATCAGATTCAATTAGATTCTCTAAGTAGCGCCAATCTATTTCTGGGAATAATGGGCTGCTGACCAGTTTGCTTGTTGGTTTGCCAACTATTAGTTCTCCATCTTCTATCCCTATAGTCATATTCTCTAGGATTTTTTTGAGCGCCTTTGCCCTCCTAATAATTATTGGCTCGCCCTCCGTTTCCATATAGGATTTCGTCATCCAATACGCTCTCTCGATACAGTAGCCTGGCTTAAAAGTAGCCTCATAAACCCTCTCCCTCAACTTTTTTACTCCATCTTTCATATGTTTTCCCACATTTAGTCACTTAATGAGTAATGATTGAAAGGAGCATTAATTCTTTTATAACTTTATTCCCTTAAAATATATACATTTGACTTAAAGGATATGAAAAGTATATTCAGTCTTTTTCTTCAAATAATACTACAACTTTCATCATTATATGAAAGTCTCGTGCTAGCTATTTTAACCCAAAATCTCCAATTTCTAAAGAGTATCCATGTGTAGATGACTGCCTATGAGAGTTCTTTCTTATAGCTACTGGTCAGCCATCTTATATTAACACAGCAAAACACCATAAAGTTTAATAACTTAAGAAAGCTTATAACTTATGGAGTCTTTTTATTTTATGGCTATGACGAATCTTAATAGAAGTAAGACTCCCGAAGAGCTTGCCAAGGAAAGAATTGAGCGTATTGAAGCGGCGATCAACCTTAAAGAACCTGATAGAATACCTTTGGAGCTTAATCTAGATTTCGGGTTTAAAGCAAAATGGGCTGGCATAACAACGTATGAGTTATTTTTCGACTACGAGAAAGCGTGTAAAGCCCTGATAAAAGCGGCAATAGATTTTCCTACAGATTTTCCTCCCTTGGCATTAATTGGGGCTGGGTCCTTACTTGGATTTGCCCTAAGAGACTACGCTGATATAGCTCCTTTCGTAGGCGTCTTAACAGGTCCGATGCATGATATTCTCCGCGATAAGTACACACGCTGGCCTGGCAGAGAACTATCACCGAACGCCGGGTCATTTCAGTTCATAGGCGGAGAATTCCTAAAACCTGAAGAATATGAGCAGTTTATAGATAACCCTATCAAGTTTATGGCCGAAGTTATAGTACCAAGGGCACATGAGACTCTCGAAAAACCAGGATCACCAGAGGCCATGGCAGCCCTTATTAGACTAGGCTTAGAAGGCCATAAATATGCCAATTTCGTTAGCCTAGTTATGAAAAACCTTGCTGAACTAGGTTATCCTTTATTCGTTAGCATAGCGGCAATGGTCCCGTTAGATTTCTTAGGCGATTTCCTAAGAACAATCCCAGGAATTTTACTAGATCTTCGTAAAGTACCTGAAAAAGTCAAAGTAGCATGCGATGTTTTAATGAATAAATTTGTGCTTGATAGAATAAGGACTTTCGAACCACCAAGCCATACAGCTACGCTACCCCATCAGAAAAAGTATCCAGCAACAAAACCTTTCACAGGTGTACCACTTCATTTGAATGAATATCTTTCGCCTAAGCTTTATGACGAGTTTTATTGGCCTTACTTGAAGAGAATTATTGTAGAGTCATATAATCGTGGTATTAAGTGTCTGGTTGGTTTTGAGGGGCGTCATGACGCGCACCTAGAGAAATTGCTTGAGTTGCCTAAGGGCTGGGGCATAGGTCTATTTGAGAAGACGGATATTAGAAAGGCGAAGAGAGTGCTTGAGGGACATACTTGCGTGATGGGGGGCATACCGCCAACGTTGCTATTAAGCTCCACACCAAAGCAAATTGAAAACTATATCAAAAAACTATTGGAGGATACGATGGAGGGCGGAGGACTCATATTGGCATCTTCGACAGCCATACCAGCGGAAACTCCGCCTGAAAATGTAAAAGCTGTAATAAAAGCCGTGGAAAAGTACGGTACAATACGCCGTTAAATGGATATCAATAGGCAATAACTAATTTGCTTGATCCCTCTTTAACTGTGTGACAATGACGCTAATACTCTATTTAGCGTCTTAATGATGATGCTATAATTTTCTTGGTGTCGTTTGAAGCTACTTTTGATATCTGTCTCCATAATGAACACACTCTACAAATAGAAGATTGATACTAAAAACTTTAGAGGTTCTCGATTGAACCTAAAGGTCGCTTTATGGAAGGTTATGTAATCTAATTTTGCCATTAAATAAGATATAATAAAGAGACATATAACATCAAGAATAATTTTAATTACAGTAAAATATTAGTACGCATTGGTCAGCAGCTTCATACAATGTAAATTTAAAAGATCATACTGCTACTCTGGAGCCCTCAGGAGTAACTACTAAGATGAAATCGCCTGGACCAACTACGTACTTTCCCTTTAATTTCTCCTTAATTTGACTTAAGAAAGCTGGTTCTTTATCTAATGGAACTCCTTGTTCTATTAATGTTTTCCTTACGAGTTTTCCGTCAAGTTTTCTAGGTATAATTCCATCTTTTATACATATTGCAGCTGCTGTTCCGGCAGCTTGTCCTGTTCCATGCGGGGGATATCCCATGCAAGATGCTGAGAAGTCTGTTGATATGCCTTTCCCGGCCACAATTAAGTTGTCGATTTTTAATGGGACTAAACATCTATAAGGTATTTCATAATAATCACCTGGTCTGGGGCGGGCTTCATATCCTCCGGGCCTGCAGATTCTATGTGTATCTGCTGTGCATTGTGCTGGTCTGCAAACCGCGGGTTCTTTGGGTTCTCTCAAATGGATATGTCCTATAAAACCCTCTTTTGGATTTGTGGGATGGTGAATATCGATGATTGCTGGCGCTCTAGCGATTCCGTCTTCAAACTTTCTTGCAAGCACAACATCTTCGCCTGTCAGTACATACTCGCCGATTATGCGTCTTGTTTCCCTAAGCTTTGGATAGCTTGCTATGCCTGTTAATTTACAGTTTTCAAATCCTGGAACATATTTCTGGAAGAATTTCTCTAAGTATATTATTTGTTGGCGTTGTTCAACTATCTGCCTGGTGAGGTCTTCAGCATCCGTGTAGCGACAATAATAGCTGTGAGCCATATCAATAGTGACGTCGCAATCCTCTTCGGGGAAGCCGGGTATCGGATTGATTAATGGTCCTGGGAATATAAAATATGGTAGGTCACCTTTCTGAATAGCCTCCTCCTGCAACTCAACTAAAAACCCCTTTTTCGGCATTTCACCTTTATGTTTGTTAAGCCATGTCTCTAATGCCTCTCGATATTTACGAAGGTTTACACGGGAGAGCCTAAACATCAAGGTTGAGGACATGTTAAGCCCACAGAATTCTCTGCCTCCAGATTCACATGGTGCTCCTGCAAACGCAGCGATGCTTACATCCCCGGTTGCATCCACAAACATCTTTGCCCTGATCGCTATTTTACCAGACTGGTTATGAGCTACAACCTCCCGGATAACGTTGTCTTCAACGACAGCGTCGATTACTGAAGTATAATATAAAAGTTTCACACCAGACTCTAAAACCATCTGCTCTAATACAAATTTAGCCCTCTCAGGATCAAATCGATAATGGGGAAGCAGTCCAAAAGAGGGGATTTCAAATATACCTCCCACCCTCTCTATAAACTCCTTAGCTAATCCTTCACATTCGCCTACAAAAAATGAGTTAAAACCGCTTGTGAAAAGTCCTCCGAGATTACCTTGACTTTCTACGAGCATTGTATTCATCCCGTTTCTTGCAGAAGCCATAGCAGCCATAACACCAGCCATTCCACCGCCAGCAACTAAAACATCAACATCAAACCTCTTAACCAATTTAATTTACCTCCAAGGTTATTCCATTTTATTTGAAAATCTATATTTTAAACTTACTCCTTATTTTTCAGGCGGCTGTTTTATCCTAAATTGTAAAGACATTATTGAGCTCATACTAAGGGAATTTTTTATCGACAATTGTTGGATCATGTCCGGGTATAATTTTGCTGCGCCTAGTGATGCTTAAAGCCTTGAAGCAGCTGTTATACCATTCAATAAGGTTTGCTGGCATTGCAGGTGGCACAAATGGGGTTTCAGCTGGTGGTATATCAATGATATTGCCATCTAAATCTTGCATCTTTACTGGCTGTTTTGGGGGGGAAATATTATAACGAATAAAGAAGTGGTCGCTGGCAAGGAGATATATACCCTCTTTAGTTTCAACAGCAACTCCTTGTAGCCCAGGGGTGTGTCCTGGAAGTAGTACAACTTTGATTCCTTTTACAATTTCGACGTCACCATCAACTAAACAAAGATCTAGATGCTCAAGTGGACTAATTAGCCTTTGATAATATGTTCTGCGCAGAGGTATAGGAGGGTTAAACGCAGTTTCCCATTCCTTTTTTTGAACAAAAATTCGCGCGTTATGGAAAAGCTTAGCATAAGATACATGGTCTGGATGTAAGTGCGTAAGTATCAATATGTCAACATCCTCGGGCTTTAAGTTCATTTTCCCCAAGGCTTCCCTCAACGCCATTTCTCCTCCACCCTCAATAGGATGTGGGCTCGATGGATCATGCTCCTCAATGCCAGCATCAACGACACATTTCAGGTCATTACCTTCAATGACCCAAATATATACTGGAAAAGCAACGGGCACTCGTGGGTTAGCACCTAATATCCATGCGGCAAGTCCAGCTCTAATTATAGCATGTTTAAGTGGAGTTATAGTATACATAACAGGTATCTTTTTACCTAGTAATTATATTTAAATTTTTCTAAACATTCTTCATAAACGTCATCACTGTTAATCACTTCTAGCTAAATTGTTAATATAGTTGAATTAATTTATTGAATATTTAAACCGTTAATCTAATATTGGGCTTTTAATATAACTTTTCCGTAAAATAGATGAATTGATGGTGATAAAAAATGTATGGTATTATACTGGAAGAAAAAAAAGTTTCAAAGCTCACAGATGAAGAAATCCGCCTGTTAATTGATGAAATTAGGAAGATAAATGTACTTACGCCAAAGGTGAAGAAGCGGCTTAAGGAATGGAAGGAAGCTCCTGTGCTTCTTTCTTCTTACGCTTCAGTCGCTTTTACTAAATCATGGAAAGAGACGGAGGGGGAGCCCCTTACCCTACGTTGGGCTAAAGCCTTTGCAAGGATTATGGAGGAGGCGCCCATAGTAATTTTTGATGAAGAATTAATTGTGGGCTCTCATACACAGTATCTTCGCGGCAGTGCCCCAATATCCGCTATATTCCCTAAACGTATCTTAAAGGCGCTTAAAGAGGGCATTATTGATAACAAAATGGGTGTAAGGGTTGCCTTTATAATTACGGATGAAGAAAGAAAACTACTTGAGGAGGATGCTCGCTATTGGGCAGAGCGCATAAATCCAGATTTCACAAACAAGTTGAGAAAGGAAATTTTAGGAGAAGATCATCTGGATTTGCTCATGGATCGTGCAGGAGTCATGGAAGGTATGGCATGTAGAGCGGATACGGAGTATGAGTGTGGCCTATTCGGATGGGGTTTCTGCATCGGTGACGTACCCCAAGTCTACGGGATAGGCGGACCCTCTGCTTTTCGCCTACAGGTCATTCATTATGGATTAAACCATGTAATTAGTGAAGCTAAAAAGATAATAGAAAAGATAGAAAGAGAGGGAGCTGGCTCCCCTACAGTGTCGCCTGAAGCTAGCGAAAAATACATTTTAGCAAAGGCCGTGATTATAGCCTGTGAAGCCGTAATAAAGTGGGCTAAAAAATATGCAGAGTTAGCGAGACGTATGGCAGAGAAAGAAAGCAACCCTGTTAGAAGAGAGGAGCTAAAGAAAATAGCAGAAGTTTGCGAGTGGGTTCCTGCAAATCCTCCCAGAAATTTCTGGGAAGCACTCCAATCAGTACATTTTCTTAGAACTGCATTATTCATAGAGAATCCATGCCCAAGGGAAAGCCCCATAGGCAGGCTTGATATGGAATTATGGCCATATTATGTAAAAGACTTAGTCGAAGGTAACCTAACACGCGAGCAAGCAGCAGAGCTTTTAGCGCTATTTTGGATTAAGACAAGGTCATTTGAATCTTTTGATCCCCAAAGACCGGATGTTCGCCCTGCTCCAGGCACTTTATTACCTAATGTCACTATTGGAGGGGCGGATGAAAACGGAAATGACATGACAAATGAGCTATCATGTCTTATACTTGAAGTTATGCGTCAACTAAAGCTTTCGGAACCAGCTGTATATATTCGTTGGCATAAAGGAATGAGCGACGAGTTCCTAATATACGCTCTAGAGTGCAATAGAGATTATGGAGGTGGCAATCCTGCTTTCTTAAACGATGAGCTAGGTACTCTGAGGTTTATAGAACGTGGAGTACCGCCAAAAGACGCGGTAAACTGGAAGGCAAGTGGTTGTCTAGGTTATAACCTAGAGAGTTGTTTTCACGTCGGCGGTGCTTGGAATCTTAATCTAGCTAAAATATTTGAAATAACCCTTTATGATGGGTTTGACCCAAGAACCGGAAAGCAAATTGGTCTGCAAACAGGCGATGTCACAAAGTTCACGTCCATTGATCAGCTAATAGATGCCTTCTTAAAGCAAGTAGATTATTTTGCTGAGAAAATGCGAATGGATATTTTCGTTGTTCTCTCCGCGGCTAAGCTGAACTATCCAATTGTAAGCGGACTTTCGGCAGCAATGCAATTTCAGTATACGTTACCCTCAGGAAAGTCCATAGTGAATGGGGCTGCTCCGTATCCAGATGGTGTTACAGTATGGATGGGCGATCGTGGAACTACTGATGTAGCTGATAGTTTGGCCGCTATTAAATACCTTGTGTTTGACCAGAAAAAAATAACTATGGAGCAATTATTGGACGCTTTAAAAAATAATTGGGAAGGCTATGAGGATATACGGCAACTATGCTTAAATGCACCAAAGTATGGTAACGATGACTCATATGTTGACGATATCCATACCTATATCTGGGAGAAAACACAAGAAATCCTCCAAAAAAGACCAGATCCGTTTACAGGGCGTAAACCATTTACATTTAAAGGCGCTGCTATAGGCCATATTGTCCACGGTAGAGTCGTGGGAGCCCTACCAAATGGCAGGAAAGCATTTACACCAATTAATGATGGAGCCACTTCAGCTATGCCTGGAGCGGACAAAAAAGGCCCGACCGCTCTAATAAATTCCGCTACAAAAGTCAGCTACAAGTATCTGATGGGAGGACCATTAAATATGAAGCTTGAGAAATCAATGTTAAACACTCGTGAAAAGCTGGAGAAAGTTGCCTCTCTTATAAAAATGTTCTTTCAACGGGGAGGATGGCATATTCAATTTAACATCGTAAGCACTGAAGAGCTTCTTGAAGCTAAGAAAAATCCAGAAAAATATAGACACCTAATCGTAAGGGTAGCTGGATATAGCGCTTATTTTGTCGATCTCCCAGCTAGCGTGCAAGACGAAATAATCTCAAGGACATTACATAGAGTCTAAATCTTCTCTATTTTTAACAAAGTAAGAAAGACTCTTCAGAAATGTTTTAGTATATAAACAATTAAGTTTAACGTTAAAAACAAGTTTAAAATTTTTTAGTCATACTAAATTTTGTTCCTTTCATTTGTTTTTTATTGTGGTCGTCTTTCAAAGTTTTTAACGTTTTAAAGAGACGCGATAAGTTATCGATGTGAGAATTTAAGGAGAGCAATTTAGGAACGTCCCCCTTACTAGATTTTTGTCAACGCTAATAACCCTGCAGGGTTGCTAAGTAATTTAAGTAAATACTCCATAACTGCATGTAAATAATGATTTAAAATTTGGTTCGTCACCTACTACTAAAATATAAATTTTACACAAACACGCACATACTTGTAAATTTAAACAGAACGTATATTTATCAAGGAAGTAGGTTAACAAGTTAACATTTGACGTTAAGGTATCCCCATTATAACCTTAGTTTTATGTGCTCTATTAAAGTATGTGAACCCGAGTGAATAACCGGGTATGGTTCCAGCAACAACTATGTGAATATCTTTGGGGTGCACGACTGGAATCTTCCCTCCTGGTCTAAGATTATCTTTAATTTCTTGTGCTAGGTCTTCTGGTAGAACATCAATACTAGAGAATTGACCGCCAGGCTTAGTATGAAGTCTCTCCTGTATGCCTCTTATCTCTCGTGGAGTGAGTTGCTCATATGGAACCTTAGTGCTCTCATAAATATATTCAAGTAATTTTTCCTTACTATAGCCGAGATGTTGAAGTTGTATGGCCAACTCCGGATGGATAATTAAAATGTGCTTTCGAAGGTGAGCAAGCGGGCTTCCTAAACCAAGTCTATACTGACTAAATATTATACGGTCGCGGGCTATATCATTCACTATCTCAGCCAAGACATCTTTAACATCCCAGGGTTGAACAACGCCTCCACCGTAAATCTTAAAGCTGGCGGCCACGGTAGATACAGTTACACAATTATCTTCAGGCCTATATCCTCGACTAACATGGTATGGGCTCCATGGAGATAGATCCGTATTTTCCGCAAAAGTATAAAAGGTATGTGAGGATGGACGCCCAATTAATGCCATGTCAAACCCGCCAGGTCTTATATGCCCTATGTTCATTAAGCAGAGCCTAATGGCTCGTCCTATTGTATTATTAGCATACCAACCATGACCAAGAAAACCTATTCCTGAATGCATCCCTATTTTTTTAGCTATGGGACCATTTACCCATATTGCTAGCGTAAACGAGCCTTCCGAACTCAACATATGGTCAAAAGCGGGATCCTCGACAATGCATTCCATGGCTGTTATTATTACGGGGAGATATTCAGGTTTTGCACCCGCCATTACCGCGTTAATAGCGATTTTCTCTACTGTAACTTTGGCGTTCCAAAATGGAAGGGTGCCGATTATTTCATCTGGATGACGTAAAGTTCCCGCTAACATTTCTTTAACTGCTTTTTCGGTTGGAGGGATTAAAGGTAAACCGTCTGACCAACAATTTTTTATGCATAGTTGGTTAAATTCATTAAAAGCCGATTCATAATCCCTTGCAGTTATCTCCACTTTCTGAACAGTCCTTTTTTCAATGCTTATCTTAGGGTATTTCTCTTCAAAGGTTAAGGGCTGAACTAAGGCATTAACAATTTTATTAATGTGTTTCTCTACGACTGGTTTTATCTTTTCTACTGTTATTCTATTTGGAAAATAATCCAAGGAGGGAAGACTTACAATACGCAAACTTGGCATACCATTAATCTCGGCTGATAATCTAGCTGTATGAATGCAGTTATCTGTAACCAACGCGACACCAGGTTTACCTGTTTTCTCCAAGTAGATCGTCTGTAACGCAGCGTAATATCCTCCATACCCACTATCACCGACACCAAAAACGAATGTATCAACATACTGTTTTATTTTATTTGCTGTTTCTACATCGTTCCACGCGACTTGAAAAACTGATGCATCTGGATACATTCCCCTTAGGAGTTCAGCAAGAGCTGTAAAAAAATTATCTCCGCCTGGCTTTCCATCCCAGAACAATCCAATTTTCTTGTTCGAAAGGCTATCTACCCGGGGGTTAAGCCCCAAAGGTTTAGGAATATCGAACTCGCCTTCAGGACTGAGACAATTCAAAACAACTTTTTCCTGCATTTTATTCCCTCAAAGAGGAAATTAAAGGAAGAATATAAATAAAGGTTTCGATATTTCAATTATTTTGCACAGCATAAATAAAAATTAATAAATTTAAATTGAATAATTAGATTTTTATATGGAGAATAAAAGGAGTGTTATAGATTATAAGAACAAGAAGCTGACAATTATAGAAAAAGAGGAAAATAGCAAAATAACCATTGATTTACCGCTGGCAATAGGTCATATAGAACGAAATTTAGAGATTTGTGCCGGATGTAGAACTTGCGAGGCTGTCTGTTCACTGAGCCACGAAGAAGTGGTTAGCCCCTCATTTGCGCGCACATGGATAATTGATCATATTCTTGAGGGGCGTCGTATTGAAGGTATTACATGCAAACAATGTAAGGATGCTCCGTGCTTTTATGCATGTCCTGTGGGAGCATTTTATGTCGATAAGAAGACTGGCGCAAGAGTTATTGATGAAGAGAAATGCATCGGCTGTCAAGCTTGTATTCGGGCATGTCATCAATATCCAAATTCGGCAATACGCTTTGATCCTATTAAAAAACGCGCATTAAAATGTGACCTCTGTAATGGAGAACCACTATGTGTCAAATATTGTCCTGAAGCTGCGCTGAAACTAGTTAAGGAGTCGACTTAGTATGTATGGATGGGTGGGAAGAATTTTAAAAGTTGATCTGGCAGATAGCAAAATTACGGAAATACCTACAACTAACTATGTTCCTAAATTAATTGGCGGCAGGGGTGTGGGAGCTATGATCTACTGGGAAATGGTTCCGCCTGAATGCAGAGCTTTTGACCCAGAGAATGCTCTTATTATCATGACTGGTCCGGCCACTGGAACTTTAGCACCAGGATCTAGCAGGGTTTATATTGGCTTCAAATCGCCTACACCATTAAATGAATGTTATTGTTGTAGTATACCAGGAGGACACTGGGGTGCCGAGTTAAAGTTCGCAGGTTATGATGGTGTTGTGATTACTGGGAAAGCCCCTGAACCTGTATACTTATGGATCAATGATGGAACTGTAGAAATTAGGGATGCCAAACACTTATGGGGGATGACTTTAACTAATCTTATGTCACAGATATATAAAGAACATGGTCCAAAGACGAGGATTCTAGGCATCGGCCCAGCTGGGGAGAGACTTTGCAGAGAGGCTGCGATTATAATAGATCATGAGCATGCGACGGGCATAGGCGGGGCTGGTGCCGTTATGGGCTCTAAGAATCTCAAAGCAATAGCAGTATTAGGGACGGGTATTGTAAAAGTAGCGAAACCGAGGGATCTCATGGATCTATGGATATACTACGCCCGCTTATTAACCCGTAAACCGGGAGAGAAGGAGTATCCATCCATGCATAGATCATTGTGCGATGGCATTTATCATCCCCCTCATATCCCTCACTGTCCAGGTTTCCCTCCAATTCCTGATAGTGATGAAAAGTGGTGGGGGAACATGGGCTTGGATGATCCCATCTGCTTAATGGCTGAGGCTGTTAAAGAAGGTCGTATAAAATTGAAGTGGAGTGGATGCTATGCTTGCCCCGTAAATTGTGCTCTAACATGGCAGTCCAAGGACAAAAATATACCATCTGGTTCTGGGCAGTGTAATGATTGGATGAGCTGGGCTACATGGGAGTGGGCGGGATACCGTAAGGTGTGCGGGATCCCCGCCATCCTTTTTGATGCATATATTGATGATATGGGGCTTAGCAAGACGAATACCCTTGGATACCACTTCTACTGGTTCTTAGAGGACTTAGTTCAGCTCGGAATTATAACTAAGGAGAACACCGGGTTGCCTATTGATAAGCCTTGGACTGCTGAATTCATCAAGGGGGTTTTAGAAAAATTTGTGCGTAGAGAGGGAATATTTGATAAAATGGCTGAGGGGCAAATCAGGTTCTTGAAAAGTTTAAGCGAGGAGAACCCTGCTGTTAAGCAGCTTTACGAGCAGCTTTTTAGTCACCTCCCAGATTACTACGTACACTGGGGTGATTTCCGGAAAGGTAAATTTCCTTTAACGCCATTTGCTGCGTTAAAGTCAGCAGCAGAAATAAGATATTGGATGGTTAAAGTATCATTCTCACGTTGCATACATGATCGCCTTGGGGTTAACCCCTCACCTGAACAGCTTAAAAAAATAAACCTAATGCTCTTTGGCTCTGAATATGCACAGGACATACCGGGCGAGCCGCCAACATGGAGGGACAAAGTACCCGCTGTTATCATTATGCAGAACTGGGAGATTATGTCAGACTGTATACCAATGTGTGGATGGGCTGGAATGCCACCTATTTTCTCTAGGTATACACTTGACAAAATTGGCGACCCTTTTGCTGGGTCAAGAATTTTTTCAGCGGTTACTGGAATAAACATAACCCATGAAGAGATGTTATCAGCAATGAATATAATATTTAATATAGAGCGATGCATACATGTAAGGGAAGGGCGCAGAAGGGAGCATGACTGGTATACGGATGCCACATTTGAGACACCAACTTGGGCATGGACTAGCAAAGAAGAATTCAGGAGAGTTATGGATGAATACTATACGCTTAGAGGTTGGGATCCAAACACTGGAATACCCAGAAGATCAACATTAGAGAAACTGGGTTTGAAGAAGATTGCGGATGAACTAGAAACAAAATATGGCGTAATAGTTCCACCATAAAGTCGCTTATAGATCCCTAAATTGGATCGGCTATCTGTAAAGTGTTTTCCGAAGGTCCATTCAGCACATAAGCGGTGAGACAAATCGTTACAAGAAGGCTGTAGAATTGAATTGCGTAGGTTCAGAAGAAAATGAGCAAAAGTGACTACTGAATTTAAGGTAAATTTTATATTTTTGAAGGACACCATTTAAAAACTGGGGAAAGGGGAAACATTATATGATCGATTATATTATGAAGAAGCTCCTTCGCTATGTTATTTCATTCATCATAATTTTAATTGTAATTTTTTCCCTCCCTCGGATGATGCCAGGTAACCCTAAAGACTATTACTTAATCACTACAGTACATATCGGGGAAACGCATGAAAAACTGCAAAGTGAGCTTATTGCGCGGCTTGGTTTAAACAAATCAATTACAGATCAATTCATCATGTTTTTAGTTAATACCTTCCAAGGGTATTTTGGATTATCATGGAGATATTATCCAAGGGAAGTTTCCAGTATAATAATTGAGAGACTTCCTTGGACATTTTTTTTAGTGCTTTCGGCGAGGATAATATCCTTTATGTTGGGATATCTTCTGGGAGTTATAGCTGCATGGAAGCATGGGAGTAAAATTGACATTTTAATACAGCTGGCCGGTCTGGTTTCTATGAATATCCCTCCTTTCTGGGTTGGCTTAGTCCTTCTTCTAATTTTCGCATTTTATATTCCCGTACTGCCTTTCGGAGGTAGTTTAACGCCTGGCTTTCAATTTAGAAGCTTTTGGGATTTTGCCTGTGACTTTCTGTATCATGCCATTTTGCCCATAACTACCCTTTCTATAGTCACATTTTTCATGGATGCCCTTATAATGAGGAATAATATGATTGAGATTTTAGGCGAGGATTTCATCACGACTGCTGAAGCTAAAGGTCTTAAGAATAGAACTATAATGTTTAAGCATGCTGCTAGGAATGCGCTGTTGCCTTTCGTTACAGGAGCCTTTATGGGTTTTGGCTTGCAGATCACGGGCGCCATATTTGTTGAAACAGTATTCGCCTACCCAGGAATGGGTATGCTTTTGAATGAAGCAATTTTGTCCAGGGACTTCCCACTTATACAAGGAATACTCATAACTACCACGATTATTATATTAACGTCAAATTTCATCGCTGACTTACTTTATGCGCGGCTTGATCCCCGTATAAGGTTGAAGACGTAAAAGGAGAAAAAAATGATTAAAAAGATGTCTAACTTTTGGAAACAATTCAGTAAGAGCAAAATAGCCGTTTTGGGGTTAGCGATAGTTATCGCCTTTATTTTCATGGCCATTGCAGCTCCTTTCATCACCCCTTATGATCCAAAACGCACCTTTATAGCACCGCCGCTTTCTCCGCCAAACTCAAAGCATTGGCTAGGAACAGATGATGTCGGCAGAGATATCCTATCGTTAATAATTTATGGATCTCGTGTCTCCCTTCTTGTGGGACTTTTAGCCTCCGCCGTAGGGACATTACTTGGAACAATAATCGGTTTGTTCAGCGGATACTTTGGAGGAATACTTGATGAACTTCTCATGCGAATTACAGACATTTTCTTAATTGTACCATTTCTCCCATTGGCAATAATGATTATGTACATTTTTGGTCCAAGTATATGGAATGTCGTGTTACTTTTCGGCTTCTTAGGCTGGCCTACTGCGGCTAGACAAATACGTTCACAGATATTATCTTTAAAAGAGGCGCCCTTTATTGAAGCAGCCCGTGCCATAGGCGCTGGCGATATGCATATAATTTTTAAGCATCTATTTCCATGCATCATTGGAGTAGTGATAGCTAATGTTATAGGGCGGACGAGTTTCGCCATAATGGCGGAGGCAGGGCTAGCCTTCTTAGGCGCTTCGGATCCCACCGTCATCAGCTGGGGTTTAATGATGGCATACGCACAGTCGAGCGGAGCAGTCCTTCTTGGAGCTTGGTGGACTATAGTTCCCCCAGGTTTTTGTATAACTCTATTATCATGCGGTTTTTCCTTTCTAGGTTATGGCATAAACTTAGTTCTTAATCCTAGGTTGAGGAGACATTAATTGTTAATCTTTATAAATTAAATGTTCTTTAATTATAGATTAGGTGGAAAAAATGAAAAATGCTGTAACAAAATTCGCCTTAGCATTGCTTTTAGCGCAGCTAATTATCATACTAATTGCCCCAACAGCATTAGTAAGTTCTAACCAAGAAGTTATCCTACGAATAGCATGCGATTCTGCGGCAACTTCGTTCAATCCATTACTTCGTGCGCGTGATATTAGTCAAGAGGTATGGTTTTCATATGTCCTTTATGAGCCGCTCATTTTAGTTTTAGTGAATGGCAGTTATGTGCCTTGGCTGGCTAAGAGTTGGGAAATATTAGATAACGGCACAAGATATGTCTTCTATTTAGATGAACGAGCTAGATGGAGTGACGGTGTCCCAGTTACTGCGAAAGATGTAGTTGTTACATGGAACCTTACTGTGCAATATGTTGGCATACCAGCTTACTTGCGAGAACTTGTTCTTGGTGTTAGAGCAGTTGATGATTATACAGTTGAATTTCTTACCACGGCTCCAACCTCACTATGGCCCTTCTATTTTGGCATGTTAACAGTGATACCAGCACATGTATTTGGGCAGCTGGAAGATCCGCTGGCATATGAATCTATAAATGACCCCAGCAAGTTTATTACTTCGGGTCCATGGATGTACGATTCATTTAAAACAGGTGAATGGTATTTCTTTAGAAAACGGCCAGACTATTGGAAGACGGAGCATATGCCTAAGATAGACGGTCTCTTATATAGGGTTATTAGTGATATGTCGCTCTATCCATATCTTCTCATGAGAGGAGAAGTTGATGTAGCTATTCCATATCCAATTTACCTGATTCCGCAAATAATAGGACGACCTGACATAAATATATGGAAGTTTATTAATCCAGAAGCCCAGCAATATTTAGCTTTTAATACAAGACTTTATCCGCTTAGTCTTAAGGAGGTAAGGCTAGCTATAGACCTAGCTATAGATAAAGTTGATATAGCCCAAAATTATTTTATGGGGTATGGTCAGCCAGCTAATAGATGTCAGATTAACTTTGCAGTAGCGCCAGAATTTATGGTTCCAGAGGCTACTTGGCCAGGCTATTATAAAAGCCATGAAGAGCTTGTAGCTGAAGCAAACAGAATACTTGATGAACTGGGTTTCTATAAAGGGGCTGATGGGATAAGGGTAACACCAAACGGAACAAGACTAAGTTTCAAGTATTTCGTAATGTCTGTACCTTTGACTGCTATAACACTTAGAGCGGCACAGAGAGTTGCTGAAAACTTAAGGGAAATAGGAATCGAAACAATTTTCACACCAATGCCACCTGGCGAGTTCATGATGCGGGTATATTTTGCCACGGAAAAAGAGTGGGGCTTCGCCTATGGTGGCTGGGGTGAGTTTCCAACACCTTGGTATGCTCAAGTCACGCAATGGGCAATTACCGAAGAGGAAGTACGCGCTGGCACTGGACGGGCTGGTGGCTGGCTTATTACAGGTTGGTATAATGCTACTGTGTGCAACTTGGCACTAAAAGCTCTACGTAGGATAAATTATGGGGAGCTTGTAGAAGACGTAAAACAGCTTCTTAGAATATATTCGCAAGAATTACCTATAACCACTGTAGTATTCTTTGCTCATTGGACGTGGGCTTACAGAACGGATAAAATAATCAATTGGCGACCCGAGGCTTCAGCCATAACATCGGTAGCAAAATGTCCCCAACCAATGAGACCCTTAGCAGTACAGGAGCTTACTCCAGTCGGTTGGAAGCCTCCTGTGGCTCCTCCTGCGGAGACTCCGCCGCCTACTGCGCCGCCCACCACTCCACCCACGGCTCCGCCCACAACACCACCTACAGCCCCACCAACTACTCCCCCAACCGCACCACCAACAGCTCCACCAGAAGTACCAGCAGCCCCAACAATACCAATAGAACAAATAATTACCATAGCAGTCATAGTAGTAATCATAGCTGTTGCAGCAGGCTACTTCGCAGCTAGGGCCAAACAAAAACCAAAAGATCATATTAAGTTTCCAGCTCATCCCCTACCCAATTTTTTAAACTAGCTGTTTATTGTCATATTTTTGGAGTTGCCCCTCAAAGATGTGATAATAGGGAACGCGGCTGAAATAACAAAGATTGCTCCAACCATACAAAGTTCACCTAAACATTGTTAACTCTCACTTAAGCTAACCCAAAATATTTTTTGCGTAGCTCATCTTCGTTAAAAGCGCTTTTATCCCCTTCCCATACAATTCTTCCTTTCTCTATCACATAGGCCCTATCAGAAAATTTTAAGGCTCTTTTCAGGGCTTGCTCTACCAACAATATTGAAACTCCCTCTCTGTTAACTTCTTTTATAGCTTTATATAAAATGTTAATGACTTTCAGACTTAAACCTAGAGATATCTCATCAAGAAGCAATAGTTTTGGCTGTGAAACCAGTGCACGTCCTATAGCTAACATTTGCTGTTCTCCTCCACTTAATGTGCCAGCCAACT